>Ga0302189_10001141_pt1 | contig 22847 bp, 20 predicted proteins | sample II_Bog_E2_2_FD_194551 | JGI IMG/M metagenome (GOLD analysis project Ga0302189, IMG submission 194551) | Peat permafrost microbial communities from Stordalen Mire near Abisko, Sweden - II_Bog_E2_2 | ecosystem: Environmental > Terrestrial > Soil > Wetlands > Peat | place: Sweden: Abisko...
ACCCGGCGGAAGAGGGCTTCGAGTCCTGCCTCGGTTGGAGTGAATGGGTCGGGAAAATACTCGTCGGTTGGAAGAACCACCTGGGCATTGTGTATCCGGCTCGAACCAAGCATGTGGCTCAGGCGATTGAATCCCTGGTCGACCCAAAGCCGTTCTTCTTCCGTGACTGGGAGCTTGGGACGAACGCCGAGCATAGCTCTCAGTCTAGCTTGGACTGGATGGGAATGTGTTCAAGACAAGAATCAGGCGGCCATTTACTTGCCGCCGAGATAGACGCGATATTGCTGCTCAAGGATGCCTGAGGCGCGGGCTAATGCGAGCTTTGCGGAGTTGTACTGGTAGAGGCTCTCGACAAGGTTATTCTGAGCGGAGGCGAGGGCGGCCTGGGCAGTGACGAGGGGCAGGTTGTCGTCAACTCCGGCGCTGACTCGGTCCGACTCGTCGGAGAGGGTGCGGGTGGCGAGTTCGACGTTGGAACGGGTGACTTCGACTAGCTTGCGGGAGGAGTCAACGTCGAGCAAAGCGGAGCGCACCTGCTGATCGATGTGGGTCTTGAGGTCGGCGAGCTGGGCCTGGACGGACGATAGCTGGGCCTGGGCTGCGTCTGTGTCGCCGCGGAGGCTGGCCTCGCGGAATATGGGGAGCTTGAGCGTGCCCTGGGCGAGGAAGTTGCCGTGGGAGCCGACGCCGGTGACTTCGCTGACGCCGTAGTAGCCATTGAAGCTGAGGGTAGGCAGGCGCTGGCTGCGATAGGCGGCGTGGATTGCTTTGTATCCGACGACCTGATTTTGCAGGTTCTGGTAGTCCTGGCGGCTCTTGTAGGCGACGGCGAGGACTTCTTCGGGGGTCTGGGTGGCGAGATCGCTGTAGGGGGCGGGGTCAGTGAGGGCGATTGCCTGGCCGGGGTCGATGCCGATTTCGCGTTTGAGGAGGATTAAGTCTTTCTCGTAAGTGTTTTCCGCGTTGATGAGCGCTTGCTGCTGGGTCTGAAGCTGGACGCGGGCGCGGAGTTCTTCGAGATTGGCGGCTGTGCCGGCGAGGTGCGCGGCATGTACGTTGTCGAGCTGGACCTGGTCCTGCCTCTCGAGGGCTCCGGCGTTGTCAATTTCGCTGGCGGCGGCAATGGCGTGGAGGTAGGCGGTAGCGACTTGCTGGACGACCTCACCGCGGGCCGTCATTTTGGCGAAGTAGGCGGAACGCTGGGCTGCACCGGCGGCTCGCCAGCCGGCGATGACGGGGCCGGAGAAGAGCGTCTGGCTGAAGGTGAGCTTGCCCTCGGTGAGGGTGTCGCGGGTGATGAAGGACAGGCCCACCGGGATTTGGCCGCCGGGAAGGATCGAAGCGAAATCCTTAATGATGCCGGGACCGAAGCCGAGGGCCGCCAGATTGTGCTGATAGACGCCTGTGTCGCCAACGAGGTTGATGGTGGGCAGAAATTGCTGGAGGGCCTGATCTTTCTGGGCGTGATATTCCTTTTCGCCGGCTTCAGCTTCGCGAAGGCCGAGATTGTTCTCCAGGCCGCGATGGACGGCGTCGTCGAGTGAAAGCTTGAGGACGTCGCCGGTGACCGGATGGGCGGTGACGCTGCCCCAGAAGGGATTTACGGACGAGGAAGGGTTCTGGGCCTGGGCGCTGAGGAGCGCGGGGCCGGCGGCAAGGGCCAGGGTCGCGATGAGGGCCGGGATTCCTGCATGGCGCAGGAGGGACTGGTGCGGTCGATTCACTGCCATTAGTTTACAGATGAGATTTGGGGCGGATGGGATTCCGGGATGCGAGGGGAAAAGACGGGTTTGGCGGCCGGTGAAATGGCCGCCGACCGCATTTGGTTGAATGCGAGAAGGACAGAAGCAGGTCCTTCGACTCACCACCCCCGAACTCCACCCCGCAGACGAAGACCTGTCTGCGGGGGCCCCGGTTCGCTCAGGATGAGAACTATATCATAAATAACTAGAAATAAAGAACATAATTTTCTATAATCTTCCATACGAAGTCTGCACAGCTACGAAGAATCAATGGCTTGCAGAAAAAAGCTACACGGAATCTGCACAGAACGAGTCAAACGATGGAGGCGAATATGGCCTTTGTTACCGAGAAAGAGGAGCTGAAACCCGGCCTGATTCTCTTTAGGCGCGGCGATGTAGACCACCGGATGTGGTATTGCCGCATGAAGATGCCGAAGGCCGACCGCTACAAGACGGTTTCGCTCAAAACAACTGATAGAGAAGCGGCGCGGGAACGCGCCTTCGATCAGGACGCAGACGTTCGATTCCGCATCAAGCATGACGTTCCCGTATTCAATCGTCCCTTCCGTGATGTGGCCCACGAGTATCTGTTGACGCAGGAGGCGCGGGCGAAGCGCGGCGAGATCAGCGCCGCCCGACCCAAGAAACTTCGTGCCGTCATCGAAGGCACACTAGACAGATACGCAGGTTCCACGCAGGTTCACCTTATCGGTGACGAGCGTTGGGGTGGTTATCCGGCATGGCGGCGGGAGAACGGCGCGGGACGCCACCGACGCAACGGCGTTCGGGAAATCACAGCCGCAACAGCTCAGACCTTTGCGGACCATGAAGCGGAGCGCCGCACCAAGGTTCAGCAAACTTTGGGCATCCGCGTTTTGAAGCCGATTGAAGTCAAGCCTTCCGATGAACGGGTGGTCCCTTTCATTAGCGATTCCACCATCAGGTTTGAAATGTCCATCTTCGGTGCGGTGATGAACTACGCCGTCAAGAAGCGTTATGTTCCTGCAAGCCAGCGTTTCGACGAGCGCCCAAAACTCAAGACGATGCGCCGTGACGAGTTCACGCTGGAGGAATATCGCAAGCTCCACACCGTAGGCCGCAAGTGGATTGGTGAGGCCGACAAGCCTTCGAGCATCTGGTATCGCACCGTCACCTACAACATGATTCTGATTGCCTGCAATACCGGCATGAGACCAGTGGAGATGAAAAATCTCCGCTGGCGCGACATCATGCCCGCAAAAGACCGCGAGGGCCGCGAGATCGTAGTCCTATTCGTGCAGGGCAAGGACAAATCGCGTCAACTGGTCGCGCCCAAGAGTGTCGGAGATTATTTAGAACGCATCCGTGCCATCTCCAAAGCCACGGAGCTGGATGGCAGGGTATTTACCAACATCACCGGCAAGCCTGCTAAGACGCTTTATAGTTCCTTGATTGCCGATCTTCTGAGAGAAGCAAATTTGCGCGAAGGAACGCAGGGCGTTCCGCGCTCCACCTATTGCTTCCGGCATACCTACGCCACGCTCCGCTTGCAGGAAGGTGTGGATGTGTATTTCCTTGCCGAGCAGATGGGAACTTCCGTCCACATGATTGAAAGCCACTATGGGCATGTGAACACCATCAAGCACGCCGACCGCGTGTTACAGGGGATGGCGGGATGGGAGTTGCCGCAACCGGACGATACCAGGGCAAAGGCGTCGAAGGCGGCAGAGACGCACGATAAAGGCAAACGAGGTCAGCGCCACAGGCCGCGCTGACCGTGAATCTCCCGAAGCCGTCTTTGGCCGGAGCCGTGGCGGAGGCTGGCGTAGGGAGTTCGATACTCAATCCATCTCTTCGGATATTGGTTCTGATTTGCCGCTGCCCCGCCGGGGCGTTCTTAGCGGCAAATCTTCGCGCACGAGCCGCCGCTGGCGGCTGTTCTTAGTGCGCTTTGTGTGGCCTCCCTCAACCGAGCCGTTGAGGTTCGCTTCGCACTAATGCGTGGCGGCCAATACGGAGATGCGCGGCACACGGATTTGATTCTCGCGCTTGCGGGTTTGGGCGATGTCGTAAGAGGACTGCATACGCATCAACGTGTCCATCTTTACTCCAAAGGCTTTCTCGATGCGGAGCGCCATATCCCCGGAGAGGTCAGCCTTGCCATTGAGCAGACTGGATAGCGTAGGCCGCGAGACGCGCAACGCTATCGCCGCTGCCGTGACCGTCAAGCCTGCGACCTCGATAATCTCCGTCCGAATGAAATCCCCAGGATGGGGCGGGTTCTTGAGCGGCATGTTTTTTCTCCTAGTGGTAATCCTCTAAATTCACGTCGTAAATCTCGCGTTCGGCTGTATCGATACGAAAGGTCAACCGCCGATTGGCCGTAACGCTCAGGCTCCATGTTCCTTTGCGGTCGCCCGTCAAGATATGCGCCTTCCACGAGGGGAGCGTCCGCAACTCTTCCGGGTCTTCCATGTCGTCCAGAAAGGCAAACATCTTGCGGAGCTTGTCTACGGTGTCGGGCGGAACGCCTTTGGTGGCGTCGTCCGCGTAGAGCTTCTTCAAACCCTTATGGATGAAGTTGCGTATTCTCACTTGATTCACTGTAGCCTGTAGCCTAACGCTTGTCAATCCATGTCCATGCTTTGTCGGGAAGGGTGCCGTACCCTTCCCGCGCTGCAACCGCCCATAGTACCGGGCGTTTTCCGCTTCCCATCCATGCGGGCCTGTGTCCTGCCCGCAACGCCGACCCTGAAGTTCGGTGCGCTGACGCGCACGGATGCGGTAGACAAGCCTCCTAATGGGCGCTGCCCCCTCGCGCCCGCAAGCAGTCTCCCCAGGCTTCCGCGCTTCGCTTGTGCAGCCCTCCGCTACGCTTCGCCCTTTCCACTCTCGCTGCGCTTCGTTGCAAGGGTGGGCGATCCCCCTCTGCTTGCAGTTGCTACCCCCCGCGTTCGCCACGTGGCGTTCGGCATGTAGGTACATGCCGCGCACGGCATGAAAAGCAAAAGCAACGACGAGGGAGGAAGCACCCATGAAGAAGCCAAGCACCAGCAGCAGGCCCAGCATCTACCAGACCGTTACCGACCGCATTATTTCCAGCCTCAAAGCAGGCGTGATTCCGTGGGAGAAGCCGTGGCAGACGCCGCGCTATGCAGGCGGGCCATTCCCGCGCAACTTCTATACCGACAAGCCCTATCGTGGCATCAATGTTCTGTTGCTTTGGTCGAGCGAATACAACTCCCCATTCTGGCTTACCTTCAAGCAGGCCCAGGCATTGAAAGGCACGGTTCGCAAAGGCGAACACGGAACGCAGATTATCTTTTATAAGCAGCTTCCCGAATACGCGAAGACAACCGAGGACGGCAGAGAAGAGGATGAGCGCGTTCCCTTCGTTCTTTGCCATTACACGGTGTTCAACGTGGAGCAGTGCGGCGGCCTCACGCTTCCCGAAATCTCACAGCCTGCCATCGCGCCGGAGGTTGACGAAGACGAACTCTGCGAGAGCATCGTCACCGGATGGGAGAGCCGTCCCGCGCTCCATCTCAACAGCCCCACCGAGTACCGCGCATATTACCGACCCTCTACCGATTCCGTACACATGCCAGCGCGTTCCCGCTTCGTGGATGCGCCGCACTATTACAGCACTCTGTTTCACGAGCTGGTACACAGCACCGGCCATGAGAGCCGCTTGCATCGCACCTTTGGCGACCGCTTCGGAGATGAGCTTTACAGCAAAGAGGAATTGGTTGCCGAGATGGGCGCGGCCTTCCTTTCGGCCATCGCTGGCATTGCCAACGACCACACCGACCGCAACACCATCGCATACATTCAGAACTGGATTGCCAAGCTGGAAGAGGATAACCGCCTTATTGTTCATGCAGCCGCCAACGCGCAGAGAGCCGTAGACCTGATTCTCGGCAGTACGTTTGAGGAAGAGAAGGAGAAGAACGAAAACGCCTGGGATGCCGCTGGGACAGCGGCATCCCAGCGGGCCGTTGCGATAAATATCGTCCCGGCGATCTAGAGCCATGCTCATCTCTTAGCAGTGGCCGGAATGCTTATCCTGCTCTCAGCGAAGAAATCACAATTTCTTCTTGGCCGTGTGCGCGGTTGCGGCGTCAACTAGCTTTTGCGTTAGCTCCTCGTACGTTTTCTCGAAAGTTCCGAGATCATGGGGTCTGCTCGTTAGATGGGCATTCACCGCCGCAAGCCATTCGCGTTTAAGGTCCAAACGCTTGACATCGGTGAAGGTGAAGATTCGTGTTTGGACGACCTGGAAGAAATCTGCTGTTTTGCGCCTTTTGTCCTTTTGCTCCCCTGGGGTCAATTCGCTCTGATACATCGCTTCGACCTCTGCATGCATGGACGCAGCAAGAGTTCCTAAAAGCTCTTGAAATTCTTCGTGCCTGCGATCGCGCATCCACTGTTCCCTCTGCGATGATCGGGACAGCAAATGCCCGACAACAATACCGCAAAGAGTTCCGATAATGCCAAGACTGGCGACGACGACCGTAACCGTCCCTTGCCCCATTGAGGCTCCCCCCTTTCCCTAGCGACGTGGCCCATTTTTCATCTTGAGACTTGGGCCACCCGCCATTTTCATCGGCAAAACAACCTCCACCTCCCGAGCGCCTACCTCTCGGAATTTAGAGGAATCAAAGAACGGGCAAATGTTAATTCCATACTCCACCGCTGCCGCCTGGATATGATCTTGAGGAGCTGCGCGATGCGCTTGCTCGAATTTAAATTGCGAATGAAACAGTGATTGTTCCAGCATACGTTTGCAAGGAAATGCATATTGCTTGACGTGCTCCGTAGCAACTACGACGACGTCATCCAAGTTTGGCCGATACGTGGAGTCGATCTTCACAGTCTGAGTGAACGCATCAAAATTCTGGTGAAACGGATCGTCTATGACCCTATGGCAATGAGCGGTCTGGCTGGTGCATTGTCGTCCTTGTAGGTAACAAGAAATCGTCAGATATGCCTTAAATGGATCGCTTATAAATTCGCCATTGATCTGCGTCATTGTGCCTTTCCAGCTACCCGCAATGCGAAGTAATTCAGCTCCTCTTTTTAAATCCTCCAACGCGGAAGTAATTCCGGCCCAGTGCATTGTTCGTCCACCGACCTTCTGTTCGCCGTAAACAGTTGTCGACTGAGCTAGGCTGATTGCAATTGGTAGGTTCTCAGATCTGCTATTTGGGAAAATAATGAAAATGACACACTCTTTTAGGACATCCAGCGGATCGACTAAGTGAAGCTGACCATCTTGGAGCCTTATGGTAAGAGTAGGGTAAGCGTTGACATCTGATCCGCCGGATGCTTCCATTTTGATTCTCCGATTCGGAAATAACATTCAGCTAACCGCCTCGCTGGCGTCGGTTCTCTTGAAAGTCTACCTTCCGCCCACTCTAAAGGTTCGATTTCCGCGCGGAGTTGTAAAGCACGGTTTCGGTCGATTGAGGTTCATGCTCTGCCAGGTTCGAGAATCCAGAACGGGGCACCCGGCGTTTCACTCATTTCTGCGGCGCTTGATAACTGGGGGTATCAGGCACTACGTTCATTACCGTCATGCCTTGCTGGTCTGCCCAAGCGGCGAGTGGAGGGGGAGGCTTTCCATCGTCGCGCCGTACAGTCGAAAAGTCTTCTCGTCGGAGTCCATTGCTCGAATGCCTTTGCCAGAAGCTATTGCCTGAGCCATTTCCCCAACGTGCTCGTCACGGTTCATTGGCGCATTAGCGACCATAATGATCGCAGCGCCTTTCCCTGTATTTTTGTCAATGGTCCAAGCGGCTTCATTCATCGTGCATTCGTGGGGTGCGCATCCGCTTCCAAAATAGTACCGCCCGTCGGAGTCAATAGGGCTGACAACCTTAAGCCGCGTACTGAAATCGGCTTTGACCGCCTTCAACGATCCGGGCATCATATTAAACAAGGCTGGACTTAAAATGTAATCCGAATACTTACCGTCAAGGGTGGCGAGGTCATGTTGCAGTGCCAACTCAAATCCCGTGGCTAGCTTCTGACTATCTGCTGTTACGAGCGTGGTTTTGCCATCCGAAGTAACGATCAGTGGAATTGTAAAGATTGAATTGTAGGCCGCAATTGTCGCCTCACCCTCATATTTGGGCGCGGCTGTTTGCACGACGCTGATTTTCTGTACCGTCGCGTGCTTATCAGTGTAGTCATGGTTCAACTGGCGCTGTAATTCAGCTTTCGCATCAGTGGCCACATCGTTGATATTTGGCGACTGGTGACATCCAGAAAGCAGCATTGCTGATATTGCAACAAGTACAATTCTCATAATCTGGAATCTCCTGTGGGCAGACTACGAGGCGTTAATCACCATCCGCAGGTCAAAGGGTGATAGCAGCCAACGGCATAGGGAGGTCGTCTGTGCCATTCTAACGCGGGGAGCGGACGCGCAGAGTGCGAAGGGTTTCGCACTATCGATGGACGATCAAGATTTCAGAAACGTTGGGTCGGCCACCCGCCTCTGCACTTTCGTTCAGGGTTTGGTTGGGGCCGGGGCGGCGCAAAAAACATGAAACACAGTGTCCACCGGTGTGTCAGGTATCACTCGCCGCGCAACATTCTCTGGACCAGTTCCAGAATCGAAAACTCCATTCGGGTCCGTAATTGCGGTTCCCCAAATTTGATATGTCCTCGATTGACAGTCACCGTGAATGCTAGTTTTCTCAAATTGAGGGGCTTCTATAATATCGCCCTCAGGGAGCTTAGTGATGATGATGGTTTGGAATTGGCCAGTTACTGGAAGACCCGAGAAGACTTGAAATTTTATATCGCGCTTCTTGACAGTGACCCAGGTAGTACCATCCGCCCCAGTTTCCATAACGTTGCCGTTCGGGTAGGTGAGCTTGCACGGACCATTCGTGTGGGCTGTTGCTTCCAAACATCCTGCTGGGGACTCTTTGATACCATTCGGCAGCGTGTCGGAGGTTTCGGGAGGTACACTCTGAGTCCCAGCATGAGGAACACAAGAGGAAGTACCCGTATCGCCGTGATATTCATAAGCCAGATTGAGCTTGGCGCAACTTTCCGGCGTGGCATCTTGTCCCCTAGCCGTTGCAGACCTTGAAATAGCGGACTGAGAGCTGTCTTGTTCAACTTGCCGGATGATGACGAAGAGCAGGTCAGACATTTCAGGCGATAGGCGGACTGAGAGATGGGTCAGATTGAGTTCTTCACCGGTGAGGAGGGCGACGCCAGCTATGGGGTTGGCATTTCTTACGAGGAACGACTTTGTTCCCAGACCTTCAGTGTTGGGTGGGGTTACGTATTCGACGGCTTCTTTGCTTTTGTAGGTCAATTTATCTGTGGGATAAGGGCCGCGGGGGAACGAGGTTGCGGGTTCAACGCCTTCGGCGATCACTCGATTGACGAAAGCCAAATGAGCAGGAAAAACCCGAGCAATGATCTGTGCAACCTCGAAGCGGCCGGATGTGTCGCCGTTGGATTCGCTGAGCTGGATTCCGTAGCTGGAGATGCCCTTCCAGCTATTTGAGAATAGATGGGCGGAGTTGAGCGGCATTGGAGTAACGTACAGGTTCGACCCATCGGAGCCGTACGTCCCGAAGCAGTACCAGCCGCGCGGAGCGAGAACACCCGAGCCATCCGATGCCTTGTAATAAGCGACCCTCTGAGCCAATTGCGGAGAGATTGTGACTATCTTCGGTTTGCCGGTTGGTGCGTCCTGTGGACCTACCTGGCCGTCCGATTTGCAGCCCACAAATGGGACACTCGCGGAGGGGTTTGCATACGCCGAAGTCGTGAGTCCGATGCCCGACATCAATGCGGCGCTCAGAATCGCCATTCGATAGACCATTAGCACTCCTTGAGGTTAGCCACTCGGCTGGTCCCTTCGACCGCAGATTGTGCTTGAGTTCCCTGCACGTACCCTTGAGAAAGTAACTAAATTATAGGCGGACAGTTCGATATGGGTACACGGGGCGTTCGCCTCTTTTTGCAGAGCATCTTGTTATACAAATTACCCTCTCCGCATTAGACATTTGCGCGGCCAGAGTCTCATCCCCGACGAACCGAACAACTACTAAGGCCACTCAATCCAGGTTCCAGAGAGTAGTGCCACGATAAACCCTGCTCCGAATACTGCTTGAGGGATGGTAGCGTACAAGCTGGACGTGGATGACCGGCTGGCCTCCACCGTACCCACCAATGCCGACGCCCACACCGGCGACGATGACCGGCTGTTGCGCGGGCTGTACCTCTGAGCTTCGCCGGGGTCAGATCGACTATCAGGGCCGGAGTTCCGTGTCAGGTTAAGCATCCCAAGACCGGCGCTGCCTACGGCATCGGGAGAAGTGCCGACACGTCACCCCCAAATGGGATGCTGCCGGTAAACCGGCTTGAAATCTTAGGCGGGCGACGTGAACGCACTTTGAATCAGCAGTTTGGTAATGCGTGTATCCGGCGTGGCGACAATGCGTTTACGCGCGTAAACGCGCAGAGCGCCTTACAGCGCCCAATGTGTAAACGCGCTGATAGACAAGGGCTTCCATCATTCGGGCGCTTGACGGGCAAAATCGCAAGGTGCAAGCTATTTTCGAGGCGGGTTTCCCTATGAGCACTCCCCGCATCCCGGCTCCGTTGCAGTCTCCGGCCTCTCCGAGTGTCGAAGCGCGTCCGGTTCTCCGTGCCAAAACCATTGCAACCAGAGTAACGCCGGAAGAACTGGCCGAGGTAGAAACCGCCGCCGAAGGCGCAGGGAAGACCGTGGCTGAGTGGTTGCGCGAACTGGCCCTGAAAGCCGCGCGGCAACGTCCGGCAGACCCTACCGAGTTGGTACTGGCCGAGGTTTCGGCACTGCGCTACATGCTCCTGAATCTCTTTCACGCGACGGCTCAGGCGAACGCGGAAGGCAAGCATCTGTTACCCGATTCCGTGCTCAAAATCCGTGACCAGGCCAACATGCGGAAGCTGGCCGACGCCCGCAAACTGCTCGCGGAGTTTCTGTCCCAGGAGGGACCGGACGGGGGCAAGCCGTGAGCCGCCCCATGCGTTTTCCCAACCGTTCCGGGCGGCTGTTCTGGTTCCTTTTCTGGCTTGCCGTGGGGCCGCTTGTCCTCATCTTCCCAGCTTCGGCTTGGCTCTACTGGACACTCACGCCGTTGCAAAAGGTTTACCTCACGACCTATACCGCCAGCTCCGTAGGGGCAGAGATGCCGCACAGCGAAATGACGATTCGTTGGGTGATGAAGACCGCGCCCAAGCGAAAGCCGATACCAGCTTCCGCCGAGGATGTAGTCTCAGGCACAGACCCGAAACTGCCTGTCAGCCTCTCCCCCAAAGCCGTCGCGGACGGCTGGCGTGGAGTCACTTACAGCGCCCCGGAGAAAGTGCCCGCAGACGCGCTTGCCAAGGGATTACGGGACTACGTTTATGACGGGGTAAGCGTGTGGTGGTTGTTTGGCCGCCCCATGCTCAACAGTCTTGCGGTGCTGATGCTGCTCTATGTGCTCCGGCTTTGGATGAAGCAGGGATTCGGGCGGCGACGGCAGCAGGAGGAACGTCACGGACGCCGAACCAAAGGCCCGGAGCTGGCCTCGGCTTTCAAGTGGCGCAGTGCGAAGACGGACGGCATCCGTTTCCGTCTGCGCTTCGAGAATCGCCTTTTGCAGTGGCTTTCCTTTGGCCCAAGCTATCGCATCCCGAAGCGCCTTGAAGCCAGCCACATTCTGATGATGGGCGATACCGGCAGTGGAAAGTCCAATGCCATCCGGCAGCTACTTCGCCAGGTTCGGGAGCGCGGAGAGAGCGCCATTGTCTACGACCCGGCGATGGACTTTGTGAGCGAGTTCTACTCGCCCGCGCGTGGCGATTTGATCCTCAATCCCCTGGACCAGCGTTGCCCGTACTGGAGTCTAGGAAATGAGATCGACCGCGACGAAACGGCTACGACCATCGCCGCTGCGTTCCTGCCGGAAAAGGAATACGAGAAAGAGTTTTTTACCGATGGCCCGCGTCGCATACTGGCGCATCTGCTCAAGCGGCACCCGCAGCCGAGGGACATTCTGAGCATGATGGCCGAACCGTCACGGATCGAGTTCGCGGTGAAAGGAACGCCTCTGGCGGCACTACTTGATGCGGGAGCGCCCGCACAACGAGCGGGTGTGCTGGCGAGCCTGAATATGGTTGCCGACAGCTTGGAGCTGTTGCCGGAGTGGGAACATACGCGACCGACCTTTGCGACGGCAGAGTGGTACACCGCGCGTAAGCGTTGGGTGTTTCTGACTTCCACTCCCGCCTATCGTGCAAAGATTTTGCCGCTGCATTCGGTGTGGCTCGATTTATTCATTCTCCGCATGATGGGGTACTGCGAAGACCACACGGCGAAGCCGGTATGGTTTGTGCTGGATGAGCTGGCCTCATTGAATAAACTGCCGCAACTCCATACCGCAGTAACGGAAAATCGCAAGTACGGCAATCCCGTTGTGTTGGGCTTTCAGGGCCGTAGCCAGCTTGAAAAACGCTATGGTCAGGACGCCGAAGCCATGCTTTCGCAGCCCGCAACCAAGCTGTTTTTCAAGACTACTGAGCCACGAGCGGCCAAGTGGATTTCCGATGCCATCGGCGAAATTGAAGTGGAGCGGTTGAAGGAGTCGCGCAGCATGAAGCTGCTAGGCGGCAGGAAATCGTATGCGATGGAGATTGCAACGAAGCCGCTTGTCATGGCTTCGGAAATCTCCGGTCTGGAGCCATTGCACGGCTTCATCAAGCAGGAAAACAAGGTTGTGCCGGTTTACTTTCAGTTCGCAAGGAAGCACGGCGGAAAGCCGGAGTTCATTGAGCGCAAGTTGCCGGTTGTACCCAGGCCGTCACCGCCGACGCCGACGACAGCTCACGCAAAGCAACCCGAAGCATCGGCAGTAATGCAGGCCACACTTCCGTTCTCCGAGCCACCAGCCGACCAGCCCACCGATAAACCCAAAGAGGCGTTTGTGTGGGATGAGTCCAAAGGGATTGAGTGACCGGAACTCCGTTTAGGAGGAAGTTTTATGCAACTTATCTGAAACACTCCTGCCAGAGTCTTAACGCATGGGCTGGCATAGATCGCTGATACTAATTGACGCAAGGCGAACAAAGAGAGAAGATACAGTTGGAGGTTAATATGGCCGGTGTTCCAACTTGGATTCAAAAGGAAAATGACCAGAAAGCAAAGGCTGCAAGCGAAGCTGAAGTCGCCGCGCGGCGGCAAGTAGACGCAGCCAACTTCATTCAGGAGCGTGGTCCCGGCTATTGGGACCAGCTTGCTATTGCACTCCAGTTTAACGCGCAGTCGTTAGAGAAGCTGGAAGGCGAAGAACTTCACGGTAGCGTGTCGAAGTCTGTCACAGGCACGGAACACAATCTCCATGTTCGCGTTGAGCGCCGTTCCGTTAAGTACGGGCCGGAATTTGCTTGGTTGAATCTGTGGTACATCCCCGGCAATGGTTTTATGCGTTGCTATTTCATGGATCAAATGCAGCCCAACATTGAATTAATAGTCAGCGGAAAACCTGAAATCGGACAGGATATTCTTGCCCTGTTTGATAGCAAGCGGCTGACGGCTGACCAGATGGGTGAAGACATTGTTCGCCAGATGGCCGAGCGAGTACGGCCAAGACAACGCCGCTAGATGGAGCAGAGCCATGCAGCAGAACTTTATCGTGATGTTTGACGCTGATACGCACTATCAAATCTCAATTGCACCGTTCGGCCACGCTGGTAGTGCATGTGCAGTGAAGCATTATCCAACCAAAGAACAGTTTGTTGCGGACCTACAGCAGCGGTTTCAATTCACAGACAAGGCTGTAGCGCGTCTGCTTGCTGACCCTGAACGATACGGCACGTTGGCTGATTACCCTCTGAGCGAAGACGACCAAAGGTATTTTGGCTGGATTCAATAGAGCTGCCGGTGTCAGATCATCTCGGCAGCGCACTCGCCGAGTTCCGATTAGTACCGATATGTATGGGCTGTATCTGAAGCGCCCACGATGATATTCGTCGGCTGAGTAAGTAGGTTGGGAGCTTCGTTCGAGTCGGCTTCTGTTGAGCTGCGGATTAGAATCTCTCTATGCTGACGATTTCCAAGCCGCTGTCAGCTTCCCAGGTACGGACGTACCATGAGCGGGAGTTTGCATCGGAGCGGCAGAACTACTGGAGCCGTGACCAGCAAGGGCATAGTGAGTGGCAAGGCAAGCTGGCCGAGCAGTGGGGCTTACATGGGCCGGTAGGCAATGAGCACTTTGCGCGTCTGACCGAAGGCCAGCATCCGCACACGGAAGCGCAGCTTGTTCGCCATCAGGTTTCCAAGACCTATGAGGGAAAATTCGGCAAGGAAGTGACGAGCGTGGAGCATCGCGCCGGTTGGGATGCTACGTTCAGCGCACCCAAGAGTGTTTCTCTCACCGCCCTTGTAGGCGGCGATGAGCGCGTGCGAGAGGCGCATCGGGAAAGCGTCCGCGTGGCGCTCACCGAGTTGGAGAAGTACACGCAGGCCCGCATCGGCAACGTCCACGCGCCGGAGACGACGGGCAAATTCGTTGCGGCTACCTTCGAGCATGACACCGCGCGGCCTGTAGACGGCTACGCCGCGCCGCAGCTCCACACTCATGCTGTGATCTTCAATGTCACCGAGCGCGCTAACGGACAAACCCGCGCTTTACAGCCGCAGGAGCTATTCGCGTCGCAACGCTATGCCACCAGCGTTTACCGCTCTGAGTTGTCAATGCGGTTGCAGGGTTTGGGCTACGATTTGGAGCGCGGGAAGCATGGGCAGCCGGAGATCAAGGGCTATACGAAGGAATATCTGGAGGCCAGCAGTCCACGCCGGGAGCAGATCAAAGACCATCTGCGCGAAATGGGGATAGACGGAGCGGGAGCCGCGCAGGTTGCGGCGCACCGGACGCGGGACAGCAAGGAGCTGCTATCACCGGGAGAGGTATTAGAGAGGCATCGGAACTTGGCCGCGCAGTACGGACATCAGGCCGACCGCGTTGTGGCCGAGGCGCGGGAGCGTGGACTGCGCCACGTTCAAGAACCCGCGCTGAATCGGAGCACAGTGGCCGCGCAACAGGCCGTCACGTATGCCCGCGATCATTTGTTCGAGCGTTCTGCCGTGCTGGACCGGCGCGACCTTCTGGAAGCTGCGCTCAATCGCGGCATGGGTGAAACAACGTATGCCCACGTCCGGCAGGAGTTCGAGCAGCGGGCCGCGCGAGGCGAGTTTCGCACGGTCCATCATGCCGGAGCAGGACAGCAGTACACCACCGCCGCAATGCTTCGCATGGAACGCGAGATCGTTGCCCGGATGCAGCAAGGCAATCAGCGCGGGATGAGCGACCCGATGCTGGTGGATGCGCGTATCCGTATTGCGACGGAGGACCGCCACCCGGAGCTAAATGCCTCGCAGCGTCAGGTGGTCAATGATGTTTTTCTTTCCCGCGAAAAGATAGTGGGATTGGATGGAATCGCGGGCGCGGGGAAGACAACGACGCTGGCCGTCATCCGAGAAGGCGCAGAGGCGCAAGGGTACAAGGTCGAAGGCTTCGCGCCCACGTCCCGCGCGGCGCAAAAGCTGGCCGATGCAGGCATGGAAACATCCACGCTGCAAAAACATCTTGCACGCGGCCAGCAGCCGGATACCGGAGACCGCCGCCTGTATGTGCTCGATGAATCTTCGCTTGCGTCCACCAAGCAGATGCACGAATTTGTGAATCGCCTGCACTCCAATGACCGCGTGTTGCTGGTGGGCGACCGAAGGCAGCATGAAGCAATCGAGGCCGGGCGTCCCTTCGCGCAGCTTCAGGACGCGGGCATGAAGACAGTCAAGCTCGATGAGATCGTCCGCCAGAAAGACCCGGAGCTGAAACAGGTGGTCGAGCAGCTTGCGCGTGGCGAGGTGCGCGAAGCCGTGCAGGGTTTGGAGCGGCAGGGCCGCGTCCATGAGGTTTCAGGCCACGAGGAACGCATCGCCGCGATTGCGAAGGAATATGTGAGGTCGCCGGAGGGTACGCTGGTCGTCTCTCCCGACAATCGTTCCCGCGTCGAGATCAACTTGGCAATTCGTAGCGAGTTGCAGGAGCGCGGCTCAGTCAGTAAAGAAGAGCATCCTATTGCGGCGCTTGTGCCCCGCCAAGACCTTACCGGGCCGGAGCGGACATGGGCCGCACGGTACGAGTTCAACGATGTTGTGCGCTACGCGCGTGCGTCGAAAGAGACGGGCATGGAGCGCGGCGAATACGCGCGGGTCAAGAGCGTTGATGCCGAGAAAAACCTGTTGACGGTGGTGCGGGCCGATGGCTCCGAGCCGACCTATGATCCTCGACGGCAGCAGGGCGTCTCCGTGTATCGGGAAGAACCGCGCAGCTTCGCCGTGGGCGACCGCATCCAGTTCACCGCGCCAGCGAATGACTTGAAGATTGCCAACCGCGAATTAGCGACGGTCGAGACCATAGACCAGGACGGGCAGATGCGCTTGAAGATGGACGGAGGCCGCGACGTGCAACTCGATCCGCGCGAACATCCGCATCTCGATCACGGTTATGCGGTGACGAGCCATTCCAGCCAGGGGCAGACTGCCGAGCGCGTCTTGATTCACGTCGATACCGAGCTGGCCGCGAAAGACCTGCTCAACAGCCGCATGGCCTATGTTGCCGTCTCGCGCGGCGCGGAAGACGCGCAGATATACACCAACGACCGCGCGAAGCTGCCGGAGGCATTAGGGCATGATGTGTCCCACGAGAGCGCCCACACGCCAGCGATAAAGCCGGAACAATCCATCACGCCGAAGCAGCCGGAGATTGCGCCGGTCATCGAACATGGCATGAGCTTGGGGCACAGTCTCTAACGTATTCGTCTGCTATCAAACGAAATCACCGTAGCCGACCTCACGAGTACCCGTAGCCGAAAGGATATGAGGATAGGTGCTCTCATACGCATTCGTTTCTGAGTCGTGTTCCAAAAGCATGGCGAGATAAGGCAGCCGGAACAGGGTCGTCTTCATCGCGTGCAGAATGTCCAGACTGATGTAGCTGAGCAGCGGCATGGGAATTGGAGTCATGGGAGGCTTCATCTCAAGCTCGCCAAGAATCTCGATTGCCTTGATGTGTTTCGACCTGTCTTCCAACAGCAAATCGCAGAACTGACCAACGATGATGCGAGCCGCAGCGATTTTCTCCCGCTCCATTGCATCGGCATCTTTGGGATACTCTTCGTCTTCCGCTCCGTCGAGCCTCGCTTCGTTTTTCCATTTCGGCAGACAGAGTTTGACGGCATGGACGAACAGCCAGTCGTAATCCACATTGGCACCTTTCTGTCCGGTCAGAAGGGATTGCAGAAGGTCGAAGCCGATTTGAAAATGTGTCTGCCGTACATAGCCGTGAGCTGGAATGTCGATGCGGATAGAGGTTGCGAGCATGGCAAGATGTCTCTCGCCTTCGCTTCTGAACTCAATCAGGTCATTGCAGGTTTTGCCGCAAACGTCCGCCGCCATCTCCAGGTGCCACCGGCTCAGCCAGCGCATCGCTCCGCTGGCTCTTAGCTTTCCTAAGATCACTTCCGTATCGTCCTCATAGTCCGCAACCGGGTCTTTTCCCAGCAGTGGGATTAGCAAATCCCAACGGATCATCTCTGTGCGTTTGTCTCGGACAAGCAAATTGTGCTGCTCCCTCTGTTGGGGGGTGAGATCAGCGGGGCCATCGCATCGGAAAGCGGGATCATCGAAGAACGGCTGAACATGCGTTAGAGAACGATGACCGTCTGTTTCGAGCAGACTGACGGGCTGCTTACATGCAGGGCAGCAGGCTTTCAGTAAGCCGCAGTCGGCAGGCTCCAACCTGTTAGCATCGACATATTCGTTGATTGCGAGGCTATATCCGTAGTGCATGGCCCAATCCTCCGCATGGTGCCATGATGCTCCGGTTTGTGCCCGAAGAGCAATGCGAAGGCTGCATAGGAGAGGGCAATGCTCACTTGTTTGCAAGATGCTATGGAACGCAAATTGAGTGAAAATGCACAAAACCCCTGCACAGTTCCTACACAGCCAAAAACAGGCCATTTATCTCTGGATAAATCAGACATTTATAAAAATCAACTCACCCGCTCAGGATGACAGGTAATTTTTCTTATCAACATAAGAGAATGGACACTAGATTTGCTTCTTCATCCAGCGGCCTTGGCGGAAGAGAATAATGCCTGTGCCGGCGATGGCGCATTGGGCGACGACAATGGAGAGGAAAGCGCCCTCCGATTGAAGATGCAGTCCAATAGCCAAACCCCATGCCAGCGGCAACTCCAGAACCCAGAAGCCGAAGAAATTGACGATGGTGGGGGTAAGGGTGTCGCCCGCACCGTTATAGGCCTGGAGCATCACCATCCCGTAGGCGTAGCCAACGTTGCCGCAACTGATAGTGCGTAACGCCATGGTGGCAATGGCAACCACTGCCGCGTCGTTCACAAAGAGATGGACGATGGGCGTGGCGAAAACAAAGAAGAAGATGCCAATGGTTCCCAGAAACAGCATGTTGTAAAGGCCTGTTCTCCATACTGCCTGCGCGGCACGCTCGGGCTTTCGGGCGCCGAGATTCTGGCCGACGAGCGTGGCGGCGGCATTGCTGAGTCCCCATGCCGGAAGGATGAAAAAAACGACAATGCGGATGGCGACGGTGTAGCCCGCAACCGCAGCCGATCCAAAGAGGGAGATGATGCGCACCAGGCCGATCCAGCTCGCGTTGGCGATGGCGAATTGGAGCATTCCGGGGATGGAGACACGCAGGAGACGAACCATGACACCCAGATTCAAGCGGAGGTGGCGCGCGAGAATGCGGATTCGCTCAGAGCCTTTGAGCAAGCGGTAAAACTGGTAGAGGACGCCGATGCTGCGCCCGGTAAACGTGGCTAGAGCCGCGCCGGTGACGCCCATGTGCGGAAACGGTCCGAGGCCGAAGATGAGGCAGGGATCGAGGATCAGGTTAATAATGTTCGAGACCCAGAGGAGGCGCATGGCGATGGCGGCGTCCCCTGCGCCGCGAAAGATGGCGTTGTTGAGAAACAGCATGATGATGGCCCCACAGCCACCCAGCGCAATGCGCGTATAGCCTGAGCCGCTGGAGACGATGGCCGGAGATGCGCCCATGAGCTGAAGCAGTTGTGGCGCGAAGATGCCTGCGGGGATACCTATGGCAAGCGAGATGCCCAAGCCAAGCACAATGGCCTGTACCCCGGCAATGGCCGCATCGTCGGGATCCTTCTCGCCGATGCGGCGGGCGACCATGGCGCCGGTGGACATGGAGACGCCAAGGCCGATGGCGAAGACCAGCGCCAGCATGGACTCGGTGATGCCGACGGTGGCGACGGCGTTTGCGCCAAGGCGGCCGACCCAGAAAACGTCTACGACGGCGAAGAGCGATTCGAGCACCATCTCAAGCACCATGGGGATGGCAAGCAGGAAAATGGCGCGGTTGAGGTTGCCGGCGGTGTAGTCCTGGTGGGAGCCGCTGAGGGCTTCTCCGATTGAGGACCAAAGGCTATGGGCGCGGCCGCTTGGCGACTGCGGGGCGATGGATTCACGAACAGACATTGGGAACTCCACGACGCCATCGGCAAGCGATGGCACGAGCGAGGGCATGACGCTGCAAGCAGAACAGGCTTAGCTACTGGTCAAGGTTTGCAGTGCTGGTACCCGGGGTGGTGAGCATCCTCGGGATGCCGCTTGGGTGCGGCGGGAGGTTGGAACTGGCCCGAGGTAATGTTCAGCGGGTAAGTCGTACGGCGACAGTCATGAACATTTTGTCCTCCGTGGCCGAGTGCGGCGGGTTTTTAGATAGTACCGCAGTTTTGGGTGCGGAGGCTACAGGGTGGGAGGATTTTTATTTGCAGTGAATGGGAGATGTGCGGAAGGGAATGTTGTCACGCGCCTGTTTCGTTTTCACTGCGGGAAATCTCTGCGTAGGCCTCAAAGGTGATGGGATTGTCGACGCGCATGCCCTTTGTCTCGAGCTCCCCGAGCCGGCTTTGATGCGCGGCCCACATATTGCTGATGGAGGCGTTTTCGATCATGGATTGGACGACGACAATCGGAGCGTAGCCGGTTTGGTCTCCATAGTTTTTGGTGAGAAGAATGGTGCCGTCACGGAAGGCAGTGTGGATCTTCACTCCGAGGCCGTTGGGGTGGCAAAAGGCGACTTTGTCGCCGGAAGCGAAGATGGCGTGCGCGGCGAGGAAGCTGGTTCCGTTGTGGATGGCTGTCACTTCACCCTTGGAGCGCATGGTGAGCGCGATAAGGGCGGGAAACAGCAAGGGGAAACGGAACACCGAGAAGGTTTCTCCTTCGACAAAGAGAAAGTTGAAGCCAAGAAACTCCAACTGGCGGAACTCAGATTGGTACCTGACCCGCAGGCGCTGTTCGATTTCCGGAGAGGAGAGCAGGATGTGGCCAATGGGACCGATGGTCCAGCGCATGAGGCGTGTGAGCTGATCTTCAAACAGGCTGACGGCGATGCAAAACGCGATGATCGGCACCGAAATGGCTATCAGGAACGGATGACGTAGGCCTTTTCCCCCAAACAGTCCCAAATTGCCAGCGACGTTGATGGCGATGAGGAATAGCCCGATGAAAAGCAACGATCTTTTGCCTTCGGCATGTTCGTTGGATTTGGGTTTCGACTCTCGTTCTTCTTCTTGCACAGACTTCTCCTTATTACTTCTTGCGAATAAGGTGATTCGGCGATGGTTAAACCATCGCACGTTCCTTGATGGCGAGGTATTAGCACGGGATCAACGACGCGTTGAACCATGCAATCAAGTTTGAATGACCACCAGGCAGAGATAGGCCATTATCAGCAGTTGCGGCATCCAAGAGTCACAAATTCGACATGTTCTCTCGGTAAGCATGTCCTTTCTTCGCTCATTTTTCAACGTTCGTCTAAAGCCAAGGCCCATTGTGAGCGGAATAGGAAGTAACAGGAGCCGGAGGCCGAAATCGGATGCAGAAATCCAACTGAATGGCTGTGAATGGAGCGCTTCCCACCCGTGGGAAGCATGGGCAAGCAATGCGACAGCCAAAAGGAAATAGGCCAATGCCCAGAGCAAACCCGGATTCTCGGCATCTTTCTGGGCACGATCTTGGCTTTCCATCTTCCGCCTCCATCCGAATTTGGGTTGCGATTTTGGTTGAGCCGTCGTTATACCATCGCACGTTCTTTGATGGTGAGGTATTGGTTCAGGACGGACGAAGTGAGTTGTTCGGGGTTGAGGTCGAGTGTGAGGGCGCCGTGCTCATGGAGGCGAGCCAGGAGGAGTTCGCGGCGGCCGGCCATTTCCTGGGCGGCGGCGGCACGGAACATCTGCTCGACGTTTTTGGGGCGGGCCTGGGCAATGGATTCGACCTCGGGCTGGGCCATGGCGACGAAGAGAAGGACGTGACGGCGGAGAAGCTGCATGGCTACATCGATGACTTCAGGACGCATAGCGGTTTCAGCCAGGTCTGTAACCCAGAGGACGAGGGCGCGGCGGGGCTGGAGGCGGTTGAGGGTGGCGGTGGCTCTCAGGTGGTCGGCCTCGCCGGCTTCAGCATGGACCTGGGAAAGAGACTCGATGAACTGGCGGAGATGGGCTGCGCCGCGGCCGGGCAGGAGGCGCTGCTGGATGCCGGAGCCATAGGCGAGAAGGCCGACGCGGTCACCGGAGTAGAGGGCGAGTTGGGCGAGGGCGACGGCGGTGGTGCAGGCGTGGTCGAGTTTGGAATGGACTTTTGCGCCGGGGTCTTTGACTGCGAGCATGGATTTTCCGGGTGCTCCGGCGGCGACGCGGGAACGCATGAGGCGGCCGCAGTCGAGGACGATCCAGACGGGCTGGCTGCGTTCGGTCTGGTACTGGCGGGTGATGGGGCTGCCGCGGCGGGCGGTGGCTGTCCAACAGATGTCGCGGAGGTCGTCGCCTTCGCGGTACTCGCGCAGGCTTTCGAAGTCGCGGCCGAGGCCACGCTGGCGGACCTGGCGGAGTTGGAGATCGATTTGGCGGCTGCGGGCGAGGAAGATTTGCTGCTCTTCTCCAGTGCGGAGGGCGGGGTAGACGCGGACGGTTTGGGTGAGTGGGGCGCGGGCCCAGCGTTCGGCGAGACCGAGGGGCGAACGATAGCGGACGTAGAGGCTGCCGGTTTGGCAATCGCCGCGCTCGGATGGCTCCGCTCTGTATCGAATGGAGGCGGGCACGCGGGGGAAGGCGGTGAGGCGGTAGGTGGCGGGTTCGGCGACGAGGGCGGGGGGAAGGTCGTCGACCAGGCGGCACTCGATGATGATGGCGCCGTGGTTCTGGATGGTGAGCTCGATTTCGGTTTCGGAATCGAGGGCAGGGGCGTTGGACCAGGTGCGGCGGGCGGTGAGTTGGGCGGCTGCTGGGAGGCGGCGGCCGTCGAGGAAGGCTGCGGCAAGAACGAGGGCATCCCAGGCCAGCATGGAATAGGCGAGGCGGCCATCCCAGAAGCCGGGGACCAGCAACGCGAAGCCGGCGATGAGGAGCCAGATTGTGCGGGGCGTGAGGCCGAAGGCCCAGCGGCGGCGGGGCTCGCAGGGGGCGGTGATGGGGTCGGGATGGAGGGAGGGGGAGATCATGGTTCCAGGTCCTCATCAGAGATCGGAACCTTAATTAACAGGTCGAATGTCTCGCGGTCCAGATCTTCGAAATCGATCTCGGCTTGGTACTGCAGAACGTCCTCGGCTTCGCGGTTCAAGTTTTCCGCGTTGGCGTTGATGATTTCCATGTCTCGCTGATTGATCGCTTTTCGGGCTTCATCAGTCAATTTCATTTTCTGGGTACCGGGACGGCGGCGATTACGTCGGTTAAAACGCGGTCGGCATCGAAGCCTTCTAATTCGGCTTCGGGTTTGAGCATGACGCGGTGGCGGAGGACGGGCTGGACGGCGCGTTTTACGTCGTCGGGGACCAGGTAGTCGCGGCCGTCAAAGGCGGCGGTGGCCTGGGCGACGCGCATGAGGCTGATGGCGGCGCGGGGGCTGGCGCCGAGGAGCAGCGTGGGCCACTCGCGGGTGCGGCGGGCGACGGCGAGGATGTAGGTGTATAGCTCGGGCTCGATGCGGATTGC
>Ga0302189_10001142_pt1 | contig 22839 bp, 16 predicted proteins | sample II_Bog_E2_2_FD_194551 | JGI IMG/M metagenome (GOLD analysis project Ga0302189, IMG submission 194551) | Peat permafrost microbial communities from Stordalen Mire near Abisko, Sweden - II_Bog_E2_2 | ecosystem: Environmental > Terrestrial > Soil > Wetlands > Peat | place: Sweden: Abisko...
TCCGCCGCCGGCGGCGCGACAGCGCACTTCTCGAAAAGCGCGAGAAGTGGGGCACCCCCGTTTCGCATTGGTCAGAGTTGAAAGACGAGCCGCATATTAATCGCACCCTGGGAGAAGGTGGCCACCCGCCCACGCGCTCTAGCACCTTGGCCAAGACGCAATGGCGAATGGTGATGGCCTGTTTGCTTTTTTCGATGCGCCTACGCTCGTCTGCTCGTTCTTTCGCCACCTGTTCCGGTGACGGCGTGTCGGGATGATGCACCCGGCATGAGAGATCGGCACAGACCTTAACCACTTCTCCGCGCCTCCCGCCGTCCATGACCACGGCTTCGGTCATCTTCTGGCATGGCTTCTGTTGAGGGGCAATCTTGGAACCTGTGCCGTTGGTTTTGGCCTTCTTGATTTCAATCTCCATGTAACGGTTCTTTCCCAGCGGAGCGCCTTCACGGCTGTTCCAAGCCGAGGAAATCTGCACCAGTTGGGGTTTGGTTTCGAGGGTCTTCGACACATGCGCGTCGATCTTGGCCCGGAAGCATTGAGGATCGGTACATTATGTGGAATCAGGAGTCAAGCTGGAACACCGGCGATAGCGCTCACAACCCTTCAATGAGCGCTATGGGGATTTTTCGCCAACCGACAAATAGTTCCGGAGTCAGAGTAAGTCATGAGTTGACCATGTGGTTGAGGTTCCGGCCCGGCTTGAACAGATGGATTCGAGATTGGGTCGTGCTAGAGTGGGGTGCTGTTTATCTTGACCGTCAGGGAGAGATTGAAATGGCTCGAATTCTGGTTCCGAGTATCACACCGGAACGGCCTGTGCGCAGAGGCCATTCGCCTTTCAGCGTGTACCTGATATTCCTGGTTGCTCTATTCAGTGTTCGCGGCTGGTCCCAGTCGCTTGTGATCAAGGACGTAACTGTGATCGATGCCACCGGTCGCGCTGCCGAACCGCATAGCACCGTGGTCATTGATGGCGATCACATCGTTGCCGTAAGCCGGTCGAAGAAGACACATCTTCCACAGAACGCCGTAATCGTCGACGGCACGGGCAAGTTCCTCATCCCCGGCTTGTGGGACATGCATGTCCACGGTGCGTCAGACACCCGCGCTCCTTGGAGTCATCTTCTTTTTGTGGCGAACGGAGTAGTCGGCGTTCGTGACATGTCAGGTCCGCCCGACGCAAATGCGTGGCGCGCTACGCAGGCGTCCAATCCGGATCCATCGCCCACCATTTACCTAGGCAGTCCGATCGTCGATGGTCCAAACCCAGCCTGGCCCGATTCCATTGTTGTGGCGAATGAAGCGCAGGGGCGCGAAGTAGTGGATCAACTGCAACAGCGTGGTGCGGACTTCATCAAGGTCTACAGCGGTTTGTCGCGCAACGCTTACTTCGCAATCGCCGACGAGGCCAAAAAGCGTGACATTCCATTCGAAGGTCATGTGCCGGATGCGGTGACAGCGGCCGAAGCAACCGGCGCCGGCCAGAAAAGCATCGAGCATCTCACCCAGGTGGCTGAGGGTTGTTCAAAAGAAGAGAAGACCATCGCCGCAGAACGGCAGAGGCTGGAAGCCTCGTTCCGGGCGCCGGACGCGACCATGCCCCAAAAAATCGCCGCCGGGCAAAACATCATTCGACTCAACTTTCATGTGGTTGAATCTTTCGACGAAGCCACTGCCCAGTCTCTGTTTGCGCAGTTCGCGAAGAATGGAACCTGGCAAACTCCCACGCTCACCCTGCTTCAAGGCCAGATCGACGATCCCCTGAATACAAATGACCCACGATTGCAATATCTGAGCAAAGAAGTGCGGGCAAAATGGGACGCCGGCTATTACAGTCACTTTCCTCCCCCGGCTCGGGCCGCAATGGTCCAGTTGGCAAAGGCTGAATTCGACGAATCCAAGAGGATTGTGGCTCTCATGTACCGGACGGGTGTCCCCATCCTCGCCGGCACTGACACCATGAATCCGCACTGCCTCCCCGGTTTTGGCATCCATGACGAACTCGCATTCCTGGTCGATGCCGGTTTACCTCCGCTTGCCGCTCTCCAGGCCGCCACTCGCAATGCGGCTCAATTTATGGGGCAACGGGACCGCCGCGGCACGATTGAAGTCGGCAAAACCGCCGATCTCGTTCTACTCGACAAAGACCCGCTCGCCGACATTCATAACACCCGCTCCATTCAAGCGGTCGTGCTTAACGGCAAGCTGTTCCCCCGTGCCGCTCTCGACGCCATGCTGACCAAAGCCCAGACGCTAGCCGGCATCCCGGATGCCGCGGCATCCGGAAAATGAGGAATACCGTTTCCTGAATACAAGGCGAATTGAATCCAAGTTGTAGAGAAGTCAGCCACTCCAAAGCAGCACAACGATCCGATTGTCTGTTTCCGCATCACACCCACGGCACTCATCGAAATCGATCCCCCAGCCGAGTCCAGCTTAGGGAAAGTAACTCTTGTAACCAGGCGATTTACACTCAAAACCCCCACGCCGGGGCACGATGAGTGTAATCGGCGATAGCGCTCACAACCCATCTCGGGCTGAAAAACATTTTCACCGTAGCCTATCCGAGCCATTCACACGCATCAACCCAGAGGTTAGAGTGGTTGTGAGCAGACTTCGGGGGAGGGCTGTTCGACTCACGTCCCATGACTCTTTGAGCCTGGGGCGTTTTGTTTTGCTTCGGATCAGAGGTCAGCAGCCCTGTAAGCGTCCGGTCTTGGCCGTCTAGACAGGCGGAGAGTAAGGCGTCATTCTCCCGAAGTGGACACTCCAGATAGGTGTCCACTTGGGGCGGAGATGGACACTTCCCGGCAAGTTCCAGCGGTGATAGCGGATAAGAGTGAGTCGTTGGGCGCGGCCCCGCGGCAGCGGCGCAATATCGCGGAGAAGCGGCGGATTGACGTTGGTGGAAGGCACGTCCGTTGCGCGAGTGGCGCGGGCGCATGGCATCAACGCGAACCAGGTATTTGGCTGGCGTCGGCTCTACCTGGGAGGAAGACTTGGGGAGCGCAAGCCGGCCATGACGTTGCTGCCGGTTCGGGTGAGCGAGAGTGTGCCGGCGCCTCTGCCGGTGGAGCGTGGGTCCGGGCGGGTGGCCACCTTCTCCCAGCGTGCGATGATTATGCGGCTCGTCTCTCAACTCTGACCAATCAGAAACGGGGGTGCCCCACTTCTCGAGGCGGGTGGCCCACATCTGCGCCCCGCACACGTCACAGGCTGTGAATTACCGACAGAGAAACAACTGGGGTGCGCCACTTCTCGCGCTTTTCGAGAAGTGGCCCCACTCAACCGTCGGCATCCGAGCGGCGGGTCGGCCAATGCGACGCTGTAGTTAGCCACGGAGCTTTCCGCTGCTGATAAGGTCCGCCTTCACCTTGGCCAGCGGAATGCGCTTCTCATGCCGCCGCGAGCGGGAAACCAGAACGTCCTCGATGTCCTCCCAGAGCGCCTTGTGCTTCTTAAGGTCGATCACGGCCGCCGTCCTGCGGCCCGCTTCGTCGGTGATGAACTGAATTCCGGTCATGAGCCGTAGTACTTCCTGAATCGTATGCGACTGGTAATACCGTAATTTCGGCGGCGAGCCCTGTCAACAGCGGGGCCCGACGCGACGCTCCCCGATTTTTTCCCAAAACGGACCGCTCTTGCGCTCTCCGCAACGACGCGCGTCCCTCTAGCCTCTAACCCGCCTCCACCCCGCAAGAGACCGGATTTGGGGGGAGTCGAGCAGCTACCTAGCGGACAGGCTTCATCGAGTCAACTTGGCAGCTGCGGCTTCGTCCAGCATCCACAGCAATTTTCCATCGGAAGGTTCGACTCTCTGCGCAGGCAGCGAAGGCGTGTTCTTGCCTTCGAGAACCTGATGCACCATCTCGGCTTTGTCCGAGCCGCTCGCCAGAAACATCGCTTCAGCGGCGCGATTGAGCACCGGGAAAGTGAACGTGATGCGATAGGTGTTGAACTTCGCGACCCAGTTGGCAACCACCAGCCGTGACCGTTCGTCGAGCGCCGCCGAATCGGGAAACAAAGAAGCTGTGTGGCCATCGGGACCGAGGCCGAGAAGAATCAGGTCAAAGCGCGGGAATTCCGTGGGCTTCAGTGCAAAGAAGCGGCGCAGTTGGGATTCGTAGTCCAGGGCCGCGGCGTTGGCATCGGGATTTTCGGCCTGCACGCGAAAAACGTTTTCGCCGGGAATGGCAATCTTCGTCAGCAGCGATTCATTCACCATCCGATAATTGCTTTCGGGATCGGTGGGAGGAACGTGACGCTCGTCGCCGAAGAATAGGAAGACGCGGTTCCAGGCGAAATCGGCGTAGTTCGAGGCGAGCAGGGAATAGAGGGCTTTGGGAGTCGAGCCTCCGGAGAGTGCGACGGTGAAGCGTCCCTGAGCGCCGATGGCGGCGCGGGCGGCGTCGACGAATTCCTTGGCCGCGGCGTGAAAAAGATCGGCCGCGTGAGCAAGCACTTCGATGGTGCGCGTTGAAGACATTTGTAATTGGTGATTTGTAATTTGCAATTGTGTGACCGAGCAATTGCAGTAACTTGCTCTTGGTTTCAAATTACCAATTACAAATCACACATTACAAATTACTTTTCGAAATTTCTCCAGCGCCGGCCGTCGCGTTCCATCAGTTCGTCGGACTCTTTCGGGCCCCAGGTTCCGGCGGGATAGTTGGGGAAATTGCGCGGAGGCAGCGCCTTCCACACGTCGAGCACGGGATTGACGATGCTCCAACCGGCTTCGACCATGTCGGCGCGCTGGAACAGCGTGGCGTCGCCGATCATGCAGTCGTGCAGCAGGCGTTCGTAGCCGGTCGAGGAACCGGTCCCGAAATAATCGGCGTAGTTGAAGTCCATATTCACTTCGCCGAGTTGCATGGTGGTTCCGGGAGTCTTGGCGGCGAAGCGCAGCGAGATGCCTTCCTCCGGTTGAATGTGCAGCACCAGTTGGTTGGGCATCATGTTTTCGACCTGGGTTTCGCGGAACAGCATAAAGGGCGCGCGTCGGAATTGGATCACGACATGGGTGTTGCGGCCGGGCAAGCGCTTGCCGGTGCGGAGATAGAAGGGAACTCCCGCCCAGCGCCAGTTGTCGATCAGCAGGCGCATGGCGACAAAGGTTTCGGTACGCGAATCGGGCGGCACGCCTTCTTCGGAGCGGTAGGCGGGGACGCGCTCGTTGTCCATGATGCCTTCGCCGTATTGGCCGCGGATGGTTTTGCTGAGCACGTCTTCATTGCTGTAGGGCTGGATGGCGTGCAGAATCTTGGCTTGCTCGTCGCGGACCGCGTTCGCCTCGAAGGAAATCGGCGGTTCCATGGCGGTGAGCGTGATGAGTTGCATGATGTGGTTGGGCACCATGTCGCGCAGCGCGCCGGCTCCATCGTAGTAGTCGCCGCGCTGTTCGACGCCTACGGTTTCTGCGACTGAAATCTGCACGTGGTCGATGTAGCGGCGATTCCAGATGGGCTCGAAAATTCCGTTGGCAAATCGCAGCGCTAAAATGTTCTGGACGGTTTCTTTTCCCAGGTAGTGATCGATGCGGTAGATCTGGTGTTCGGTCGCGACTTTCAACAGCTGCTGGTTCAAAGCTTTGGCGGAATCGAGATCGTGGCCAAAAGGCTTCTCGATGATCACGCGCCGCCAGTGGCCGTTGTCTTCGGTCATCAGGCCGACTTTCGCCAGCCGCTCCACGATGTCGCCGAAAAACTTGGGCGCGACGGCATTGTAAAAGAAATAGTTGCCGTGCGAGTTGTGCTCCTGATCGGCCTTGGCCAACGCTTCCTTCAGCTTGTCGTAAGTGGCGGGATCGTCGAAATCTCCACTGATGTAACTGATGCGGCGGACAAACCATTCCCACAAATCGGCGTCGACCGCGCCGGTGGCGAACTGTTTGAAGTCTTCGATGACTTTTTTCCGCGCATCGTCATCGCTCATGGCGTTGCGGCCCACGCCAATTACGGCGAACTCGCGCGACAGCAATTGCTGGCTGGCAAGGTTGTAGAGCGCGGGAATCAGCTTGCGGCGCGTCAGGTCGCCGGTAAAGCCGAAGATGACCATGACACACGGATCTGCCGTGCGTCCTTGTTGCGGTTTGGTGGGTGCGGGCCGAGCGTCGGTTAGAGCCATTGTCTCCTCTTAAGTGGTGCGCAGCTTGCAGCACGCAGCGGTTGCTTACGTCTTGGCCGGCGGTTTGAGTTCGATGTGGCCGCCGAACTTCTGGCGCATGGCGGAAAGCATCTTCTCGGCGAAGGTATGATCCTGCCGGGAACGGAAGCGCGTGTAGAGCGCGGCGGTCAGCACTTCGGCGGGAACGGCCTCTTCGAGCGCCGCTTGGATGGTCCAGCGGCCTTCGCCGGAATCCTGCACGAAGCCGCTGTACTCGGAAAGAGTCGGATTCTCGACCAGCGCCATCGCCGTCAGATCGAGCAGCCAGGAACTGACCACGCTGCCGCGCCGCCAGACCTCGGCGATGTCGGGCAGGTTGAGATCGTAGCGGATATCTTCGGGAAGATCTTTGCAGGTCGCGTTCTTGAAAATGTCGAAGCCTTCGGCGTAGGCCTGCATCATGCCGTATTCGATGCCGTTGTGCACCATCTTGACGAAATGTCCGGAGCCGGAGGGACCGCAGTGGATGTACCCGTCTTCGGAGGTGCCAGCGGCGGAGCCGGCCAGTTTTTCGCGGCCCGGAGTGCGCGGGATGTCGCCGCGTCCCGGCGCGAGCGTTTTGAAGATGGCATCGAGGCGCTGGACGGCCTCTTTCGGACCGCCAATCATCATGCAATAGCCGCGCTCCAGGCCCCAGACACCGCCGCTGGTGCCGACGTCGACGTACTGCACGCCTTTGGCGGCGCAAAGTTTGGAGCGGCGAACGTCATCTTTGAAATACGAGTTGCCGCCGTCGATGATGGTGTCTCCCGCTTGCATCTTCGCGAGCAGTGCTTGCACGGTTTTTTCCGTGGGCTCGCCCGAGGGCACCATGATCCAGGCAGCGCGGGGCGCGGACAGTTTGCCGACGAGGTCGTCCAAGGAAGAGGATGCGACCGCACCTTCGCCAGCGAGACCCTTGACGGCATCGGCGCTGAGGTCGGAGACGACCAGGGTGTGACCGCCGCGCATCAGCCGCCGCGTCATGTTGGCGCCCATGCGCCCTAGACCTACCATTCCGAGTTGCATTCGTGCTCCCTTATGAATCGCCATTCTGCGCGGCGAAAGCTGTATAGTTGCGGCAAACAGCAGGTCCTTCGCTTCGCTCAGGATGACAATCGCTAAAAATGCTGTTTACAAGATTTGCTTTACAATCTTTACGAGTTTGGTAAGTCCTGATTTTACGTCGCTGCCGAGGTGCACGCGCAGGGCGCGGCGTTTGCGGTCGGCCAGAACCTGGAAGTCTCCGCGAGCCTGTGCCGCTTTCACTATGCCGAAAGTGTATTTCTGTCCGGGGACGGCCAGGTCGTGTGCATCGTCGCAAGTGATTTGCAGAAACACGCCACTGTTCGGGCCGCCTTTATAATCCTGTCCGGTGGAGTGCAGAAAACGTGGTCCGAAGCCGAGGACGGTGGCGACACGCTTGCGGTCACGCACGGACATGCGAATCGTTTGCAGCAGAGTTTCGTGCTCCGCGTTCATCTCAACGTACCCTAGCACCGCGAAATAGTCGCCTACGCCGAGGCGCGCGAGATGCGCGCGCAGGTAGTTCTCTAGCGAGCGGTCAGAACCAACGGTCTTCGTGAGATCGGCGGCGTTCTTCTCGTCGGTAAAGAGCTTGAAGCCCGCTTCTGCCAGGATCGGCTTTTCCGCGGGCAGCGAACCCTTGCTTTCGTATTCCGAGGTGAGCTGCTTGGTGACGATCTTGCTCGCTTCGACGTCGGGCTGATTAAAGGCATTGATCCCGAGGATCGATCCCGCTACGGCGGTCGCAATTTCCCAGCGGAAAAACTCCTGTCCCAGGCTGTAGGTGTCGGCAACGGCGATGCGTACGACAGGCTGCCCGGCTTTTTCGAGCGCGGCAACTTTCGCGTCCTGCGCGGCGTCGGAAGCACCTTCCAGACGAAGGTAGGCGAAGATGCGGTCGTTGCCATACACGTCGGGCGCACCCAGCGCTTCGCGATCGACCGGAATGATGCCTTTGCCGAGCTTGCCGGTGGACTCGGCAATCAATTGCTCAAGCCATGCGCCAAGATCGGAAATTCCGGGCGAGGCGATGAGCGTAATTTTGTCGCGGCCAAGTTTCGCCGCGCTGCCCATGATCAGGCCGAGCATGACTCCTGGATTTTGTTCGACCGGAGCCGATGCCTTGCAGGCTTCAACCATCTCGTTCGTGCAGCTGAGGAACTTTCCGGTATCGAGGCCCATGGCCGCGGCGGGAATCATGCCGAAGTTTGAGAGGGCCGAGTAGCGTCCGCCAATGGACGGCAGTCCATAGAAAATGCGGCGGAAGCCGTCGCGTTCGGCGACCTTCTGCATGTTCGAGCCCGGATCGGTAATCGCGATAAAGCGGCTGCCTGCTTTTTCCGCTCCGATGGTCTGCTGCACGCGTTCGAAGAAATACTGCTTGTAGATATTCGGTTCGAGCGTGCTGCCGGATTTGCTGGAGACGATGAAGAGGGTTTTGGCGAGGTCGATTTTCTTTTCGACGCTGCGGATTTGCGCCGGGTCGGTCGAGTCGAGGATGTGCAGGCGCGGAAAACCGGCGATCTGCGGGTAGGTCAGCGAGAGCACTTCGGGACAGAGGCTGGATCCTCCCATGCCGAGCAGGAGAATGTCGGAGAATGCGCCGCCTTGTACTTCATCGGCGAAAGCTTTCAATTTGGCCGCGTGGGAAAGTTGCTCGTCGGTGATGCCGAGCCATCCCAGCCAACTGGCTTCGTCGTCACCCGTCCAGAGCGAGGCGTCACCCTGCCAGAGCCGTCTTACTTTTCCCGAGGCGCGCCAGTCGTCAAGGTTTTTTTTTACGGCGGCGTCAAGATCGGCGGGAAGGGAAGCATTTTGCGCGTTTGTCTGCGATGTGGTCGTTCGCTTTGTGTTCTTCTCGACTGCGGCCAGCAGCGTGTCGAAGGCGTCAGCGAATAGCTTCACGCCGTCGGCGGTCAGCTTGTCGGTCACATCTTTCATGACAATGCCGACCGCAGCGAGATCGGCCATCGTTTTGCGGGCGGCGTCGAGGTCTTCGGTCAGACTCTGGCGAGGCTTGCCGTGATCGCGGAAGGCATCGAGGGTTGCCGGAGGAACGGTGTTGACGGTGTCGGGCCCAATCAATTCCTCGATGTAAATCACGTCGCGATAATTCGGATTCTTGGTGCTGGTGCTCGCCCAGAGCACGCGCTGGGTCTGCGCTCCCTTGGCGGCAAGCGCCTTCCAGCGCGGAGAGGAAAAGATTCGTCCATAGGCTTCGTAGGTCAGCTTGCCGTTGGCGATCGCGACCTTTCCGAGGATCCCTTGCAACTTTGCTTTGCGGGCGGCGTCGGTTTCGGCTTTAAGTTTTTCTCCGACGAGCGAATCGACCAGCGAATCGATGCGGCTGATGAAGAAGCTCGCCACGCTCGCCAGTTTGCTTACGTCGCCGCCGGTCGCGGCGAACTTCTCCACGCCGTCAATAAATGTGGCCGCAACTTCCTCGTAGACCGCCTGTGCGAACAGTAGCGTGACATTGACGTTGATGCCTTCGCTGAGCAGTTGGCGGATGGCCGGTATGCCTTCGGATGTACCTGGCACTTTGATCATGACGTTGGCGTGGGCCACGGTCTTCCACAGGCGGCGCGCCTCGTCGATGGTGCCCTTTGTGTCGCGCGCGAGGTACGGAGAGACCTCGAGGCTCACATAGCCGTCTCGCTTCTTCGTGCTTTGGTAGACGGGCGCGAGCAGGTCGGCGGCATCCTGAATATCGCGGATGGCCAGCAATTCATACCGGCCCTTGGCGTCGAGATCGGAGCGGCCGGCGAGCGAGTCGAGAAAATCCTGATACTGGGTTGAGCCGGCGATGGCCTTCTCGAAAATCGCGGGATTCGAAGTCATCCCGCGCAGGCCGTCTTCGGTGATCAGGCGCTGCAGTTCGCCGCCCTGCAGCAGGTCGCGGCGGATGTAGTCGAGCCAAATCGACTGGCCGAAGGTCTGAAGCTGGATGAGTGGATTGGCGGCTTTTGCGTTTTCGAGAGTACCGACTGGATTCATAAAAATCTCCTGACTCTGTCAGCGGAATGATCGCCTGACGTGAATTGCCGATGTTGATGAGCTGCTACGACCAAGCGATCCGGTATTACTTGCCGATCACCTCGTGCGCTGCCTGTAAGATGGCGTCCGAGGTGAAGCCGAACTTCTTCTGCAAGTCCTTCAGCGGCGCGGACGCTCCGAAAGTGCGCATGCCTATGATTCGTCCTTTGGTTCCGGTGTATTGCGCCCAGCCGAAAATCGATGCCTGTTCGACCGCGACTCGCGCGGTGACGTCGGGCGGAAACACTTGATCGCGATAACTCCGGTCCTGACGCTCGAACAACTCCCACGATGGCATGCTGACGACCCGCGCCCGAACGCCTTCGGCCTTTAGTTTTTCGTAAGCGTCGATGCAGAGGTAGACCTCGCTGCCGGTAGCCATCAAAATCACCTGTGGTTTGCCGCCATCGGCGTCGGCGAGGATGTACGCGCCGCGAGCCACGCCGGCGGCGGAAGCGTATTTCGACCGATCAAAGGTGGGCAGCGCTTGCCGCGTCAGCGCGAGCGCCACCGGTTCTTTCCGAAGATGCATGATGATCTTCCACGCTTCGACGACTTCATTCGCGTCGGCGGGACGCAGCGTAATGAGACCAGGAATCGCGCGCAGCGTGATCAATTGCTCGATGGGTTGGTGCGTCGGTCCGTCTTCGCCGACGCCGATGGAGTCGTGGGTGAAGATCCAAAGCGACGGAATTTCCATGACCGCCGAAAGGCGGATGGGCATCTTCATGTAGTCGCTGAAGATCAGGAAGGTCGAACCGTAGGCGCGGAGTTTTGACAGCACCATGCCGTTGACGATGGCGCCCATCGCGTGCTCGCGAATGCCGAAGTGAAAATTACGCGCGTTGTAATTGCCTGGCTCGAAATCGCCCGCTCCGTCGAAAGTGAGCCGCGTCTTCGTGGATGGATACAAATCCGCCGAGCCGCCCATGAGCCAGGGTTCATTCTTGGCGATTGCGTTGAGTACTTTGCCGGACGAGTCGCGGGTCGCCAGTCCCTTGGCATCGGGTGCAAACGTGGGCAGATCCTTATCCCAACCGGCGGACGGCTGAAGATGATTCATGCGTTCGAACTGCGCCGCCAAGTCGGGATATTGCGCGCTGTACTTAGCGAACAGCGTGTTCCACTGTCCGCTCAATTGCTTCCCGCGCTTGCCCAGCACGTCGCGGAAGTTTTCGCGCACGCCGTCGGGGACGAGAAACTTGGCATCCTCCGGCCAGCCGTAGGCGCGCTTGGTCAGCTTCACTTCTTCTTCGCCGAGCGGTTCGCCGTGGGCTTCCTTGGTATCCTGGCGGTGGGGCGAGCCGTAGCCGATGTGGCTGTCTACAACGATCAGCTTCGGACGATCTTGGATACCGAGCGCGTGGTTGTAAGCACGGGCCAGCGCTGCCAGATCGTTGGCATCGTGGACGTGCTGGACGTCCCAGCCATAGGCGGCGAAGCGCGCGGGCACATTTTCGTCGTATGCGAGATTGGTGTTGCCCTCGATGGTGATGTGGTTGTTGTCGTAAATCCAGCACAGGTTCGAAAGCCTCAGATGTCCGGCGACCGACGCGGCTTCCGAGGAAATTCCTTCCATCATGTCGCCGTCGCCGCAAATTGCCCAGATGTTGTAGTTGAATAGCTCAAATCCGGGACGGTTGAAATGCGCCGCCAGCCAGCGTTCGGCAATCGCCATGCCCACACTGTTGGCGACGCCCTGGCCGAGCGGTCCGGTGGTCGTCTCAACGCCGGTGGTGACGCCGTATTCCGGGTGCCCTGGCGTTTTGCTGCCTAGTTGGCGGAAATTCTTAATCTCATCGAGCGACACGGCGGGAGTCGAAAGAACTTTGCCGTCAGCAGCGACGTCGCGCACTCCCGCCAGATGCAACAGGGAATAGAGCAGCATGGACGCGTGTCCGTTGGAGAGCACGAAACGGTCGCGGTTCGGCCAAAGGGGATCTTCGGGGTCGTAGCGCAGAAACTGCTGCCACAGGCAGTAGGCGACCGGAGCCAGCCCCATCGGTGCGCCGGGATGGCCCGAATTTGCCTTCTGCACTGCGTCGATCGAGAGCGTGCGAATGGTGTTGATACACAACTGATCGAGCTGCGTACCGGTGGTAGCGACGGACTGGTCACTCACGGCCATCAATTTTCTCCTCGCAAATCCGCTTACACTCCCAAGTTAGATGAAATCAACGCGAATTCGATACAACGAAGCCGACTGCCCCCAAGTTTACATCGTCATCGAGAAGCCAGACGGGCACGAGAGGACTAGGTTGCGATTTTACACCGGGAGGAATTTAGCTAGATGACTCAGATTGCACAGGAGGAGAAGAATATCTTAGGTTAGATAAAGCTTATCCTGGCTGACTCGGTGCTGCAGGGTGGATGCCAACTGATCCACGTCGCCCGCTGAAAGGCTGACCAGTCCGGGGTCGAAGACGGGGATGTGGTTGGATCCGATGGCGTCCCGCCGCACCTGGATGAGCAATGCTTGGAGCGCCTGAGCGTCGTATTTTTGCGGGCTCATGCGGATCAATTCCTGTAGCGCGACACCGACCGACATGCGTTCTCGGTAGGGACGTTCGCTGGTCATGGCATCGAAGGTTTCGGCCAGAGCCACGATACGCACCGCTTGCGGGATTTCGTCACCATGCAAGCCGTCGGGGTATCCCGACCCGTCAGCGCGTTCGTGGTGCCAACGAACGATCTCCGGAATTTGCCGCCAGGGGAACTGCACCTGGCTGACGATCTGATGCCCAATGACCGTGTGGTCCTGCATCGCGCGGGATTCGTCCGCATCCAGTTGCGAAGGCTTTCCGAAAAGACGCTTGTCGATGGCCACCATGCCGATATCGTGCAGATAGGCCGCCGAGCGCAACGAGGCAACGTCGGCGGCATCCATGCCGATGGCCTCGCCGATGGCCTGGGCATAGCGGCCGACGCGCAGCGAGTGTCCCTGAATGTTGACGTGTTTCACGTCAATGGCAATGGCGAACGCTTCGAGCGCATTGTCGTAGAACCCATGCAGCGAGGCCAATAGCCTTACATTTTCGGAAACTCGCTGAGTCAGGGTCTGGCTGAGGGTGTGATTCTGGATGGCCAGCGCCACGTAGTGGCTGAGCATTTGAAAGGCATCGAGCGCATCCTCTTCGTACAGCGCATCGCCGGGACGGCGTCCCAGGGCGATGACGCCAACGAGCTTGCCGCGGACCTTCAGCGGGCAAATACACTTGAAAAGTTCGGGAGCGACGTTGCCGTTCGAGCTCAGGAAGGCATCGTAGGTGGAACTGTTGAGCGGCACCGGTCCGCCGGCCGCAGTCAAGGAGTGCACGTGGCGGGGAAGCAGGGGCATCAACGACGGTTCCGGCAACAGCGCGAAACCCTGGGCATCGACCGAGGTCAGGAAAGACGGACGTTCGCTGAACGAGAAGAGCACGCCCTCCCGTGCGCCAGCCGCTTCCATCACGGCCGTCAGCATCGTGCGAGCGGTTTGGCGGAAGTCGCGGTCCGCAGTAAGTTCGGGCCCCAATTCCGTCACCGCTTCGAACGTCTTAAGAAATCTTTTAAGATTGGTTCCGTGCAATGCCCCTTGCGGAGGTAGATGCGAGAAACCAGAGCGCTATCAGGGTAGCATCGCGCCCGAAGAGGAATTGTTGGTTAGTTTGGTGCGACGGAAAATCGCGTGCGGCCCGGTGTTGCTTACTCCAACTCGTCGCCCATGCCGCCCGCGCCGAGCGGCGATTGGATTTCGTAGGGACCGAGATTGGCGCCAGAGGCGAGAGCCATAGGTGCGCGCAAATACAGCCTGAGCCCGGATGCGGAGGGGTTGTCATACTTTTCTTGACAGCGGCGTATCGTTAGCTCATACTTCGGCCAAATCGCTTGCGCAAAGCGTGATTTGGCTGATTGTTCCTGCAATCGATCGACAGAGAGAGTCCATGTCTGTTCCGGAGTCCGACGCGGTAGTCTCCGAAGGAATCATCATCGGTTCTGGTGGTGACGGTTCTGGTTGCGACTCGTTGCAGCAAGTTTCTCCATTCCGTCGATCGGGCACATTGGACGAAGATGCCACCTTGTCTTCCCTCAAGGAGTTGGTCGCGGCCGGCGACCACATTCTGGAGCCAATCCTCGATACCATCGCCGATGCGGCTCGGCTGCTGACCGATGCCTCCGGAGCCGCGCTGGCGATGTGGAAGGACGGGGCGATGGTGTGCCGTGCGCGCAGTGGCGAAACGGCTCCGCCGATCGGCGCAAAGTTGGATGCGGAGACAGGAATCTCAGGAGAGTGTTTGCGTACCGGCGCCATGCAATATTGCACGGATGCCGAGGAAGATCCGCGCGTCGATAAGGAAGCCTGCCGCAGCCGGGGCTTGCGCTCGATTGCCGTCCTGCCGATCGTGGGCGCGATCCAGGGCGCACGCGAGACCAACGGAATTCTCGTGGTTTTTTCCACTCAACCGGCAGCCTTTTCCGAGAGTCATATTGCTATTCTTCAGCAACTAGCATCGCTGGCCGAACGGGCGCGGGCCACCGCCGAACAGGAGGGCGCATCGTCCGCCACGCCGACGCTTCTGACGGCGAATCTCCCGTCCGATCCTGAGCCGGATACTGTTTCTAAGATTGACGAGCGGCAACCCTCGAGTCTGCTGCCGGCGTCGGATCGGATTCGGGACGTGGGCCTCGCGTTCCTGGGAGTTCGGTCGCGGCCGCTAGTCTGGGGCGCCATCGGCGTGGTGACAATCTTATTGCTGGCGTTGGCAATCTGGCTGGGGTGGCGCGGCCCGGATGAGACCGGTCGCAAGGCACGAGGTGTGTTTCCCGGTGCTGGCCGGAAAGCAGCGGTCAATGCTGAATCCGTCCGACCTGGAGGTCCACATGTCCCTGACAACGACCCGGTGTGGACGGCGAATCCGGGCGGCGAATCGTTGATTCTTTCGGTCGGAAAAGGTTCAGCCGACAGTTCCGTGAAGTTGGCTTCACAACGGGAGATGCTTGCAGCCAAGAAGAGCGAGGCCCATCGATCTTCTTTGTCCGACGGCGATGGAGTGAGTATTATCGTCGCGGATCGGGTTCCGGTGAAACAGGCTAGACCGTCGGCTGGTTCCAGTTCCGACGAGACCGCGTCGGCTGAACCGCCTGCGCTGCCCGAAGGCTCGACTTCGCGGCCGGATGTCAGCGAACTGTTATCCGGGCAAACCTCGTTGCCCGGAATTTCAGCGGTGGTGTCGCAGGGAGTATCGGGCGGCAAGGTGGTGCACAGCGTTGCTCCGGTTTATCCCGCGGGAGCCCGACAGTTTCGACTGGAGGGCACGGTCGTTCTGCAAGCCACGGTCATGGAGGACGGAACGGTGGGAAATATCAAAGTCGTCGCTGGCGCGCCTGTTCTTGCCCAATCCGCCGTGGACGCAGTGAAGAACTGGCGGTACGAGCCTTTTCAACTCGACGGAAACCCAGTGAAGAACGCGACCACGATCACCATTGACTTCAAGTTTCCCGGGCCAGGCCATTGAATCATTTCGACATTGAGTTCCAATGACTCAATGAAAAAAATGACTCAATCGCTACACTCCGACCGGGAACGGCTTGGTGTGGGTTTCCGATCCGACTGAGAGTCCGGCGAAACGTCCTTGCAGCAGCGACATCAGCCCCGTGACCCAGTAACCGACTACGAACAACAGCAGGAAAGGGATGGTGAAGTAATTTTCGGTGTCGATGGCGTAAACGATGGTTAGCGTGAAGTAGGTTCCGATCATCAGTTCAATCCACGGAACCCATCCCAAACGTTTGCGGTACTTTGCCCCTAAGACTTTGTCCTTCTTGGAAGCCACGCGGTATTTGGGAGTGCGGGCAAAGGCTGTTTGCTTGCCCACCAGCGCCTCGAGCACGGCAATTGTGTTGGTGATGGTCAGTCCGATTCCCAAAGACATCAGCAGCGGCAGGAAGAGCAGGGCTCGCAGCCAGTGTTTCGGAAACAACTCTTTTTGCGAAACCAGATAGAAGCTGGATATTGAAAACGTGGACGCCATGAACAGGGGCAGGTCGATATAGAGCATCTGGAACCATCCCTGGTAGGAACGAATAATCATGGCGGGCATCAGCAAGACCGAGAGCACGATCATCAGCGGATAGCTGAGATTGGCTGTCAGGTGATACCAGGCTTCGATTTTCTGGTGGCGCGATGCGTCGCTCTTGAGCACGCGGGGAAGAATTTTCTTCGAAACCTGGATCAAGCCCTTGGCCCAGCGCGCCTGTTGCGTCTTGAAGGCGGTCATCTCTACCGGTAACTCGGCCGGACATTCCACGTCTTGCAGGTAAACGAACTTCCATCCCTTCAGTTGGGCGCGATAGGAGAGATCGGTGTCTTCGGTGAGCGTGTCGTGCTCCCAGCCGCCGGCCTCGTCAATGGCGCAGCGCCGCCACATGCCGGCGGTACCGTTGAAGTTGAAATAGACGCCGCTGCGGGCGCGTCCCGAGTGTTCGAGCACGAAATGACCATCGAGCAGAATGGCCTCGACCTCGGTCAGCAACGAGTAGTGGCGGTTGATGTGGGTCCAACGGGTTTGCACCATGCCGGTCTTGGGATCGGTGAAGTGATGGATGCAGTTCATGAGAAAGTCGGGTGGCGGCACGAAGTCGGCGTCAAAGATGGCGACGAACTCGCCCTTGGCGGTTTTCAAGCCTTCCGCTAAAGCGCCAGCTTTATAGCCCTCGCGGTTGTCGCGGTGGAGATACTGGACGGGATGTCCGAGGGCGGCGTAGCGATCGACCAGGAGGCGCGCAACTTCCACGGTCTCGTCGGTCGAATCGTCGAGCAACTGGATGTCGAGTTTGTCTTTGGGATAGTCGAGGCGGCAGACGGCGTCGAGAAGCCGGTCCACGACATATTGCTCGTTGTAGATCGGCAACTGCACGGTCACTCGCGGCAAGTTGTCGAAGTGAGCTGGCGGTTCGGTGGTCTTGTTCTTCTTGTGCTTGTAATAAAGGTAGACCATCCAGTAACGGTGACCGCCGTAGGCCGCGAGGATGATGAGGACAATGAAATAGGGAATCAGCAGCGCCAGATCGAAGGCATTGACCTGGTAGAGGCCGACGAAAGTCTTATCCAGAAAATGCTGGCGCAGGTAGTGTCCCAATCCTCTGGGGGCAAGCAGGAGGAACGTGGACAGCGAGGAAGTGAGCGTCAAATCCATGAAGTCAGCAGAACCATGAAGCAACGGCGAAGACCGCAGCCTAGGAATTGTACCTGATTGTTGTTTCTCCTACGAAAGTCCGACATACGGGTTGGCCTAACACCCAATTGCGAGAAACAAATTAAGCCGAAGCAGGTTCCTGTTGTGTGGAGCAGTGGATGGAACCGCCACCGCCAGCAAGCGCATCGACGCGCACTTGCACGACCTTGCGATCCGGGAATGCCTGCGAAAGCGTGCGATAGGCCAACTCATCTCCTTCCTGGTCTCCGAATTCTGTTGCGACTACGCCGCCGTTGGCGAGATAGCAATTGATGTAACAATCGCAAAAATCATGATTGCTCATCTGCGCGTGCTTTCGCGGACGATCAAGCTTGACGATTTCAAATTTGCGGCCCCGCGCGTCGGTCTGTTGCTCCAGGACCTCGAGCATTCGGTGCAGCTTGTCATAGTCGCGGTGGCGAGGCTCCGAACTGAGTTCGAACAAAACCACGCCGGGGCGGATAAACTTCACGTAGCCATCGATGTGTCCGTCAGTCCAGAAGTCAGGCTTGGCGTCCGGCAGCCAAACTACTTTCTTCACGCCGAGCCATCCTTGCAGAATCTCGGTTGCGGATTGCTTGCTCATGCCGGGATTGCGATTGGGGTTCAGAATCGAGGTCTCGGTGCAGATCAGCGTTCCGTCGCCATCTACTTCGATCGCTCCACCTTCGGTGACAATCGGCGCGACAAATTTGGGAACTCCGAGGCGCTGCAGAATCTCGCCCGCGAGCTTGGCATCGTTCGCGTGTACCTGTTTGTTTCCCCAGCCGTTGAAATTCCAGGTGGAACCTGCCAACTGGCCATGCGGATTGACAAGAAACGAAGGACCAGTATCTCGCGCCCACAAGTCGTCGTTCATTACTTCAATAAAATCGATGGTGGGACCGCAAAGGCGCTGTGCTTCCGCTTTCTGGTTTGGGCGCACCGCTATGACAACCGGCTCAAATTGCGCAATCGCTCGTGCAATGATGGCGATGTCGCGGCGAACGGCGTCCAGTTGTTTCCCCCAAATGTCGTGCCGGGCGGGCCACGCCATGCGGCATCTCTTGTGCCTGGCTGTTTCCGCTGGCATGTACCAGCCTTGCGCGGCCGGCGACGGCGAAACCTCAGCGGCTTCGATCATTCGAGTCAACGAAGATCCCAGCAGGGCGGCTGCGGACAGCCCCAGAGACGATCGAAGAAAAGCGCGGCGGGAGACGGGTTCCATCATCAATACTTTACTTTTAAGCCGCGACTTTCGCACTGCGCAGCTGCCGGTAAAGACGCAGATAGTCATCCACCATGCGTCGCGCGGTGAAGCGTTCGCGCGCGCGATTGTAGGCGCGGGTTCCGTAGAGACGGGCCATATCGCGATCCGCATCGAGTTGAGCGAGCACTTCGCTCAGGCTATTGGCGTTGTTTCGTTCAAAGTAGAGGGCCGCATCGCCCCAGAATTCGCGATAGACCTCGGTATCGTTGGCCACCAGCGCGCATCGTGAAAACGCAGCTTCGACCGAGGCGAGCCCGGTTGGTTCGTAGCGCGATGTCGCAGCAAAAATGGTCGACTTGCTGTAGAGCGAGCGCAGCTGCGATTCGGTTTGCGCTCCTTTCACCGAAATTTCGTGCTCGCTGGTGGAGACGCGCACATCGGCGCGGATCGGCACCACCGGCGTGGGAATCGGGTTGTCCGCTCCCACGATGCACACGGGCAATCCGTGCTTGTGCTGGGTCAGCAGGGCCACCTGCTTTCCGGAATCCCACAGGCGCCCGATCGCCAGCACCGATTCTTCCTTGGTCACAAAGGGATTGAAGTAGATGGGATTGCGTCCGGGCGGAATGACGTAGCCTTCGAAATCGTCGCCGTAGGCAACGCGCAGCAACTGTCCCATCCAGCGCGACGTAGTGACTACGGCCTCGGAGCGCCGCAGGCCGTCGACGATGGTTTTGCGGTACCACTGGATCCATGCTGAGGTGGCTGGCTCGTGTCCATGAATGCTTAGCCACCAAGTGATTACATCGCCGTGCGCCACGACCAAGCGGGGTGTCGGGACCGGCAGCGCGCCAAAACTTAGTTGATTCAAGTGCAAGAAATCGGGACGCGCATCGCGAACGACATCGCAGAGATAATCCTGAGCGGCGTGGAAATCCTGTTCGCCTTCCTGCATCCAGTCGAGACGAAACGCGGTGGGATGATATTCGAGGCCGTGCAGGCCGTCCATCCAGGCAGTCTGATGGGGAAGAGGAATTTCTCCGAAGCTGACGAGTGTGACTTGGGCGCCCTGGGTCACCAGACCCGAGACCAGTTCGCGCGCGTACGTCCACACTCCGCTGAAGGTGTCAGCCGTTACCAGTACGCGCACAGAACTCCTGGGATGCGAGGGCTGGGAGCTACCCTCTTCCTGCTTGGGTCTAGTTTAGGGGCGAGGGATGCGGCTAGGGAAGGGTTTTCTTGGCCGCACGCGCAATTGGATTCGGATTCTTTGTTGACTGGATCGCGAGAGGTGATAATCGCAGGTCTTTGTGCCCCCGCCCCCCCACGATTTCACGCAAAATATTCAAACCAAAGGACTTAATTGTAAAATATTACAGAATAAGGACTTATCCGCCCGAGAGCATCTGAAAACAAGTTTGGGGCAGTTGCGAGGGCCCGCCTGGTTCGGCGAGCGCACGCATAGCTGCCCCAATTCGATCCTTTATTATCGGCCCGGTTGGATTTTTGCGTCTGTGATGCCCATCACGGATGGTTTGTGATGAAAGAAGTCAAGAGGTTGGGTGGAAGAAGCGGGAACGCCTTCTTCGTCCCATGTTTCGAACTGCCTCAATAGCGGTGGGGATCGAAAACGAGAGCATGCAACCCTGCTTTGGACTTTCCACCATATAATTGTCCTCGGTTTCCTCCGGGCGCAGTTTGTTTCTGAATTTGACAGGTGGGTGGGTGCCAAGATGTCGAATCCGCTCTCGGTTCCGCCGTTGAAACCGCTTCATCCGGATGCTTCACTCAGTCCCGCAAAAACTGACTCAAATGGAACGTCGCACAACTGAGGCTCTGCAAAATTCGCTGTTGCCGGATCAGAAAGACTCCCTGAAAACGAGGCCGGATGGAACTATACTCGACGGACATCATCGAATTTATATTCTTCGTAAGCGGGGCATTGATGTGGATGCCCTGCCGCGCGAGATCATCTCAAAAGGGGATTCTTAGGTAATGGGGACAGAACTCCATTGGGTAGACGGCCCTTGGACCGGGAAGTTGGCCCTGTCCGCGCGCCCTCGCGGCGGTGACTGGCTGGGGGACGAGATGGCCGCTTGGAGAAGGGCTGGAATTGACACCGTATTCTCCTTGTTGACTCCCGAGGAGGAGGAAGATCTCGACCTGAAGCAAGAGGCGCACGAAGCGAATGCGCATGAGATGAAGTTCTTATCGTTGCGAATTCCCGATCGCCAGGTGCCAAATTCCGAGTCCGAGCTATCTGCTGTGTTGGACCGGATCGAGGGTGACCTGTCAGCGGGAAAGAATGTGGTAGTTCACTGCCGGCAAGGAGTCGGCCGCACGGGTTTGGTGGCGGCTTGCCTGCTGGCGACCAAGGGGCGTTCTCCGAAAGCCGCGATCCAAACGATTAGTAGCGCCCGTGGGACAGCAGTTCCAGAGACGGCGGAGCAACGGCGCTGGATCGACCACTACGCCGCAGTTTTTGCCAGCAGCAAATGACTTACGCCCTATAATTACCCTGACTCAATTTCCATGGTGCGTGACGGCTATTTTTATGGTGTTGGATCGCTGCTGGCGGCGGGCGCGATTGCCTGGCTGGGGGGCTGGCCTTATGCGGTTCCGGTGCTGTTGCTGGGAGCGTTCTGTCTGTGGTTTTTTCGCGATCCGGAGCGCGAGATTCCGACGACGGCGGGAGCCGTGGTGTCTCCCGGCGACGGGAAGGTGACCGAGGTTGGCTTGGTGACCATGGACGGGATTTCTCCCGGAACTACTTCCGGGAGTACGCGCTACCGCATCAGCATTTTTCTCAGCGTGTTCAATGTACACGTGAACCGGTCGCCGGTGGCGGGTGTGATTCGCGATGTGCGCTATCAGCGCGGCAAGTTTCTCAACGCCATGGGAGGGAATTCGGCGGAGGAGAACGAGCAGAACATTGTTACCGTGGAAGGCGACGGGCGTGTCGTAGTATTCAAGCAGATCGCCGGTTTGATCGCGCGCCGCATCGTTTTCAATTTCAAGGTTGGAGACCGCGTAGCCCGGGGCCAGCGTGTGGGACTGATCAAGTTTGGCTCGCGCGTGGATGTTCTGGTCGATCCGGACGCGGCAATCCAGGTGAAACTTGGCGACCGGGTTCGGGGAGGAGCGACGGTGCTGGCGGTATTGCCGGTTGCGAAGCCGGTGAAGCAGCCGGTTCCCGCCGGCGCAGCCGTGGAGCGGGAGGCCCATTGAACATGGAAGAGATCACGCCGAATCGTCGCGCATCGGACGCTCGCCGCGGAAAATTGCGCAAGGGCATGTACATCCTGCCTTCGCTGTTTACCACCGCCAATATTGCCCTCGGCTTCTATGCCATTCTTGAAACTGTGTATGGCGCTGCGGGCGAAACCTTGCATCTCGACTTCGCCGCCAGAGCCATCGGATTTTCCGTTCTGATTGACGGTCTCGACGGTCGCATCGCGCGCATGACCCGCACGGAAAGCGATTTCGGAAGGGAACTCGACTCCCTCGCCGATGTCATCGCCTTTGGCGTCGCTCCCGCCCTGCTCGCCTGGATCTGGGGCTTCCATCTGCTGCCGATGGTGATTGCTCCCGACCTGCGTCAGAAAATTACGGAATTGGGGTCGGTGGCCTGCTTCGCTTTCCTGATGGCGGGCGCGAGCCGGTTGGCTCGCTTCAATATCGCCAAGAATCCGCAGCCCTCGAATCCGGGACGGCCGGGGAAGAAGTATTTTGTGGGCATGCCGATTCCGGCGGCGGCGGGGGTGATTGCGGCCATGGTCCACTACTCGGGCGGCAAGCCCGTGGTTTCGTGGGTGACGGCGATGAGTTGGCTGATGATGGTGGTGGTGGTCGGCTATCTGATGGTCAGCACCTGGCGGTTCTACAGTTTTAAGGACATTGATTTTCGTTCGCGCCGTCCCTTCCGCCTGATTGTGCTGATTGCCGTGCTGATCGCGTTGATCGCGCGATTTTCAGGTCCGACACTCTTCGCCATTGCGATTCTCTACATGACTTCGGGAGTTCTGTGGAGGCTGCAATGGATTTTCCATCGCAAGACTCCGCCGTCGCCGCCGGTGTATCGGGAGGCATCGCACACGCCATGACTCCACTGTCGAAATCCGCGAGCGCGGCGTCCGATCTGCGGGGCGTGAATGTTTACCGGGTGGCGATCGTGGGCGCGCTGTCGCTCAAGGGCAAGGAGATTGCCGAAGTTCTCCGCGACCGCAATTT
>Ga0302189_10001143_pt1 | contig 22832 bp, 16 predicted proteins | sample II_Bog_E2_2_FD_194551 | JGI IMG/M metagenome (GOLD analysis project Ga0302189, IMG submission 194551) | Peat permafrost microbial communities from Stordalen Mire near Abisko, Sweden - II_Bog_E2_2 | ecosystem: Environmental > Terrestrial > Soil > Wetlands > Peat | place: Sweden: Abisko...
CGCCTGCGCGTGCACAGGCCACCCCTGCCCCAGCCATCGACCAAGCCGAGCTCCTGCGCCGCACACAGCAGATTTATGACTCGATACCTGCGGGCGATCAGGCGCCGTGGAAGGCCTTCTACGCTGAAGACGCCATGGTCTACGACGAGAAGGGTCGGGCAATGGACAAGAAGGCCTTGTTGGACGATGTGCAGCCCATGCCCGCCGGATACAGCGGCGTCATCAAGGTGGTGCATCCGCATGTAACCTTTGCGCCGGGGGTGGCTGTGCTGGCGTATGACTGCGATGAGACGGAGACGATTTTCGGACAGGAGTTACACGCACGCTATCACTCCGTGGACACGTGGCTCGAACGCGAAGGCAAGTGGCAGATTGCGGTCAGCCAGACCATGCGCTACTACGAAGACCCTGCGACGGGCACCACCGATGTCGCGCACCTGGACGATTTCACAGGGGTGTATGAGCTTGCCCCGGGCAATCGGCGAACGGTGACGCGCGATGGCAACGACATCTATGTGCAGCGCGGAACGGGCGCAAAGGTAAAGCTGCTCGCTGAGTCCGGCGACCTGTTCTTTCGCGCTGGAGTGGAGGGCCGCATCCTGTTTCACAGGACCGAATCCGGCAAGGTCGATTCCCTTTACGACCGTCGCAACAATGAAGACGTGGTGTGGCGGAAGGTGCCGTAGCAGGTTGCAGATGACAGATGACAGTTAGAAGCCCGTCTGTAAGATGTCGTCTGATTTAACTGTCATCTGTAACTTGTCATCTGCTTTGACTGTCATCTGTAATCTGCTCTTGGCTGTCGTCTGTAATCTGTAATCTGTCATGAAAGCTCGCGTCTCCGACCTGACCGCCATATTTTTTGCCATCTTCGGCTTCACCTGCTGGGTGCTGGGTGACAGTTGCATCAAGTGGATTGGGCAATTCGGGTTGCCACCGGAAGAGGTCGTCGCGTTCATGGGCCTCTTCATGGCGCTCACGCTCACGGTGCAGGCAGCGGTACGAGGCAACCTTGGGAATCTGCGGCCGCGGTCAGTAGGTCGCCAGGGGTTGCGCGCGCTGCTGGACATGGGGAACAACGTGTGCGTGGTAATCGCGCTGCGGCATCTGTCGCTGACCATGTTTTACATTCTTGTGTTCACGTCGCCGCTGACCATCGCGCTCCTATCGACTATCTTTCTTGGCGAACGCATTACTGCAAGGAAAGCCGTTGCACTGGTTGCGGGATTCTGCGGCGTGGTCATCGCGGTGTCGCCATGGAATAGCACGCAGCACGTCGATCTGATTGGCCTGCTCAGTTGCCTGGTATGCGTCTCCTGCTTTTCCGTCAACATGGTTTGGTCACGCGTGCTCACGCGCACTGAACCGCCGGAGAGCCTGGCTTTCTGCTCGGGGCTGGTGACGGCAATGGCTGGGTTGGCGTTGACCAGCTTTCATCCCAAGCCGCTGACGCCTGTGCTCTGGCTGGCGCTAAGCTTGATGGGCGTATTTTGCGCGGCGGGCACGCTGAGCTTTTATGTCGCGGTAAAGCACACCTCGGCGAGCAACGTGTCGCAGTATCACTACACACAATTACTCACCGGCGCGCTGATTTCGTACATTGTGTGGCACGACAAACCGGGCTTGTTCATGTGGCTCGGTGGAGCGCTGATTATTGGCTCAGGGTTGATGATCGCACTGGCCGCCCGCGATACGCAGCCAGTCGTGCTGCCGGATATTGCGATCCGGTGATGCCTCTGGAATCCCCGGTCTTAAAAGCGAGACCGGGGGCACCCGGCGCCACCTGGGTTGCAGCCAATCGCTCGCGGGAACCTCGCATGAGTTTACTGCTTCCCACCAATTGCACGACGAAGCTTGCGATGTTTGGGGCGCGTGGTGTAGGGCTGAGTCCGGGAGCATTCTATCGGCGCTATTGGCGCGATTGATGTCGTGCACCTTGTTTCAAATGGACGCTTTCACCTGAAATTATTCGCAACGCAGCGCAATCAAGGGATCGATCTTCATGGCTTTGCGGGCGGGCAAATAAGAGGCCAACAGTGCAACCGCCATGATGAGTAACGAGACGGTGGTAAAGGTGACTGGATCAGTGGGTTGAACGTGATAGAGGAAGCTTGTCATAAGCCTGGTGACAACAAAGGCAGCGATGAGGCCGATCACAAGGCCGGCACTTACGAGGCGGCCACCCTGGGCGAGAACCATGGCGAAGATCCGACGGCGCGATGCACCGAGTGCAATGCGGATTCCGATTTCAGGCGTGCGCTGCAGGACGGACCAGGAGATGACGCCGTACATGCCGATGGCGGCGAGCACCAATGCAAGAACCCCAAACGCGGCCAGCAGCAGCATTGAGAAGCGATCGGCACTCATCGATGTATCGACGATTGAGGTGAGCGGTACGAAATTTGCGAGGGGTAACTCTGGATCGACCTGTTGGATTGCCTGCCGCACGCTAGCGGCGATGGAGTCTGGGTTGGTCTGCGCGCGGACCGCGAATTGCATGGATTGCATGTTGGGCCAGACTTTGATTTCGTTTTGAGTATAGGGGACGAACATGGTGGGTCCGGGCACTTCGCGAAGGGACACCTGCTTGATGTCCGGCACGACTCCGACGATGGTTCTGAGCGGATACCTTTTGGATCCAACGCCCACCTGTTTGCCGATGGGGTTTTCGCCCGGCCAGTATTTGCGGGCCATGGCGCTGTTGATGATGGCGACGGGCACGGATGTCAGGGTGTCGGAGCCTGCAATATCGCGGCCGCTTTGGAGGGGCGCACCAATTGAGGCGAAGTAGCGGGGCGATACAAACAAGTAATCGGCAAATGGGATTTGTGCCCCGGGCTGGACAACCCGGCCAGGGATGCGAATGACTGTGCTATCAGTAGGTCCACCCATGGCGACGGTTGAAGCGCATCCTGCAGACTGGATGCCGGGGATTGACTGGATGCGCAGCAGGACCTGGCTATAGAGCTGAGCCATGCGGTCGGTGTCAGAGTATTTCGAATTCGGCAGGGGCAGTTCGAAGGTGACCACGTGCGTGGCGTCAAAGCCGGAGTTCGAGCGCAGCATCTGGTAGAAGGTGCGCACGAGCAATCCAGCGGAGGTGACGAGCACGAGCGCGAGGGCAACCTGCGAAACGAGCAGCGCGTTGCGGATCCTGGGCGCGGAAGCGCTGCCGCCGGATCGTTGCCCGCCTTCTTTGAGCGCTTCGACCATATTCATGCGCGAGGCTCCAAGAGCGGGAGCGAGGCCAAAGAGAAGTCCGGCGATGAGTGTGATGCCGAGGGCAAAGGCGAGCACACGCAGATCGAGGCCGGCCTTTTGAAGCTGAGGAAGGCTGGCTGGGCCGAAGAGCTTGCCGAGGAAAAGACTGGCTTCGGCAATCGCCACTCCGAGGATGCCACCGGTGAGCGCAAGCATCATGCTCTCCGTCATGAGTTGGCGGACCAACCGGCCGCGCCGTGCGCCGAGGGCTCCGCGCAAGGTAAATTCCTTGCGGCGACCAAGGGAACGGTTGAGCATGAGCCCGGCAACGTTGGTGCAGGCAATTAACAAAACCACGCAGACTGCGCCCAGCAGCAGCAATAGAGGCCGGCGCGTGCCGGTTACCATTTGCTGCTGCAAGGGAACGACCGAGGAGTACCAGCCTTTGACGTTTGGATACTTTTCAACGATGCGCCGATCGAAAGCTTGCAAATCATCGACTGCTTGATCGAAGCTTACTCCTGGCTTCAATTCGCCAATGATTTCAAGGTCGCTGGCTCCCTGGACGGAAGTGACGGGGAGAGCCAGGGGCACCCACAGCTGAGTCTTCCTGGGCACATCGATGCTTGCCGGCATGCCTTCCGGGGTGGGAAACGCGAAGCCCTGAGGCATGACGCCGAGGACGGTATCGGGAAAGCCGTTGAGATGGATGACTCGGCCCAGGACTCCGTTGTCGGCTGAAAAGCGCGACTTCCACAACGTATAACTGAGCACAACGACATGCTCGTGGCCGGGCTGGTCGTCGTCTGAATCGATTGCGCGCCCTAATATGGGCGATACTCCCAACGCAGGGAAAAAGCCATCGGAAGCGCGGACACCTTCAAGCAACTCAGGGGCGAGCATTTCCGATCCGGCAGAACCGGTGAGGTTGAATTCGTCTTTTTTGAATGCTGCCAGGTGTTGATACACCTGTTGTGTCTGGCGGATGAGAGAGAAGTCCGTCGGCGCCCAGGGGAAATCGTCAGAGCCATAGACAGAACCGATTGGGCCGTGACGCCAGGGCATAACGATGCGGCTTGCGTTTGGATAGGGCAGAGGTTTGAGCAGGACGGCATTGACGAGGCTGAAGACCGCAGCGCTGGCGCCGATGCCGAGAGCGACGGTAACGGCAGCAATCAGAAAGAAGACAGGGCTTTTGCGGTAGGCGCGCAGAGCAAAGTGAATATCCTGAAGGAACGTTTCCAGAAAGCGGATACCGTGCGCCTCGCGGCAGTTTTCTTTAATTTGCTCGTGGCCGCCGAATGTGACACGAGTTCTCCGCACGGCCTCATCGCGGGTCATTCCGGCACGTTCGTATTTCTCTACCGCATGGTCAAAATGGAAGTGGAGTTCCTGATCCAGTTCGGTTTCCATCTCCTTGCGGTGGAACAGAGCACGAAAGCGAAAGCGCAGATCACTCAGCATGATTGAACCTCAAATGCTCTCTAGAATCTGGGTTACAGCGGCAGTCAATTTGAGCCAGCTATCGGTCTCCACGACAAGCTGTTTTTTGCCGGAAGCGGTGAGATCGTAGTATTTTGCGCGGCGATTGTTTTCCGAAGTGCCCCACTTCGCCTTGATCCAACCCCTCCGTTCGAGCCTGTGTAGAGCCGGATACAGCGAGCCCTGCTGGATTTGCAACACCTCGCTGGAAACCTGCTGCACGCGCTCAGAGATGGCCCAGCCGTGTTGCGGACCAAGGGATAGAGTGCGGAGAATAAGCAGGTCCAATGTGCCCTGCGGAAGATCGATGCGTTCGTTGGCCATGGTCACCCCATCTGCTTCTACAAGAGATTATCGAATCTCCTGTAGAAGTGCAAGGGCTAGAGCGGTTTCGATTCACATCTTGCCATTTGAAGATCATGCGAGGTGGCATTTACTTCCACCCCGGTTGAGAAAAATGCCACTTGACCTCAAGCTTTCTGTAAAGAGCAGAATCGAAGTCTCTGTAAGTCCGGAGAGCGCACAAAGCGTGCGATGAGGGTGTGGATAGATGCCCGCTTTGTTGGGGTAGTTCGATTGGAATGAATGCAGGGGCGGCCTTGGCGCATGCATTTATTCCGGGCGCACTCGTTCGTACTTATTGATCCAGTTGACTTCCCAGGTCTTGCCGCCATCGACGGAAAATGCTTGTTCGGATTGCGCCGTGTCGGCAGTGATGCTCCAGATGGAAAAGCGGACGAGCACGGAGCGGCCGTTGATTGGCTCGTAGTCGTAGAAGTCGGCGCGGCCATTTTTGAATGCGCCAATGCCGGGGATTCCGAGGGTGCCCACGCCGGGAGTTGCAAAGTCGATGTTCCACTCATGCGTGGTGGGATTGAACCAGCGAAGAGCGAGGAGTTCGATGGGTCCGGCCGGGCCATCTGCTTTATACTCGGCGAGATTCGCGCGGCCGTTCCAGACTTTGCTGACCTTCGTGGTGCCCTCCATCTGAACCCATTTTGTGGAACCGGTGAGCGGGTTGAGAAGACGCGAGGAGTGCGTCTTCCAGGAGCCGAGATCAAAGTCGAAATCATGCTGCCCGGCGTCTGACGCGGCGTCCATCGGCGGGATCTGCGAATCGAAATTGGTGTCGCGGGTAAGTTCGGCGTGAAAGGAGGGAGCCCAGGTGGTGCCTCCGTCGTTGGAATAGTCCTCTGCATATTGATGAGAATCCGCGGCTATATTGGACCATATTCCGCGAACAAGGATGGCTTTCCCTTTGAAGGTATCCGAGGAGAAGATTTCGGCTCGTCCGTCTTTGAATTCACCGATGAGCGGCGGCCCGAAGTCGACAGTTTTGCTGTTGATGAACGTCTGGCTCCATTGATGCGACTGGGGGTTGTAGAGAAAGAGGCTCAAGCCTTCCCAATGGCCCTTTGGACCATCGGCTTCAATCTCTTCCAACTGCGCGCGGCCACCCCAGACGGGGCGCACGGTGACGGTTCCATAAAGATCTATCGATTCCTTCGAAGCTGCGAATGGATCCAGCACGCGGCGAATGTGGGTGTGCCATTTGCCGATGTTGAAATCGTAATCGTGGCTGCCATCGCGGGCGGCTTCGGCCTGGGGCGTATCTGCAGAAGTGGCCGCCTGTGCGGGGATTGAGAGCATGAGCCAGCCCGCAGTTGAAAGCGCGACAAACGCGAGCAGTTGCATCATGCGCCGACGGGTGGTTGCAAGGGAAGGTGTGATTTGAGATGCGAAGTGTCCAATCATGAGGGGAGTGTAGACTAGCCAACAGACGACGCAGTGTATGTATGGCACAGGGAATTTCAAAGGAAAATCAAAGCTCGGTCGCGACCGCTTACCAGTTTGGCGACTTTGAACTTTTCCCCGCCGAGCGCACGCTCAAGCGGGCGAGCGAACCTATCCCGCTTCAACCCAAAGCATTCGACGCGCTGCTTTGTCTGGTGCGGCAGGCGCAGCACCTGGTGAGCAAGCAGGAGCTGACGCAAACGCTCTGGCCGCAAGTACACGTAAGCGAAGCCAATCTAACGAACATCATAGTCAGCCTGCGAAAGGTGATTGGCCGCGACGCGATTCAGACCGTTTCAAAGTACGGCTATCGGCTGGAACTGCCTGTGCTGGGCGAGCCAGGAGTGCCGCGGGCGGCATATGAGAGATATGCGCGCGCACGGGAGTTGTCGGCGCAGCGCTCGATGGAATCGATGCAGCTGGCACGCGACCTCTTCATGACGTGCCTTGCGGAAGACCCTGAATTTGCGCCGGCATGGGCGGGGTTAGGCAGATGCTGCTGGTTCCTGGATAAATTTGGAGGCAGTTCGGCGGCGAATGCGGACCTGGCGCAGGCTGCGTTTATGCGGGCGTTCGCGATTGATCCCGATTTGGCCAGCGCGCACCAGTTTTATACCTTGGTGCAGGTGGACACAGGGCACGCGGACGAGGCAATGGAGCGATTGCTTGCGCGGCTCAAGAAACATCCCGATGAACCGGAGAGCTATACGGGGCTGGTCCAGGTGTACCGATTCCGTGGGCTGCTCAACAAGTCCATTGACGCACACAATCGCGCAGTGGAGCTTGATCCCGCGGTTGTGACCAGCGTTCCGCATACGTTCTTCCTCGCTGGGGATTATGCACGCGCCATTGAAACCTATGGCGGGCGCGCGGGCTATTATCTGGATGCCGCGGCGTGGGCGGCATTGGGCGAGACGGAGCGTGCTTGCGTGTTGCTGCGCGAACGGCTGGGCAGGATGTCGCTGTCGAAATTGATGACGGCTCTGATGAAATCGCTGCTGGCCGTCCTTGAAGAAAGAAACGTGGAAGCCGTGATGCTGATGGCAGGCGCGGATACAGTGCGCGAGCCGGAGATCCTGATCTATTTTGCGCGGCACTTCGCATACATGGGTTTGGCTGATGGGGCGATGGAGGCTGTGAAGCAGGCGCGGGATGCAGGATTTGTTTGCGCTGCGCAGACGTTGCGGATAGATCCGTGGTTCGCTGCGTTGCGGGAGCATGCGGAGTTTGAGGCGCTGCTGAGCACCTAATCTTTCAGGCGGGCGTACTGCTTCCCGCCCATCGTGCGATGAAGCTGCGCGATGGATGGGGCACCCTCTGCATTTGGGCGTTGACGTGGGGCTATTCCTTGCTGGCGACCAGTGAGAACATGGCTCCCTGCGGGTCCTGGCCGTTGATAATCCAGCCGCCGCCGGGCACCTGCATGGGGCCGTTCATCACCTTGCCACCGCCGGCCTCAACCCGCTTCACGGCTTCGCCGATGGAGTCCACGCAGAAGTAGAAGTTCCAGCACGAGACGGGCACGTGCGGCCCTTTCTGCATCATGCCGCCGTCGCCCATCTGGTGGTGGTCGCCTTCATCAAAGATGCGATAGAGGCCCATCTGGCCCATGTCCATATCGCTGACCTTGGTCCAGCCAAACAGCTTGTTGTAGAAGTCGAATCCGCCGTCGATGTCGGTGGTATAAAGCTCGTGCCAGCCAATGGTGCCGGCAGCGGGCGGCACTGGGCGCACCGGCGAGGGCATCGCGGCGTCAGGCGTGAACACAACGATGGCTGCACCCTGGGGGTCGGACATGACGGCGAAGCGCAGCATGCCGGGAATGTCTGTGGCGGGCCGCAACAGTTTGCCGCCGGCTTCGACGACCTTTTCGATGTGAGCATCGACGTCGTCGACCGAGATGTAGCCGACCCAGGCCACGTGGCCGGGGATATTCAACATGCCGGCCAAGCCGACACCGCCGATGTTAAAGGTGGTGTACGGGGGTCCGTCGCCACCGGGCATTTCCTGGGTGGTCCAGCCCACAACGTCGGAGTAGAACTTGCCGGCTGCAACGGTGTCGCTGGTCATCAACTCATACCAGCTGAACTTTCCTTTGGGAGTAAACATGACGGGGAATCTCCTTGATCACGGGACGCACCAAGATTCGGAACTCGGTGGGCTGGATTGTTTGATATCAACTTAATCGAGCCTATGTCAACCGGGGGGACGGTTAATTTTTGGTTCTGGGGATTTTGTGGCGGGATGGGATGGGGGGATTGCCGCCGGGGCGACCTCTTCGGGATTGAAGAGGCCGCTCGAGCTATCGCACTGGGGAATGGGCGCGGCTTGATGGTGCTGGTTTAGTTTTCCGGCTCGCGGCCGCCGAAGCCGGTGTCGACTTCAGGTTCGGATAGAGCCTGCCATTCGGGCTGCTCTGTCAGATGGTTGACACTCATTCCGATGGATGAGCGGCGCGACTTTGGGGGCGACTGGTTGCGCAGGGCTTTTGCCCCGATGATTTCGTCCAGGAATCGTGCTCCGTTTATGTCCCCGAGCTTGACCTTGGCGATAACGGCCTTGGCGATGGCAAGGGATTCCGCAGCGACCAACTGATTAAAGGCTTTGATAAACGCGCGACCGCCGTCGCCTGGCCTGATTTCGGATACGTTTGGCGGAGCTGGTTGCTGTTGTTTGCTGTCGTAGCGCTTACGACCTGGGCGCTTACCTGTCGCCGGGGGCGCAATGCGTTTGTCGGTTTTGTTTCTGGTTGCTGCGGTTGCGTTCTTCCTACTCGGTTTGACTTTAGCTGGTTGCTGTTGCTTTACGTCCACTTTTAACTTCATTTCCGGCCATTGCTACGCGCACATTTGCGATCGCAGGCAGTGAGCAAGGGCGATTCCCCCAATTGGAATCGCCCCATACGAAAGCGCCTTTATAGTCTATGAATATCAGGAGCTTGGTACTCTCTTCTCCCTGCGCACATACGGCGCGGAGATGGCCTTTTATAAGATAAGGAAGGCAGTCCCGCCTTCCGTTCTGCTTGTTTGTCGTTGGTATGGATTCAGATTAGCGCAGGAGGAAGTAATGATATGTAAATGGCGGGACGACCTGTGTCGCCTGTCACACGGGGCCTAACTCCTGCGCTTTGATCTACACTTTTTGATGACACCATTTTGGCCCCGAGGTCTTAGTCCATTGAGAATTTCTCGCTTCCCTGTGCTGGCTGTGTTCGCACTTGTTTTCTCCACCGCGCTTGTGCTTCAAATGCCCGCCGCGATGCATGCGCAAGCGTCTGCGCCGCCTGCTGCTTCACAGGTTGATGCGAATCGCAAAGAGCTGAACCAGATTTTCAAGGACTACTGGGAAGACAATCTGAAGCACGACCCGGAGTTTGCTTCGACGCTCGGCGATAAGCGGTATAACGATCAGATCTCGGACTACTCGGTTAAGGCGTATAACGCGGGGCTGGAGCGCGAGCAGACCCTGATGATGCGGCTGGGCGCGGTGGATGTGGCGGGGCTGACGGACCAGGAGAAGATAAGCCGCGAGTTGCTGCTGCGCGAGTTTGCCGAGGACCAGGAGGCGGCGGACTTCAAAGAGTGGGAGATGCCCGTAAACCAGATGGGCGGCATTCATACCACCTATCCCCAACTTGTGGCGTCGTTGAGCTTTACCACGGTGAAGGATTACGACGACTGGATTGCGCGGCTGCATTTGCTTCCTGCGGCGTTTGACCAGGTGACGCAGAACATGTCTCTGGGGATGGAAGACCACCGTGTGCCGCCAAAATTCTTATTGGAAAAGGCGCTGGCACAGGTGAAGGCGATGGCGGCGCAGAAACCTGAGGAGAGCCCACTTGCCCTGCCGCTGAAGAGGTTTCCGACGGACATCAAGCCGGCAGAGCAAGAGCGCATTAAGACGGAGATGCTGGACGCAATTCAAAAAGAAGTGCTGCCTGCTTACATGCGCTTTGCGCGGTTCATGGAAGTGGGCTATGTGCCGGCTGGACGCGAGGCGCCGGGGATTGATGCGCTGCCGGATGGAGCGAAGTATTACGCGTTCCGCATCAAGCGGACAACGACGACGGATTTGACGGCGGACCAGATTCACCAGATCGGGCTGGATGAGGTGAAAAAGGACGAGGCCGAGATGCTGGCGATTGCCAAGAAGCTGGGGTTCGCTGACTTGGCCACATTTCGGGCGAGTCTGAAGACCAATCCAAGATTGAAGGCGACGAGTGCCGCAGCGCTGCTGGATGCATATCGAGGATATTTAACGCCGATGCAGGCACGTCTGCCGCAGCTTTTCGGAAGGCTGCCGAAGGCGAAGTTCGAAGTGGTGCCGGTGCCGGATTTTCTTGAGAAGACTTCAGCGCCCGCGTATTACGAGCAAGGCGCGCCGGATGGAAGCAGGCCAGGGCGGCTGTTTATCGACACATATAACGCGACAGATCGAAACCTTTATAGCGTGGAGGATATTGCTTACCACGAGGGGATTCCAGGACACCATTTGCAGATTTCAATTGCGCAGGAGCTGGACGATATTCCGACGTTCCGGAAGTTTCAGCACTATACGGCTTACCAGGAGGGTTGGGGCCTCTACTCTGAACGCCTCGGCAAAGACGTAGGGCTCTATCAGGACCCCTACTCCGATTACGGACGCCTGGAGGGCGATATCTGGCGGGCGATCCGGCTGGTGGTGGATACGGGCGTGCACTCGAAGCACTGGACGCGCGATCAGATGGTCGAGTTCTTCCATGACCACTCAAACATTGACGATGTAAATATTCAGTCGGAAGTGGACCGGTATATTGCGTGGCCGAGCCAGGCGCTGGCTTACAAGGTGGGGCAGTTGAAGATTCTGGAACTGCGGGACCGGGCGAAGACGGCGCTGGGAGCGAAGTTCGATTTGAAGGAATTTCACGACCAGGTGGTGGATGCGGGGGCGCTGCCGCTGGATGTGCTGAGCGACCGGATTGATGGGTGGATTGCGAAAAAGCAGGGAAAGACTTAGAGAACAGGGAACAGGAAAGCAGGGAACAGGGATCAGGGATCAGGGAACAGGGATCAAGGAACAGGGACTCACGATGGTGAGGGCTGGGTGGAAGCGGTTCAGCGGCCTTGCACCTCTGTCTGAATCCACTGGGTGATTACCTGGGCGACCTGGGCCTCTTCTCCCACGTACTCGTGGTTGCCGTTTGCGATCATGGCGGTATGCACGCTGGCCGGATGATGGGCCAGATGCTGCACTGAAGTTGTCAGCAGCGCGAGATCCTTTTCGCCTCCGATGTCATCCTTCGATCCGTAGAAAGCCAGTACCGGACATGTGACCCGGGTGATGCCCGCGTCCGGAGTCTGGGTTCCAAAGAAGTCCTTGTACTGACGCGGCGTGTTGGCGATGTCAAAGTCTGTCGCATAACTGATGAACGACGGGAATGCACGTTGCGGCAGCCGCATCAGGTCTTCACCGTTGCCTTCATCCACGAGCTTCTTCTCCTTCGCAAGCTGTTGCGGGTCGTCCGGCTGGGGCGAGTACCCAACGCCCGGGGAAGCAAAGACCACTCCGGCCACGCGGGAGTCCTGCGAGTCGGCAAGATAGCGGGCGACACTGGACCAGCCGGCGCTGTGGCCCACGAGGATGACCCGGTTGTATCCCAGATGCTGAGCGTAATCGATCCAGGCTGAGATATCTCGCGCATCCTCGCTGGTGACGCCCCAGTACCCGCCGCCCCGCACTCGTTTGCCGAGGAGTGTGTATTTCTCAACGTTCCCTATGTCGTGCATGCGCGTATTGACGGAGATGGTTGGAAAGCCGCGCTCCGCCAGGGCTCGCCCAATGCCGACATAGCTGGGGGAATAGAAATTGGCTCCCCACCCGTGCACCCAGATGATTGCCAGGGACTTTGAAGGCGCGCTTGTGGAGGTGAAGAAGGCACCACTGTTGACGACATCGTCCGCGGCGCGAACGTAGACTAACTGCTCCGGGAACTTGCCGGGCTTCTGGTTCTCCGGATGAAAATTCATGCGCAAGCCGGAAAAGAATGCCGCAGCAGCAATCAGGATCGCGCCAAAGACGCCGATGGCAACCTGCTTCTTCATGGATCGAGATACGAGCCATGGACAGAGGCGGTTCCGCTATGAGAATGGCAATTTTCGACGGTGCTGGTTTCGTTTTATAGCGAATTGACGATTCGCAAAGCAGGAATTTTGATCGCGCCCGGCTGTAACAAATCCATTTCGTCAACCACCTGTTGCTGGATCGTACCGCTCAATCTCCCTTAATCCCCCGAGGTGATGGAATGGAACATCGTAACTCAACCGGATTTGCCGGCGGCACGGCGGCGCTTGCCTGTGTACTTGGCCTGACCACAGTGCTGGCGGGAACTGCATCGGCACAAGCGCCCGCACAGACACAGGCAGAAACGCGATTTGGGAGCACGGCCGCCGCTACTTCTTTACAGACGACACAGGCGTGGCCGTCCGGCCAGACGCAGCCTGCGGTGCTGAATGGCAAGGCTGCCTTCATTCGCCACTACGAACCCGGCAAAGTGCTGCGTCTGGCTATTGCGCTGGCATTGCCGCACCCGGAAGAAGAGGATCAGTTTCTTGAAGAAATTCAGGACAAGAACTCTCCGGTATTCCGCCAGTTTTTGACCTCGGAAGAGTGGGATGAGCGGTTTGCTCCAACACCTGAAGCCGAGCAGGCCATTGTGGATTGGGCTGCCAGCCAGGGTTTGACGGTGACCAAGCGTTACCCTGGCCGGCTGGTAGTGGATGTGGAAGCGCCGGCCGGCGTGATTGAAAAAGCACTCCAGGTAACCATCAATACTTACCTGCTTCCCGCAACCGGCAGAGCCAAGGCGCGCACCGTCTATGCCAACGACCGCGACCCGGTGTTGCCGCCCAGCCTGCGGCCTTTGGTGCACTCCATCCATGGATTGAACTCGATCGTAGTGTTTGGGTCGGTGGGCGGCCACTTGGTGAAGCGCGGGGCAATGAGTAAGACAGCCAGCGCACCGATCGGCATGGCGATGTATGCGCTGTAATCGGAAGAAACGGATTTCACCGCGGGCCGCTCACCGTTTTACGACCTTCGCCCGGGGTCGACAAGCGTGACACACGAACGCGCCAGCACGGGCGATAGGACCAGGCCGACTAAGAAGTGATGGTTTTGAATAGTACGCAGCAGTCACCCTCCGTCTGGCCGGAATCTTACAGGCTGCGGATGGAAGGGCGGGGAAAGTGGTTCAATTTCCGTGTCGATCCCAGGCTGGGGGATTCAGCCGGGGACCTCGGACCAGGAACTAGATATCGGTGGCGAGCGCTACGCTGACGCTGTCGAAGGCCTTGTTGATTCCGCCGGCCAAACTCTTCATTCCGACGGTTGCGGATAGAGCGATAAGTGCGACGACCAGTGCGTATTCAACCAGATCCTGCCCTTGCTCGCTTTTTGCCAGGTCCTGGATTTTGAGATAAAGACTGAGGAGCATCCTGTTCACGTGGGTTTTCTCCTTTTGAAGTACTAGGGAAACTACTAGCTGTATTTGAAAGGTAGCAGGACGACCTCTCCCGGAAAATACCTCGAAAGATTCAATCTTTATGTTACGAACGAGTAATTTCGTTACCGGAATTCTCCCCGTCATCGCGAAAACGCTTTGAATTGGGCAGGAGATGGACGAAACAGTGTACCGTCCGCTAGCTCTTTATTAACTCGCCGTTCATCGCAATCTAACGATCCCGTCTTAATCATCCTTCAATATCCAATCTAAGTCATACCTACCTTGCCCAAACCCAGCAATCGCAAGGGTTTCCTGGGCAGGTTTCGTGCGCACCCGAAGTACTCGTCTTCGAGTGGTAACCGGAAGCTGCGGCCAACCCTGGCCCTGCGCGTCCTTCTACGCGCATACCGTTTGAACTCCACGGATGCGTTTTCCCTGAAAGGAGAGTTCATGTTTCGAGGCCATTTTTCTTCTCTTTTTCTCATCGCTTGCATCGGCGCAACGGCCGGCGTAGCGCAGGAACCGGCGGCACAGCAGCCAGTCGCTGCAGTCCCAGCCGGGCAATCTCCAACCGCAACTCCAGCCCCCGCGCAACCCAAACTCACGAATACGGAGACCGTCGTGGTCACATCCCCGGGCGAGTTCCGCGACGAGCAGGAGTTGCAGGCGCCCGCACTCCTCGAAGAGGCTCCGGGAACCAGCCCCATCAAGAGCCTTGCGCAACTTCCCAGCGTCAACGTTCAGGCGGCGGATCCCTACGGCTCCTATGAATGGGCCGTCCGCATTTCAGTTCGAGGCTTCAATCAGAACCAGCTTGGCTTCACGCTCGACGATATTCCGCTGGGCGACATGTCCTACGGCAACTGGAACGGGCTGCACATCAGCCGCGCCATCACGGACGAAAACATAGGCCGTATGGTTCTGTCGCAAGGCACGGGTGCGCTTGAAACAGCCTCCACCAGCAACCTCGGCGGCACCATCCAGTTTTATTCCGCTGACCCGTCTGACCAGCGGAGCGCGACTGTAAACCAATCCTTCGGAAGTTGGGACGCCTATCGCACCTTTGCGCGCTATGAGAGCGGCTTGCTCGGCGGCAAAACCAAGTTCTACCTGACCGGCGCATACAACCTGACCGACAAGTGGAGAGGCCACGGCCAGATAGGGCAAAACTACTGGCAGTTGAACGGCAAGGCCGTTCATTATGTCGGCAACAATGGAGTCCTTTCTGTCTACGCCGACCTTTCCGACCGCCGTGAAGTGGATTACCAGGACGTCAATAAGGTATGGGTCCAGAAGCTCGGCTATAACTGGGATAACTACGGAAACTGGGCGAACTCGGTTCAGGCCGGTTTTGCCTGCAACCCGCAGTATGGCGTCGCGGCCGACTACCCTTCGCCCGTGAACACTCTCGCCTCAAACGAAGACCCTTGCGATGCCGGCTATTACGGCGGCGCGGGCCTGCGCAAGGATGTCTTGGGGGGCATCACCTACAAACAGGCGCTTACCAGCAACCTGACGTGGAAAATCACCGGTTATGGACATCGCAACGATGGACGCGGCCTGTGGTTCACGCCCTACCTCGCCACATTCGCCAATATCTATGCGCCCACAACCCTCCTCTCGCCGGTTTCGCTGCGCACCTCGGAGTACACCATCTCCCGCGGCGGCATGTTAACTTCGCTTGCCTACGAAAGAGGCAGGAACAAGCTCGAAGGCGGATTCTGGTTTGAAGGTGAGCGTTGGAATCTGGCTCGGCGCTTCTATCCGACCAGCCTGACGAGTCCGCTCCACTCGCTTTACGCATTCCCCACCAACCCGTTCTACACACAGTGGGAATATGTCTTCAACTCAACCGTCTATGACGCTCACGTGCAGGACGTTTTCAAACTCAATGAGAAACTAGCGTTCTCCGCCGGTTTCAAAACCGAGGAAACAATCACCGACGGCGAGCTTTCTTCTGCTTTCAAGTCGAGCTACACCTACTCAACCTTGGCGGCGGGAACTTATGCCCAAGGCTCGCTGACCTCCGGCAAGCCCATCCTGCCCCAGTTCGGCGTCAACTTCAAATTCGACAAGAGCAATGAACTCTTTGGCGACGTCTCCTACAACGTGCGTTCCTATATCCCGGGCGGCTACGGGTATGGCACTTCGCCGTGGGGCACTACGCAGGCCGGGTTCGATGCCTTGAGAAGCACCACACACCCTGAAACTTCATGGACTGAAGAAGCCGGCTATCGTTCCACCACCCAGCACGCCGCCGTGCAGGCCAGCTACTTTCATGTCAACTTCAGCAATCGTCTGCTTGCCTTCTCGCAAGGAGCCGGCATCGCTGGTAACGCTTCGATCCTCTCCAATGCAGGGGATGTGACGACCAACGGAGTGGACGGCTCTGCCAGCATCCGCATCACACCCCAGTTCACTCTCTACAACGCCGCCACCTGGAACAAGTCCACGTATGACCAGGACACAGGCGCGAACAACGCCTGCATCTACACCAATTCCGCGACTGGCGGTTGCGACCCGCTGAAAGGCAATATCGTCGTGGATACCCCCAAGGGTCTTTACAAAACCTCCCTGGACTACCATCAATCCGGTTTCTTCGCCAATATTGCCGCCGACTACATGTCCACGCGATACTTCACCTACTCCAACGACGGCAGCGTCGGCGGACGCTTTCTGGTCGAGCTCGGCGCCGGCTACAGCCGCGAGGACCTAGGTGCCTTCAAGGACCTCAAGGCCCAGATCAATGCCTCGAACCTGATGAATTCGCAGTATTATGCCTCGATTGGCACCAACGGATTCATTTACAGCGATCCGCTGTCGGTGAACAACAACACACTGCAGGTGGGCGCCCCCCGCACCATCAGCGGGACGCTTTCCGTGAGCTTCTAAAGCTACTTCCCTCTTCGATTTGCCATAGGGCGTGGGGTCTCCACGCCCTTGCTTTTTGAATTCACGCAGGTTCTCTGTTCTTGCTGGGGTATCCTGAAGAGTCGTCAGATCACACTCACGCGAGCCAAGGAAAGACATGTCAGATATCGCTGTTGAACCGATTGCTATTCCCGCGCAACTGCCTCACATCCGCGTCGCCGTGCTGGGCGCCGGGAAAATGGGAGGGATCCTGCTGCAGGCCTTCCTGAAGCAGAACCTTTTTGACCCTGACCAGATTCACGCAACCGTGGGGCACATGGAGAAGGCTGTTGCGCTGAGCGTGCAGTGGGGCGTGGACGTGAGCACGGACAACCTGTCGGCTGCCAGCCAGGCGGACCTGATCCTGATTGGCGTGAAGCCGTTCCAGGTGCCCGACCTGATAGCGGAGATCAAGCCGGCGCTGACGACGGAGAAGATGCTGGTTTCGTTTGCGGCCTCTGTGAAGACGCGGGCGATTGAGGAAGCGGCAGGGATTGATATTGCGGTGGTCCGCGCCATGCCGAATACGCCTTCGGCGCTGGGCGCGGGAGCGGCTGGACTTTGCAAGGGGCGGTTTGTTTCCGCCAAGCAGATGGAACTGGCGCAGCGGATTTTTGAGACCGTGGGGCGTGTGGTGGTGGTGGACGAGAAGCACATGGACGCGGTGACCGGTCTGTCGGCGTCCGGTCCGGCGTATATCTACATCATTATTGAGGCGCTGGCGGAGGCGGGCGTGAAGGTAGGCCTGCCGCGCGACGTGGCGACACAACTGGCGGCGCAGACGGTGTTTGGCGCGGGAAAGATGGTGCTCGAGACGGGGTATCATCCGGCGCTGCTGAAGGACGCCGTAACTACGCCGGCGGGGTGCACGATTGATGGGATTCTGGAACTCGAAGAGGGCGGGCTGCGGGTTACCCTGATCAAGGCCGTGATGCGGGCTACGGAGAGGGCTAAGCAGTTGGCGGCGGGGTAAAAGCAGTGGTTAGTGGCCAGTGATTAGTGGATAGTGGTTAGTTAGCATGGGACTGAGGTGCGGCGCTTATGGAAGACAACAGGGACATGAGAATCGACTCACCTTTGATCATTGTTTTCGAGAATGATGGACACATTCAAACGCACATCTATCCCGGAGATATGGACCATGAAGACTATGGCGCTCTCATTGCTTCCCTTGTCCGCCATGTTGCGAACGCGTTCAAGGTGCATGAAAACGATGTTTGGGAATTCGTGGACAAAGAACGCTACGATCCAACTACCCCGGTGAGTGAGATCCTGCTGAATTAGGTCTTGGAATCCCGGGTCGAATATCCAGGCTGGGCGCATGGTTTCTATTTTGATTTGCCAACGTCATAATCGGCTAACCTGCTAACCTGCTGTATTGCCTATCCAACGTCCAACCTGGCTGCCTTCCTACATCCCTGAACTGCAGGGACTCCGCGGGATTGCCGTACTCGCGGTGTTCTTTTATCACTGCCATCCGCGGCTTGAGGGGACCTGGGTTCATTACGCTTCGCTGTGGGGATGGGCGGGGGTCAATCTCTTCTTTGTGCTCTCCGGGTTCCTCATTACTTCCATCCTGCTGGAGGCACGGGAAAAGCCGCACTATTTCAGGAACTTTTATGGGCGGCGCGCGCTGCGCATCTGGCCGGTGTATGTGCTGGTGCTGGCGACGGTTTATTTGAATTCGGATTGGTTTATCGGTCCACCGGTTCTGGAGGCGATCAGGACCGCACCGTGGTGGGCTTACATCCTCTTTATCCAGAACCTGTTTCACCTGGCGCTGCCGCCGGCCATTGGGCAGACCTGGTCGCTGGCCATTGAAGAGCAGTACTACTTTGTGTGGGCGCCACTGGTGCGGTTCCTGCGCAGGCCGTGGATGCTGTGCGCTCTGCTTGCGGCCATGCTGGTTGTTTCTCCCCTGATGCGCATGACGCACCACAGCTGGATTACGCCGACGCACACGCTGACGCATCTGGATGGGATTGCGTGGGGGAGTTTGCTGGCAATTGGGCTGCATACGCTTGGGCTGCGCCGGCGCGTGTGGCTGGGTATGGGACTGGCGGCGATTCCGCTGGGCGTTGTAGTGGCCGGTACGATCGCCGGTGGAACCGCTTTTCTGGATTCTGCATTGTCAGTCGCGTTTGCCGGCGCGTTACTGGCCGCCATCGCATCAACCGGTGCGCGGAATCCGCTGAACGCGGTGCTGCGGCGGGGGCCACTGGCGTATTACGGACGCATCAGCTACGGCTTCTATATGACGCACATTTCCGTGTTCATCTTTTTTGGCTGGTTCGACTTGCGCATGGATCACTACGGAATTGCCGGGAACCTGGGGGTGGTTGCGTTCCGGCTGGCGGCATGCACCGGCGTGGCGACGGCGCTTTGGTATGGGTTTGAGTCGCCGATTCTGAAGCTGAAGCGGCATTTTTGAGAAGCGGATTGCAGGCAAGTGTCGGAATGCCTATGTATCGAAGCGCCTGCTACCACCGATCAGCACACCGAATCCGACTCCAAAGCACAGTCCTACGGCAACAAGTCGTACGACGTCAGAACCATGGAGACTTTGGAGGCGTGCGTTGCTCAAGCTGTTCAAGAGAGCGAATGAGCCAAACAGGAACAGAAATAGGCACAAGAAGATTCTTTGCTTGGTCATAAACCTACCCGCTTCATGATTTCATTGAAAGACTAAAGTTCCAAGAGCCAGGATTGAGGAAGACAACCGTTTAGTGCGGCCAGCGGCCTACGATCACCAAAACTGCCATGAGGAAGAGGACCACCTGGGGGACGGCGGTTTCGTGGCGACGGGTGTGATAGACGCTGATGACGATCATGAGCAGGGCGAGTCCGGCGGCGGCGAGACGGGGAACCACATTGGGCGGGAGCAGATCGACAGGCAGGACCAGGCAGATTGCGAATGCGATTTCAAGCAGCCCAATAACCGTGACGATTTCATACCGCATGCCTGGGAGCGCGAAACCGGGACTGAGCGGGTGCACGACGCCTTCGCTGCGGCGGGCGAAGATTTTGGTAAAGCCGGCGAACAGGAATAAGGCCGCCATTAGAATCTGCGCAAACCAAAGAACAGTGCCCATGAATGCACCTCCTTGACCGTTCACTGCCTGCAGAGCGCGTTCCCGCAACAGATAAGAACGGCTCAAAAAGGAGATCAATTACTGCAACAACCGGCAAAACCAAGCTGAGGGGTAAGATGCGAAAAGCTTGAATCAGAGACAACCCCGGCTTGAATAAAATATAAGGACCAGACGATCCAGATGTAAAGGCGATTGTGAAATGGATCTGACTCTCGGTGAACCCGGCCCGCTTCGGGAAGATTCTTCGAGGTTTCATGATTAGGCCACAGGCCAGTACTTTGCCAGTGCCAGTAAAGATAAAAACGCCCGTCATGATGAGTGGAACGATCCAGAATATCGGGTTCATTCTCTCCGCTGCCTCGCGCGGATTCGTTTCGATCACTCGAGCGTATGGCCGAAACCGTTGGCGGCAGCAGATGCTTGCAATCCAAAACCAAATTCGATGTCTAGATCACAAGTGCACATCGGACATCAAAGATTCAGGCGGAGAATCAGAGGGGCGGCGCTTGTCCCATAAAGTGGGTTTTCATCTCATCTGCATGTGACTCGAATCACCCATTCCTTTAACGTTCGGCTGCTAGGCTTTCCCTGACAGGCAAGTCAATCCCATCGAGGTGCAACATGATCGAGGAAAATGAGGCCGCAACGAGCAGCGGCCCTCTCAGCCCGGAATTGCTGGCCAAAATGGACGCCTACTGGCGTGCGGCCAACTACCTTTCCGTCGGCCAGATTTACCTGAAGGACAACCCGCTGCTTGAACGTCCGCTGACGCTGGACGATGTGAAGCCGCGGCTGCTGGGCCATTGGGGCACGACGCCAGGCCTCAACTTTCTTTATGTCCACTGGAACCGGCTGATCCGCGAGCGGAACCTGAACATGATCTACCTGATTGGCCCAGGGCACGGCGGGCCGGGACTGGTCGCGAATACCTATCTGGAAGGGTCGTATTCCGAGGTCTATCCGCACATTGAGCGGAACAAGGACGGGATCAAGCGGCTGTTCCGGCAGTTCAGCTGGCCCTATGGAATTCCGAGCCACGTTGCGCCGGAAACGCCAGGGTCCATTCACGAAGGCGGGGAGCTTGGCTACTCGCTGGTACACGCGTACGGCGCGGCGTTCGACAACCCAAACCTGATTGTGGCCTGCGTGGTGGGCGATGGCGAGGCGGAAACTGGACCGCTGGCGACAAGCTGGCACTCGAACAAGTTTCTGAACCCCTTGACGGACGGAGCGGTTCTGCCGATTCTGCATTTGAACGGCTACAAGATTGCGAACCCAACAATCCTGGCGCGGATTCCCCATGCCGAGCTGGAAGACCTGATGCGCGGGTATGGGTATGAGCCGTTCACGCTGGAGGGCGACGATCCTGCGGTGATGCACCAGCAGGCGGCGACTGTGTTTGACACCATGCTGGACCGGATAGCGGCCATCCAGAAGGCGGCGCGTGAAGATGGCGAGACTTTGCGGCCGGCTTGGCCGATGCTGATTATGCGTACGCCGAAGGGCTGGACCGGACCGAAGTTTGTGGACGGCAAGCCGGTCGAAGGTACATGGCGGGCGCACCAGGTGCCGCTGGATGGAATTCAGAAAAATCCGGAACACCTGCGGCAATTGGACGAGTGGATGCGGAGCTACAAGCCGGAGGAACTCTTCAACGAGAAGGGGCATTTCCGCGTGGATTTGGCGGACATTGCACCCAAGGGCCGCCTGCGCATGGGGATGAATGCGCATGCGAACGGTGGCTTGCTGCTGGTGCCGTTGAAGATGCCAAACTTCCGCGACTTTGCGGTGAAAATTGACGGGCGCGGGGCTACCGACGTTGAGTCGACGAAGGTGCTGGGGCAACTGCTGCACGGCGTGATGGGGCTGAACGAGAAGGACAAAAACTTCAGGGTGTTTGGTCCGGATGAAACGGCGTCGAATCGGCTACAGGATGTGATTACGGGAACCGGCAAGGCGTGGATGGCCGAGACGCTGCCGGTGGATGAGAACCTTTCCGAGACGGGCCGCGTGATGGAAGTGCTGAGCGAGCACATGTGCCAGGGCTGGCTGGAAGGTTACCTGCTGACGGGGCGGCATGGGTTCTTCAGTTGCTATGAGGCGTTCATCCACATTATTGATTCGATGGTGAACCAGCACGCGAAGTGGCTCAAAACGACACGTGAGATTCCGTGGCGGAAGCCAATTGCGAGTTTGAACTATCTGTTGAGTTCGCTGGTGTGGCGGCAGGATCATAACGGGTTCAGCCATCAGGACCCGGGATTCATCGATCACTTGCTGAACAAGAAGGCGGACGTGGTGCGGATTTATCTTCCGCCGGATGCGAACACGCTGCTGTCAGTAGCCGACCATTGCCTGCGCAGCCGCAATTACATCAACCTGATTGTTGCCGGGAAACAGCCTGCGCCGCAGTGGCTGACAATGGATGAAGCCGTTGCGCATTGCACCACCGGGCTGGGCATTTGGCCATGGGCTTCAAATGACGCTGGAAATCCCGACGTGATTGTGGGATGCTGCGGCGATGTGCCGACGATGGAAGCGCTGGCCGCTGTGATGCTACTGCGGGAACGGGCGCCGGACTTGCGCATCCGCGTGGTGAATGTGGTTGACTTGATGGCGCTGCAACCGCAATCGGAGCATCCGCATGGGCTGCCGGACGAGCAGTTCGATCAAATATTTCCGGCAAACGTGCCAGTGGTCTTTGCATTTCATGGATACCCGTGGGTGATTCACAGACTCACGTATAGGCGGCACAACCACGACAATCTTCACGTGCGCGGATACAAGGAAGAGGGCACCACGACGACGCCCTTCGACATGTGCGTGCTGAATAACATTGACCGCTTTCAGCTGGTGCTGGATGTTTTCAAGCG
>Ga0302189_10001149_pt1 | contig 22774 bp, 23 predicted proteins | sample II_Bog_E2_2_FD_194551 | JGI IMG/M metagenome (GOLD analysis project Ga0302189, IMG submission 194551) | Peat permafrost microbial communities from Stordalen Mire near Abisko, Sweden - II_Bog_E2_2 | ecosystem: Environmental > Terrestrial > Soil > Wetlands > Peat | place: Sweden: Abisko...
CGGGCCGCACCTTCCATTGGACGCGCATTTTGCGATCGGGAACTTTATTGGCGACGTATTGGCCGGACGGCCGATTTCGATTGGTGGGGATGGCACGCCGCGGCGGTCGTATCTCTATGTGGCGGACCTGACGATCTGGCTTTGGACCATCCTGTTCCGCGCGCCGGCGCTGGTGCCGATCAATGTCGGTTCGGCGCATGATGTGAGCATTCGCGAACTGGCTGAGATAGTTGCGGCAACATTGGCGCCTGCTACCGAGATTCTTATCGCGAAGCATGCGGTTCCAGGTGCAGTCCCGGCAAGATATGTGCCGTCGGTAGCACGGGCTGAAGAGATGCTTGGGTTACGGGAGACGGTGGGGCTGGAGGAGCAAATTCGCCGGACCGCTGCATGGTATGGGGCCGGCGATGGGGCGTGATACGGTGGGAAGCATGGGAGAAGAGATGAAGCTGATCAGCGTCGTGAGTCCCTGCTACAACGAGGAAGGTAACGTTGGCGTGCTGACGGACCGCGTGCGCGAACTGTTCGCGGAGATGCCGCAGTACCGGTACGAACACATTATCATCGACAATAATTCGACGGACGGAACGGTCGATGAACTGCGGAAGATCGCCGCGCAGGACAAGAACGTTAAAGTGATTGTGAACGCGCGCAATTTTGGACACATCCGATCTCCGCACCATGCGCTGTTGGAGGCCAAGGGAGACGCGGTAATAGTGCTGCTGAGCGATCTACAAGACCCTCCAGAGCTGATCAAGGACTTCGTTCGGGAGTGGGAGGCAGGTTGGCCAATTGTGGTGGCCATCAAGACTGTGAGCGACGAGAGCAGCCTAATGTATGCGATCCGGTCTGCGTATTACAAGACGATTGCCAAGCTGACCGACGTGAAGGTCTTTGAACATTTCACCGGGTTTGGGTTGTACGACCGCAAGGTGATGGAGATTCTGCGCAAGGATTTTCGCGATCCCAACCCATATTTTCGCGGGCAGATTGCGGAGATTGGACTGCCGGCAAAGAAGATCGAATACCACCAGAAGCGGCGCACACGAGGGATTACGAAGAACAATTGGTACACGCTGTATGACATGGCGATGCTGGGCATTACCAACCTTTCGAAGATACCTTTGCGCGCGGTCGTGTTCCTGGGATTTGTGTGTGCGCTTTTGAGTATGGCCGTGGGCTTGTTTTACCTGGTGTTCAAGCTTCTGTTCTGGAACCACTTCGTGCTCGGCCTGGCTCCCACCATGATTGGGCTGTTCTTCCTCGGCTCGGTACAACTGATCTCGCTTGGCATTATTGGCGAGTATGTGGGGTCAATCCATAACATTGTCCAGAACCGGCCACTGGTCACGGAGAAGGAACGCATTAATTTTTAGTCTTTTAGTCGCGTGCAGGCCGCAGTCATTCCGGGAGACGTGAAGCGTGATTGTGAAGGTGGGCAAGCGGCTGGCGGAGATTCAGTCGGTACGCTTTCTGGCGATCGGCGGGGCCAATACGCTGTTTGGCGTGGCCGATACGTTTGCGGTGCTGAAGCTTCTGCTTCTGTTGCGCCCGGACCAGCCCAAGCTGATGGCGACGGTGGCGATGGCCGTATCGTCAGTGGTCAACATCGGGTTTTCCTTCCTGACATACAAATGGTTCGTGTTTCAGACGAAGGGCAACTACCTGAAGGAATATTTGCGTAGCCTGACAATCTACCTTCCAAGCCTGGCGTTGAACACGTTTCTGGTCGCGCCGCTGGCCGCTCTGCTGCACCGATGGACGGGGTACGACCATGGCTCGGTGTACCTCGCAATGAGCATCATCCTTACGGTCACGATTGTATTCAGTTTCTTTGGGCATAAGCACGTTTCTTTCCGGCAGGGGGGCACGCCGGGCGAAGGCACGGTTGCTTAACGGACCGATGAGTTTTGGGCTGAGGTGTGTGTATCCTTAAGACATATGAGCGATAGGGCGGAAGAGCTTCGGCAGCAGATTCTCGAACTCACGGCGGAGTATCATGCGGCGACGTTCCCGGCAAAGGAGTTCATTCCGGGCACGTCGACGGTGCCCGTGTCGGGCAAGGTGATTGGCGCGGAGGATATCTGCTCGGTCGTGGATTCGGCCCTGGACGCGTGGTTCACGACGGGAAGGTTTGCGAAGGAGTTCGAGCGGAGATTGGCGCGGTTTGTCGGCGTACGTTCGGTTAGCCTGGTGAATTCGGGTTCCAGCGCGAACTTGGTTGCGCTGAGCGCGCTGACCTCGCCGAAGCTCGGCCCGCGACAGTTGAAGCCGGGCGATGAGGTGCTGACGGTTGCGGCAGGCTTCCCGACAACGGTGAACCCAATTTTCCAGAACCGGCTGGTTCCAGTGTTTGTTGATGTGACGCTGCCGACGTATGAGATCGATGTCGCGAAACTGGAGGCCGCATACAGCCCGAAGATGAAGGCTGTGATGATCGCGCATACGTTGGGCAATGTCTATGATTTAGATGCGATTGGTGCGTTCTGCCGGAAACACAACCTGTGGCTGATTGAAGACTGCTGTGACGCGCTGGGTTCGACCTGGAAAGGCCGCAAGGTTGGGACATTCGGGGACATTGCGACCGTGAGCTTCTATCCGGCGCACCACATCACTATGGGCGAGGGCGGCGCGGTGATGACAGATAAGCCTATCCTACAGGTGCTGATTGACAGCTTCCGCGATTGGGGCCGCGACTGCTGGTGTGAGCCGGGCAAGGACAATACGTGCGGCAAGCGCTTCGACTGGCAACTGGGCACGCTACCGTGCGGATACGACCACAAGTACACCTACTCGCACATTGGCTACAATTTGAAAGCGACGGACATGCAGGCCGCGCTGGGGCTGTCCCAGATCGATAAGCTTGAGGGTTTTATTGCGCGGCGCAAGGAGAACTTTGCGTACCTGCATGCGGCGCTGAAGCCGCTGGAGGAGTTTCTTATGCTGCCGCGGGCCACGGAGCATTCGGACCCGAGTTGGTTCGGGTTTCCCATTGGGGTGAAGACGGATGCGCCCTTTACGCGTGACCAACTGACGCACGCATTGGAGGCTCAGAAAATAGGAACGCGGCTGTTGTTCGCTGGCAATCTGCTGCGGCAGCCCGCGTATGAGGGGTGGGAGTATCGCGTTGTGGGCGAATTGCCAAACACGGACTTTGTGATGAACCAGGTGTTCTGGATCGGTGTGTTCCCAGGGCTGACGAAGGAGATGCTGGACTTCATCGTTAAGACCGCGAAGGACTTTGTGGGCACAGTGAAAAGCGGATTAGTAGTGGTATAGCTGGGCGTTACGCTCGTGCGAGGGTGACAGCAGCCGGATCGTAATGATCATGGCGGGGACCAGAAAGGCGAAGGAGCCGAGTACCCACATGATGACTGCACCGAGCACCTGGTCTTGGAGCACGGGCATGCCGAACGGGTTGGGGTGGGCTACATAGTAGGGATAAACAGGCCGGTCGCAAAACGTAAGGAAACCCGATAGCATCGTCATCACGATGTCGGCTAGCGCCAGGTAGAGCAGGGCTCCCCAGGCGTTCCGCTGCTTGGGCGCGGGCCAGGGCCGGAGGATAGTCCACCAGAAGAGCAGTGATGTACCGAGGAAGCAGAGATGCTCTGCACCGTGCCAGACTTCGTTTTCGAGGGCGAGGTCGTAGGCAGCCGGTACGTGCCAGGCGAGATACCCAAGGTTCATTGCCAGCCATGCGATGGCCGGCGTGAGCAGCCAACGAGCAAAGCTGCGCAACGGTTTCAGTCGGAGTAACGGGCCGGCGATCCACTGCCGAATGGGCGCGGGCAGGCCGCGCAGCAACGGGACTACCGGTAGCCCATAGAGCACAAGCATGGGGATGGCAGACATCAGCAGCAGATGTTCGACCATGTGGACTGTGAGCAGCGTATCTGCAAAGCCGTCGAGAGGGGAGGCGGTGGCGATCCATAGAAGAGCTAGGCCGCTGAGGAACGACATGAGGCGAAGGTCGGTGAATTGCACGCGGCGAGTCTTGCGAATTGCTAGCCAGCCGCGCAGATAAACGGCCGCGGTGATCAAGATCGACAGCGTTAGCCAGATTGGCAACGACCAATCGACGAAGATTGCGTGTGCGGCGTCCGGCATGGGTTACGGCGACTTTGGTGCGGGGCTGGACGGCGGAGGCTGTGTGTCTCCGGCGTGCGTCAGTTCGCGCGAGGAGTCGACAGCAGGGGAAAGGTGACCATTCAGAGTCATGAGAAAGCGAATGAGAGCTTTGGTTTCCGCTGGGTTGAGCGCGTTGCCGTAGGCGGGCATGTTACCGCCGCCTTGCAGCACTTGGCGGATGATCTGGTCTTCCGTCATGCGGGAAGCAACCGCGTCTAATGCAGGGCCACGCTGTCCGCCGACATTGTCCAGTGAGTGACAGTTGCGGCATTGCTTGTCCTGCAGCACCAGTGCGCCCTGGCGTTCCAGCGGCGTACGGTTATGCAAATACTTCGCGGGGATAGGCGCGCTTGTCCATGCATCCATAATGGGACTCCACGGCGTGTAGGTGCCGAGCCGCGTAAAGATGCCGAGTGTTAGTGCGATGACCGAAACCATCAACACTGCAACCGGTCGCCGCGCCCAATGGCGTTCACCTTCCCCTGCGAAGAGAGGCAGAAGCAGCATGACGACGATGACGAGCACCGGCACGATTAGTATGAAAGGCGTCTCGATCGAGGTCGGCAGAAACGCGAGCAGCGCGTAGATCCAGAGGAAGGCGAAGTCGGGCTTGGGAACAGTCTGAATGATGGTTGGGTCAGGCGTTCCGGTGGGGCCAAACGGGCCGAAGAAGAACGCGCACGCCATGACCGCGAAGATAATAGCGGCAGCGAAAACTGCATCCTTCCATGCGGCATCGGGCACAAAGGGGATGCCGGTCTTCTCGGTTAGCTCGTGATATTCGCGCTCGTAGGTGGTCTTACTTACGAGGCGGCCGGGCATGGGCCATTCACTGACGCCATGCTTGAGCGTCATGAAGATGTGGACGCCGACTCCTGCGAGGAGGAGCCCCGGAATAACGAAGACATGGAGCGCAAAGAAGCGAGATACGGTTGCTCCGCCGATGATCGGGCCACCAAGCAACAGATGCACTAGTGGCGCGCCGATAAGCGGGACGCGGCTCATAATGGAGGCGCCGATGCCGAGGCCCCAGTAGGCGTCCTGGTCGAAGCGCATGACTTGTCCGGTGAAGGCCATGCCGAGCGTAAGCAGAAGCAGGCAGACGCCGACTATCCAAGTCAATTCGCGCGGGAATTTGTAGGCGCCGAACATAAAGACCTGCACCATGTGGATGAGCACAATGGCGATCATGAAGTCCGAACCCCAGCCATGCAGCGCCCGCAGATACCAGCCGAGTGGGATGTTGTGGTTCAGGATGCCGAGGCTGGTCCAGGCCTCATTCGCTGAAGGGCTGTAGACCAGCGCGAGCAGAATGCCGGTGACCACCTGCAGAATCAGCAGGACCGTGGCCGCGCTACCGAAGACATACCACCAGCTCGCATTGCTCGCGGGGGTTGGATGCGCCGCAGCTTCGCTGAGCGGCTTGATGAGGCCGAGGCGATGCTCCAGCCATTCGTAGACGGCGATGGCGCGTTGCTTCATGCTGGCCATTCGGGTAACCTCGCCGGCGTGGATGCGGTTTCAGGGCCCGCCGGATTGATCTGGATCAGCGGCTTTGGTTTGCACAAGGCCTGGGTTGCGAGCGTGGGCATGTCTCCTGCGTGGATCACCAGCGAATTGCCGTCCAGCTTGTAGCGGTATTCGAAGAGGCCGCGCTCTGGCGGGCCGGAGGCTCTGCTGCCGTCCTCGTAGTAGGCGCCGCCGTGGCATGGACACAGGAAGAGTTTTGATTGCGCGAACCAGCGCACCGGGCATCCGAGGTGCGCGCAGTTTACGGCGAACACCTGGAATTGTCGATCGGAGATTCGTCGCACCCAACACGCTACTTTTGCGGTGTCTCCATCATCGAAACTTGCGACGGGGCTGCGAAACTCTGCGAGCCGTGTCTCTCCGGCGGGGAAGTCGTTCACGTCGCCGAGAACGATCCAGGCTCCAGTGTTCGAGCCCTTCTTCAGCGCGGGGCCGAGCAGATATCCGATCAGCGGTACTGCGAGAACTGCTCCAACGGCTGCATTCAACATTACTGAAAGCTTGAACAGAAAGGCCCGGCGCGAGTGCAGAGCGGCTTTGGCGTCTGGCGCGGCGGCCTGGCTTGGCGGGTTCGGCGTGTCGAGATGGTTGAGTTCGCTCATGCGTGTCTCCGCTTGCTACGGGTGCTGCTTATAGATCTGGCCAGGTGTCGCGACGCGGTGCGACGTGAGCCAGGCGACGGTGTCGGCGACGTCCTGATCAGTCTTCGGGTGCTGAGGATGATATGAGCGCCAGTCGTGGGCACCTTGCTCGGTCTGTCCGGCCAGGATAATGCTGCGCAGGCCCTGATCGCTGATCAAAGCGAGGTAGGACGAATCGACCAGCGACCCGGTGAGTATGCTGTCTGTCTTGCCACCCGTGGCATCGGCGCCGTGGCACTGCGCACAATAGGTAGCGAACGCTTTCTGGCCTTGTGCGGGATTTCCGGACGCGGTACTGGCATAAGCAGGTGGGGGTTCGCCACCGAGAGGGGCGAGACGACCCCAGTTTTGCTCCATGCCTTCGGCGAGTACCGCAATTTGCCTTTCCGTAAGCATGCCTCCGGCAGTCCTGCTGAAGGGCGGCATCGCCGTTCCGGGAACGCCTGCGGCGGTGATGCGCTCGATGTTGGTAGCTCCCGCAATGGCGAGATACACCGGGTTAGCCAATGCGATGGCCGCACCGTTCTTGCCGTTCTCTCCGTGGCACGCAACGCAGTTCTGTCGATAGAGGGTTGCGAAGTCCAGCACCTGTTCGGGGCGCGGAGTCTCCGGTTCCGGGCCGGGCTTTCCCGGCGCACTGCGACAACCTGCAAGCGCAAGAGAGATCGCGCAGGCCACCAGCCACAGAAAAACCGAGCTTTGATTTAGCGACGTCATTGGTGACTATCATCCTCGCCTACGGGTCTCGCAGAATCTTGCGTGGACTCGTCAGGCGCTATGTGGAGGCCTGCACGGACGGCGAACGAAAGCGCTCGGAACTGAGGCGTGCGCACGCGGGCCTGCAGGTTGACGACATAGCCACACACCAGCCCGAAAGTGACCTGCGAGACAACAAACCAGAACCAGTCGATGCGCTGGTTGAGGATCGGGCTGACGATTCCGAGCGCCGAGTACACGATTCCGGTGAACAGCAAGGGCGCCATGAAGCCCGCTGCAAGGATGGGATACCTGGGGAACATGGGTAGCATCGCGCCGTAGAGGAGGCCCACCAGGAGGGAGACAAAGCCTTGAATCAGGAAGCCGGCCAAAACTCCCTGCAGATGAAACTGACTGAGAAAGGCGTCGCTCGCTCCTGCCCAACTGACGAAACCGCCCGCCGCCAGCAGGTTCACGGAGTACCAGAGGCTGTGGTACTTGAGGAGGCTGAAGAGAGTTGCTGGCACGACCATCGCAGTACCACCGGCGATGCCGCCGCGAATGCCGGTGGTGACTTTGAAGGTTTCGATGGGAAGAATTCTGCGGGGGGCCTCGCTGGCGGAATGCCGGATGGGGCGCACCATCAGGGTGCGTGGACTGGTGATCAGTATCTCTTCGGTACTTACGGGGACGTCTTCGTGAGCTTCGTGCGGCAGCACTTGGAGAGCCCAGCCGACACCACCGGCGATGCTGAGCACAAGGCCGAGAACGGCGACGGCGATGTTCGTGACCATGCCCGCCATGATCAGCGAGATTCCGAGCGCCAGCACCAAGGGCCATGCGGTTGGGCGGGGGAGCTGAATCACATTTGAATCGTTGTTGGTGTGTTTGGCCTGCATGGTGTCTCCTTTCTCGGTTTGAGTCTATCTGCCAAGCACGTAGACGACGGTGAAGACGACGACCCATATGGCGTCGACAAAATGCCAGTAGAGGGAGAGGACTTCGAGTCGGCCGATGTGTTTGCTGGTCAGGGAGCCGGTGAGCGAAAAGAACAGTGCCAGCGACAGCATGAATAGGCCAATGATGACGTGGGTTGCGTGCAGGCCGACCAGCGAATAGTAGGTGGTGCCGAAGAGATTGGTCTGGATGGTGAGGTGGTCGACTGTGATGAGTTTGTACCACTCGAGCGCGGTGCCAGCCAGGAAGGTTCCTCCGAGCAGCACCGTTGTCGCCAGCAGCAGCGAGCACAGGCTACGCTTGCCGTGGTGGAGCGCGGAGACGGCGAAGTGAACGGTGGCGCTGGACGAAAGTAGACAGATGCTGGTGAAGATGGGCAGTTCGAGGACGCTGGGCGTGGGCCCGTTCAGGCTCCTGCCGAGGTAATACAGATACGCCACGATGAAGATGATGAAGATCGCGGATTCGGCCACGATGAGGCACGCCATGCCCACGATGCCGCGCGATGGCAACTCCCAAGCTGCATTCGTGTTCTGCGGAACTGTCGCTGCTTCGCTCAATTCGCCTCCTCTCTACTCATAGTGGCTGTCAGGATCGTCTGGATGTTTTAGGTCCCACAGAGGCCGGCGGCTGGCGACAGCTGGCGTCACCGCGAAGTTATAGGCCGGCGGAGGTGAAGCGGTCGACCACTCCAGCGTCCACGCGTCCCAGGGATCGGGGCCGGCGACCGGACCTTTGAAGTACGACCAGACCATGTTGTAGACGAAGAGCAGCGTGCCAATGGTTTGGAAAATCGCACCGCTGGACACGATGATATTCCAGAGCATCCATCCGCGGTCGGCCTCGTAGGTGTAGATGCGGCGAGGCATGCCTTCCAGGCCAGGGATGTGCATGAAGTCGAAGGTCAGGTGAAAGCCGATGAGGAAGATCCAGAAGTGCCACTTGCCGAGCTTCTCGCTGAGCATGCGGCCCGACATCTTTGGGTACCAATAGTAGAAGGCGGAGAACAGCATGAACAGGATCGCTCCCACCAGCACGTAGTGGAAGTGCGCGACGACGAAGTAGGAGCCGCCGAGCTGCCAGTCGAAGGGCGCAACCGAGAGCATGATGCCGGTGAGGCCGGCAATGAGGAATTGGAAGAGGAAGCCTATGGCGAACATCATCGCCGCTGTGAAGTGAATCTTTCCGCCCCACAGCGTGGCCAGCCAGTTGAATATTTTGATGCCGGTGGGCACGGAAATGGCCATCGTGGCTAGCACGAAGAAGGTGTTGGCTCCGGAAGTCATGCCAATGGTGAACATGTGGTGCGCCCAGACGCTGAGGCTGATGAAGCCGATTCCGACCGACGCGGCCACCATCGCCGGATAGCCGAAGATGGCCTTGCGCGAGAAAACCGGGATGATTTCGTTGGCGAAGGCGAAGGCGGGCAACACGAGGACGTAAACCTCGGGGTGGCCGAAGATCCAGAAGAAATGCATCCAGAGAACTGCGGAGCCGCCGGCCTGCGTGTCGAAGAAATGCGAGCCAACATAGCGGTCGAGCATCAGCATGATCTGCGCGGCAGTGAGAGGGCTGATGGTGACGAAGACCAGGCAGGACATGACCAGGTAGAGCCACACCAGCAGAGGCATGCGGGAGAGCTTCATGCCCGGACAGCGCATGCAGATTGTTGTCGCCACTATATTAAGCGCGGTCCCGATGGTACCGATCCCGCTGAGCAGGATGGAGAGCGTCCAGTAGTCGGAGCTATGGCCGGGAGAAAAGGCCTTGAGGGCGAGCGGCGCGTAGGCCCACCAGCCGATATCCGGTGCTCCGCCCGCACCATACAGGCCGCTGCCGCCGAGATAGCTGAAGTAAAGCAGCAAGCCGCCAAAGGCCGAGATCCAGAAGCTGAAGGCGTTCAGCCGGGGGAACGCCATGTCGCGTGCGCCAATCATCAGCGGGATCAGGTAATTGCCGAAGCCGAAGAGAATCGGCATCCCGACGAAGAAGACCATGGTCGTGCCGTGCATGGTGAACAGTTGATTGAAGACCTGGGGCGACACAAAGTGGTTGTTGGGGATGGCAAGCTGAACGCGCATCAGCAAAGCCTCGAACCCAGCAATTACCAGAAAGATCAGCGCATAGCCGATGTACATCAACCCAATCTTCTTGTGGTCGACTGTCGTCACCCAGTCGTGGAGCACCTCCAGCACAAGCCGGCGCGGTGCTGTCTGAGCGATTTCAGCGGTCACCGGAGCTTGGGTTGCCATTGCGTGCCTTCCTTGCTATTTGAGGGTCAGCAGATATGCGGTGACTGCGTCGAGGTCGTGATCGTTGAGATGCATGGCCGGCATCAGGGCTCCGGGCTTGAACTGCGCGGGATTGTCGACGAAGGCGCGGAGGTTTGCCTGCGTAAGCGGAACAGCTCCGGAGGCAATGGTGTCGCGGCTGGCGACGTGCGTCAGGTCGGGCCCGAATGTTCCCGTGGCGACCGTTCCCGCCACAGCATGACAGCTAATGCAGGCGGTGTGCTGGAAGACGTTGCGGCCCTCAGCCGCGCTGGAGTCCTCGACGGCCGGCTGCTGCTGGTGTGCGGCCCAGGCTGCGAATTGAGCGGGCGTGTCGGCATAGACGCGCAGCAGCATCTTGGCGTGCTGGGTGCCACAGTATTGCGCGCACTGCCCGAGATACAACCCCGGCGCCTCCGGGTCCAGCCACATGGTATTCACCCGGTTGGGGATCAAATCCATCTTGCCAGCCAGCCGGGGAACCCAGAAGCTGTGATCTGTATCCGCCGAAGACATGGTCAGATAGGTTGGCGTCGGATGCTTTGCTTCGCTGACCGGGATGTGCAATTCGTTCGCCGTGACGATGCCCAGCTTCGGATAGCGGTACTCCCACCAGAACTGGTGGCCGATCACGGTGACATCCAGCGCATTGGCGGGTTTGGGTGCGTCCTGGGTGGCCAGGATGATGCGAGCTGTGGCCAGGAACAGCATGACCACGATCAAGATGGGAATGACCGTCCAGGAGAGCTCAATCTGGTTGCTGCCGTAGATCTGCGGGGGTTCCTGCAGTGCATTCGCGTCGCCCGCGCGATGGCGGTAGCGAAGCAGGGCATAGAGCAGAAGCCCACCGACTACGATAAAAATCGCTCCGGTAATGCTCAGTACCAGCATCGACAGGCCAAAGATGGAATGCGCGGGAGTTCCTGCCGGGGAGAAGATGCTGGTCGAGCCACTGCCGAGGCCGGAAGGCACTTGAGCGTCGATGCCTGACCAGATTTGCCGCGTCAAGATGATTCTCCGGAAAACGACGGATGTAATGGGGTTTAGGGAATTGGCCGCTGACGGGCGAGCAGGGAAGCGGGGTGGCGACGTAGTCTTCTACAGGAATCATATCCCTTTCGTAGGTCACACGGAGAGTGTGCGTACGTCACAGAGAGCGGTAATCGCCCTCGGCGCGCAGTCGGGCCAGATTAACTTCAGGGAGCGGGGTTTGCAACCTGGGAGGGGGAGCGTCTCCTTGACCAGGCAGCGGCCAATTGGGTGACAGCGTAGGCCGCCAGAATGGTCAGGAGCGGATCGATGTTGAGCCGATAGCGGAATTCAGCATGAGTGATGTAGTAGGGAAATGGGAACAGAAGCAATGGCAGGGCCATGATGACCGCAAACCAGCGCGTCTGCTTGCGATAGATCAGGAGAAGCCCGGCCAGGCCGAAAACGGTCGTAAGCAGTGCATGGACTTCATAGATGATCGGCCCGTCGACATAGCCCGTACCGGCCCAGAAGCGATAGGCCCGCCGCAAGCTAAGGTTGACGAAGTGTCCGGGCTGCGCACGAATGTAAGCCCAGGCCTGCTTGGCCTGATCGTTGGTATAGGCCACCTCTCCCTTGGAGACGTAGCTGTCCAACTCCGCCTTGTTGAACATGGGGAACAGCGACTCGTCCAGGTGGCCGGTTGCGCCCGGCCGGTTTCCCATGTACAGCTCGAGTCCCACTGTGCTGCGCATCGGGATGAATGCGTGGAAGCGATACGCGTTGCGGATGGGCCAGGGAGAATAGACGAGCAGCAGAGTTAGCAGGCCGACCACCGCGGCTGTGCGTGCGACCTGCCGCGTCTGATAGGCCACGCAACCCATGATCGCCAGAAATGAAGGCAGTAGAGCCGGGTTGATCAGCCCTGCGATGCCGCAGGAGGCGCCCAGAAGAATCCATGCTGCCTTGGTTGGCTCGCGATGGCATCGGATCGCAAGGGCGACGATCCCGACGAATGCGAACGCAGACAGGCTCGTCTCCCAAAAAATTGCGGGAATGAAAAGCAGAGGGACGGATATCGCCCAGAAAGCGCCGGCGAGGGTGGCGGTTCGTGAGTCGAGCATCTCCCTGGCGACGTGCATTATCAGCCAGATGGTGAGCAGGCTCACGACAATCTGGAGCCCGGTAATCACCAGCGCAGAGGCAAACGTATCGCTACCGGAGAGGAGGAATATCGCTGCAATCAACGTCGGGTATCCCGGCGCAACAATGGCCGTTGGGCCGGTCGAGCCACCGAACGGCGAGCTGTAACCGAGGCCATGAATCAACGAGTTCGCAACCAGGCCCATCTCGTAGGGATGAGCGAACAGGTAAGTTCGTGGATGACTGGTGAAGAAGGACCGCAATGCGATCAGACGCAAGACCAGCGCCACGGTGAGGATTACGACCTGCGAACGATGCCGGGCTAACCATCCTCCGTTGGAATTCGAGTCTGCTCGATCCAGTGGCAATTCTCGCTTCAGACTATGGGGGTGTGCGGACATGGATGAGATCTCGCGAGAGCCAGGCTGGGAGTCATAGTCATTGTGCTACCCCCCCCGAAGCGTGTTGCTGTTCCAGGTTTCGCGATTGGCTGATGCCTCCGGACATCGAGTATCGAATATCGAATGCCGACACTTCACTCATCGACAGACTGTTGCGACTGTATAGCCCGCCCGGACCGGCGAGCGAGCGAGGAGTCAGGGAAATAGCGCTGCAGCAAGAGACTTGGGTTTATGGGCAAGTGAAGGAACATCGGCACCAGCGTTCGTTCATTCTAGCCCCATAGGCAAAATAAGTTACGTAAAAACAGATAGATAGAGAGTTTTATCGGCCGAACTTTAGTGTTATTCCGTGACACTTCTTGGGGATTTCTAATCTGGCGAACAAATCCTACTCTTGCATCATCCCATGGGACTCGCATTAACCCGGAGTGCCGCGGAAACCCAGAACGAGGAGAAACAAAAATGAAGAACATGAAGCAGCTTATGACGAACCTGATCAACGAAGATTCCGGTCAGGATCTCATTGAATACGCACTGGTCGCGGCTCTGGTTGGTCTCGGCGCTGTCGCCGCAATGAAGGGTCTCTCGAACTCCATTGGCAACACTTTCAATGGCGTCGGCAACTCGCTCACCAACGCTGTCGCCTAATAACGCTGTCGCTTGGTATCGGACGCCTATGTGAGTGTTAGACGTCGGCGCTCACATAGGCTTTTTCCGAGCAATAGGCGCACCCAGAGAAGGTCGAACCCAGAACCCAACCCTGAATACATGGAGAACGGAATGAAGAGTATGAAGCAGCTTCTGAAGAATCTGATTGCGGAGGACTCCGGTCAGGATCTCATCGAATACGCCTTGGTTGCGGCCCTCGTGGGTCTCGGCTCCGTCGCCTCGATGACCAGCCTCGCCAGTTCGATCGCAAACACCTTCAACGGCATCAGCAACGCGCTCACCGGCGCAGTGGCGTAAAGCGGATAAGGCTCATGTGAGCCCAGAGTGAGTTCACATGAGCCTTAGACGTGCAACTCCTGGGCTCGCAGCACATCCCCTAATCTCCAGGAACGATCAATGACTTCCGCACAAATCGAATTGACGTATCCTGCTGCCGCCGCCGCCTGTGCTCTGGTCGCTTCCGTCTTTGACGTGAGAAGCCGCCGGATCCCAAACTTCATCACCATGCCTGCATTCCTGTTTGGCCTCGCGTTGCACCTCGCGCTGGGTGGATGGGTACAGTTGCTCACGGCGCTGGCCGGGGGAGTCATTTGCGGCCTTGTGTTTCTCGCGTTCTATATTGCGGGCGGCATGGGCGCTGGGGATGTGAAGCTCATCATGGCGGTTGGATGCATCGCCGGCTTTTCGCATATTGCTTATCTTCTGGTGTTGACCGCCCTGTCTGGAGGAGTGATGGCAATCGCTCTGGCTCTGGCCCGCGGACGTTTGCAACAGACGCTTACGAATGTTGGTGCGCTGGCCTCCCATCACGGCCACGAAGGTCTCCAGCCGCATCCAGAACTCAACCTTTCCAACCACGAGACGCTCAGGCTGCCTTACGCCCTCGCAATTGCGGGCGGAAGCCTCCTAACGCTCTACTTTCAGTTCCAATAGAAGAGGTGCGGTGTGATAACTCGTCGACTCACCTCAGCTTTTATCATCTCCCTGGTAATCTCTGGCATCTTCACGTTTTGGCTTAGCCAGAAGTTTTCCAAGACCCATACCGCCCCTCCTCCGCCCAAAAGCCAGTATGTTGCGGCGGCCGCGAATATGGAGGCAGGCCAGGTGATTCGTGCTGAGAATCTACATATGGTTGACTGGCCGGCATCCATGCCGCTCTCGGGCGCATTTACCGCGCCTCAACCTCTGGTAGGCCGCATCGTCCTCTATCCGCTTGCAGCGGGTGAGCCTATTCTGGAACGGCAGTTGTCGACCGCTGGCTCGGGCAATGGCATCACAGTCAAGATTCCGGACGGTATGCGGGCGCTCGCGCTGCGTACCGACGAGGTTGTCGGTGTTGCCGGCTTCCTGCTTCCCGGCACCCATGTGGATGTCCTGGTTACCCTGCATCCCGCCAACAACCCTGACCCCCTCACTACCACGGTGCTGCAGAATGCGGAGGTCTTGGCGACTGGACAGAAGACCGAACCCGATCCGGAAGGCAAACCGACCACCGCGACTGTCGTGACAATTCTCGTAAGCCCTGAGGACGCCGAGCGCGTGGTCCTCGCCAGTACCCAGGGCACGGTCCATTTCTCGCTCAGAAACGGTGCCGACCGGGTAGATTTTTCAGGCCCGCCAGTGCTTCTCTCCCAGCTAACGCCCGCCCCGCCAATACCAAAGGTTCAAAGAACGGCGCCGGCGCCTAAACCCTATGCAGTTGAGACGTTCATGGGCGGAGCGGTAAAGACGGACAACTTCCAGTGAAATCGAGAATATCCATCTTCGAGCGGAACCCGGCAGTGACCATCAAGGACGCTGTTCTGTCCATTGCGACGGCCGCTACCTTGGTCCTGGCAACATCCTCCGTCGGCCTTGCGCAAGGTACGCCCATGGGTTCGCCCAGCAACCCGCCGCCGGCGGCAACTGCCCCACCGCCCGCTGCCGCACCGGCTGCGCCTTCCATTGTCGAAGCGTTCACGGCGCCCACCGGCGGTCTCAGTAGCGTCAGCCGCGTCGCATCGGACGGCAAAACGCTTCATGTCACGGTCGGCCACTCGATTTTTATCGATACGAAGACGCGCCTGCGTCGCGTCTATGTCGCCGATCCCACAATACTCAACTCCGTCACTCTTACTCCGAATGAGCTTGTCGTCACCGCTATGAATGCGGGCACCAGCTCGCTCACGCTGCTGGATGAAGCTGGCCAGGCACAATCGTATGTGGTGTCTGCCGATCTTGATATCGACGGGCTTCGGCAGGCGATGGCCCACACGATACAGGGTGACTCGATCAATATAGAGGGAAGTGGCGGCCGCGTGACCCTGAGTGGGAAAGTGGCAAGCCAGGCAGTTTCCGATGATGCCGTGAAACTGGCGGGACTCTATTCCAAAGAAGTGGCGAATACGTTGATCGTCGCTCCTGGCCACCCCAAGCAAGTTCGTCTTGAGGTCCGGATTCTGGAAGTAGACCGCACCAAACTCCTCCAGCTTGGCATCAACCTCTTTAACCCCGGCGGGAACACTAATTACCTCGCGTCAGCTACGACAGGACTTTACCCTTCGAGTGCGACGCTGGGTGGAGCTGCCAGCAGCACGGCTATCGGGTTGGTAACAGCTTCGAATCCGCTGAATTTCTTTCTGTATAGCGCGAAGTTGAACCTGGGTGCGACCATCCAGGACCTACAAAACAAGCAGATCCTCCAGATCCTTGCTGAACCCACAATCACGACGATTAGTGGCGTAAAGGCCGACTTCCTCTCCGGCGGCGAGTTTCCCTTCCCAATGATTCAGCCCGGCGGCACCGGCAGCGCGCCGGTGGTCACGATCTCATTCCGGCCGTTCGGCGTCAAAGTGGAGTTTACTCCGGTCGTGAATGCAGATGGAACGATAACGCTCACTGTAGCTCCCGAAGTAAGCGCGTTGGATTACAGCAATTCAGTTTCCATCGGGGGATTCACGGTTCCCGCGTTATCCACGCGCAGGGCCTCTACCGAGGTTGAACTGCGCAGCAACCAGAGCTTTGCGATCTCAGGCTTGCTGGACCAGCGGACCACAGACATCCTCGATAAGACTCCGGGAATAGCCAACATTCCGATCCTTGGTGCTCTCTTCAAATCGAAGAACATCAACCACTCCACGACTGAGCTGATCGTTGTGGTCACACCCACCGTCGTCGACCCACTGACCGACACGACGGTGCCTGACCAGCCAGTCCTTCCAATCCCAACGTTGGATACCGGCGCGTTCGACAAGTCACTGGGCAAGAATGCAAAGCCGACTCCTACGGCACCGCCGCTGACGCCGGACAAGCCTCACATGGGCAATCAGCCTCCGCCGCTGGTCACTCCCGCAGCGGCTCCGGCAGCCAGTCTGGGAACGGACCCTGCCGCGACTCCGGCGAAGACCCAGGACCCTCCTCCGCCTCCTCCGCCGGCACCTGCGGTTGCCTTGGTAGCTCCCTCATCGGCCAGCACGCTTCCAGCGCCGGTCTCCGTGAAGGAAGTTGCGGCTGAACCGTCAAAGCCGGTTGCCGTTACTGCGGCCCCGAACACCGTCGATCCGCCGATTGATGCTGCAGGTACGCAACCGCGCTCCCTGGTCGAAGTCATGGCTCTCTCGCATGAATCGGACGCTGAAGCGATGGTGGCTGCCTTGAACCGCCACGGTTATCGAGTCGCGGTGCGTCACGAACCCCAGGACTCACTGCTTCACCTCGACGTAGGACCTTTTACGAACGCGAAAGACGCCGAGACGATGAGACAGCGGCTAGTGGCCGATGGATACAACGCGACGATTAAGTGACCATTGGTGAAGATGTAACACCTGCCTCTCGCAGGCCGTAGCAGATCGTGAATTACAAAGAGGTAATTCGAAGTGAGCCAAATTCCCAGTAATGCCACTATTCCTACCGTTGCACTGATCAATGTCAGTCTCGACCCGACGCTGGCCGACCAGATCGCCGAAACGGCTGCGGGGATGGTATGGGCTTTGAGCCGTGCCGACTGCGACGGCTACATCTCAGCAGAGAAGCGTCCTCCATTCCCCCAGCAGGTGAAGGCCGCTCAATACTGCATTGCGGTGATCGACTTCGATAAAGACATCGATCAGGCCATAGAAGCCGCTGCCTATATTCAGCAGTTATATGCCGGCAAAGCGGCGCTAGTGGCCCTTTCTACAAGCCAGGATAACGATGTTCTTCTGCGGGCCATGCGCGCCGGCTGCAACGATTTCATCGGCGGAGAATTCAGTGAACCCGCATTCCTGGAGACATTAAACCGGCTCAACCAGCAATGGAGCGCAAAAGCGGCACTTCATTCGGTGCATGGCTCGGTATTCACATTCTTCGGCGCCAAGGGCGGAGTAGGGACTACCACTCTCGCGGTTCACATTGCAATGTATCTTGTCCAGTGCCACAAAAAGAAGACTCTGCTTATCGACAACCATCCGCAGTTGGGGCACGTCTGCATTTACCTGGGAATCGATGGTAGCCGCTACAACTTCCACGAGCTGGTTCAAAACCTCAACCGGCTCGACAGTGAACTTCTTCGCGGCTACATCGCAACGCACTCGAGCGGCCTTGAAGTCTTGTCTTCGCCCGACACGTGTGAAGGCCGGAAGGCGACCGACCCCGAGTCGATGGCCCAGACGCTCGACTTCCTGCGCGGCGAGTATGACTACGTCATCGTCGATTGTCCCACCTCTTTGGATGAGACAAATCTGGCAGTCATCGAAGCGTCCAATCAAGTGTTTATTGTGGCGACCCCGGAAATCGGATCTGTCCGCGACCTGTCCAGGCACGTAGATGTCCTGTCGCAGAATCCCCAGAACGCAGACAAGGTCAAGGTTGTCATCAATCGCTTCTCTGCACAGCATGCGGTCAGCCTGGAGCAGATTGAAAAGGCGATCCGGCTTCCGATCGCGTTCAAATTGCCCAATAGCTACGCAGAAGTCGTGCGTTCGGGGATACTTGGCGAACCGATCAGCCCCAAGAGCAAGTCCGAGTTTACGACCCAATTGGTTAAGTGGGTAAGCACGCTTGGGGGGCCGGTCGTGATTGAGGAGGATGCCGCCGCCCCGAAAAAATCGAAGTTCACCTTCTGGAAGTAGACCTTAGGAATGCGGAGTGCCCGCTGAAATGAGCAACATGAATGCAGCTTCGTCGAATTCGACCCGCTCCAATGAGCGGCCAGGCGCCTCCGCGCGAACGATTGGCGACAATGTTCAGCAGCACATTAAGACAGCGGTCCATAAAGAGCTGATCAAACGCATCGACCTCGACAAACTCGGGGACATGCAGGAGACGCCGGGCGCCCAGCAGCAACTCTTCGCCGTCATCCAGCAGATCATCAGTGAGCAGGGAGTCCCGCTAAGTGGCGCGGAACGCGACCGTCTCGCGCAAGAGGTGGTCGACGAAGTGTTTGGGCTGGGGCCGCTGGAACCGCTGCTCAAAGACGACACCATAAGCGACATCCTCGTCAATACCTACAATGCGATCTATGTTGAGCGACGTGGCCTGCTGGAAAAGACCACACTGACCTTTCAAGACAATCGGCACCTTCTGCACATCATCGACAAGATTGTGTCTGCGGTGGGTCGACGCGTCGATGAATCTTCGCCGATGGTGGACGCGCGCCTCCCCGATGGTTCCCGTGTCAACGTGATCATTCCGCCTTTGGCTGTCGACGGCCCGATCCTCTCCATCCGGCGCTTTGGTTCCAATCCGCTTGGGGCGGCAGACTTGTTGAGGAATCAGGCACTCACTGCGCCCATGCTCGAATTCCTTAGCGGGTGTGTGAAAGCCAGGCTCAACATCGTTATCTCGGGCGGAACCGGTTCCGGCAAAACGACATTGCTCAACACGCTCTCAAGTTTCATCTCAGAGAAAGAGCGAATCGTCACCATCGAAGACTCAGCCGAACTCCAGTTGCGACAAGAGCACGTGGTGAGATTGGAGACGAGACCTCCCAACGTCGAAGGCAAGGGGGCCATCCGTCAAAGAGAGCTAGTCATCAACGCTCTGCGTATGCGCCCCGACCGCGTGGTGCTCGGCGAAGTCCGTGGAGAAGAGACACTGGACATGTTGCAGGCCATGAATACCGGCCACGACGGATCGCTTACAACCATCCACTCCAACACGCCCCGCGACGCGCTCGCCCGTCTGGAAACGATGGCCATGATGGGTGAAATTCGCATAGCCGAGAAGGCAATTCGTGCTCAGATCGCAGCCGCCGTACACATCATCGTACAGGCCTCGCGCATGAGTGATGGAACAAGGCGGATCACCCACATTACAGAGTTGACCGGAGCCTACTCCGACATCATCAGCATGCAGGACATCTTCCTGTTCGAGAAGAAGGGCATAGGCCCCAACGGAAAAGTGAAGGGAAGATTCTATGCAACCGGAATTGTCCCTAAGTGTGCGGATAAATTGGCAGCCGCTGGCTTTGCCTCAACTGCCGGCCAGGCCGATCATAGCGTCGAGATCTAGTCTGAAAGGAGACCCATGGTTTTATTCATCGCATTTGCCACAATATTATCGATGACCTTTGGAATTATGGCTCTCCTGATGAGCTCGTCCAGGAACCAAAGAACAATTGCCAAGCGCGTTCTCGCAATTCTTGCCACTGGGACCCAGGTGGGCACGGATGAAGAGAAGGTTCAGCAGTTGCTAAAGCTAGACCCAGTCAATAGATTCGCGTGGTTGAACGCATTAATTCAGAAATATCACGTCTCGCGAATGCTGAAGACCAAAATCACGCAAGCGAATGTCAAGACCACTCCTGCGATTCTTCTGGTAACCTCTTTCGGCTTGGCCCTGGTCGGATTTGTCGCCGTTTCTCTATTCGCCGATATCATTGCACTCGAGTTAGTAGCCGCGGCAGCGCTCGGTTACCTTCCCATGGGCTTGCTTTCGTTCAAGAGGTCGCGAAGGGTCAATGCCTTCAACGCGGCCCTTCCAGATGCGATCGACATGATGGGCCGTGCTCTGCGTGCGGGCCACGCCATGACGGCATCCATCAATATCGTAGCCGAGCAAAGCGCAGAGCCGGTTCGCTCGGAGTTCGGTGAGGTGTTCAAGCAACAGAACTTCGGCCTGCCTATTCGGGATGCCATGACCCAGATGTTAGACCGCGTTCCATCGCAGGACCTGCGCGTGCTCGTGACCGGCATGCTGGTGCAGAAGGAGACCGGCGGGAACCTTGCGGAGATACTCGATCGCACCGCGAACACCATCCGGGAGCGCCTGAAGATTCAGGGCGAAATCAAGACACATACAGCGCAGGGAAGAATGACAGGGTGGATTCTGTGCGCACTACCTATCGTGATGCTCGTGGTCATCAACATGATCAATCCAGGCTACTCAAACGTGCTTACCACGACCCCCATCGGCAAGATGCTTAGCTATATCGGGATCGGCCTGCTTGTTACCGGTGGCCTCATTATTCGGCAGATTATTAATGGGATTGAGGTGTAAGGGGTATGCCTGTCATCTTCTATGCGGTTTTGGGGCTCATCATATTCAGCGTCGTTGCGCTGCTTCTGACACCCAATCTCTTTCGTCCGTCACCCGAGGCCCAGCGCATTCTGGATGTTGTGCAGAGTACCCGCCCGGATCAGCGCATCATAAGCGGTAAGGAGCACGTACAGACCAGGCTCCTAGGCCTGGCAACGAGTCTGCGGGTTCGGTTGGGGCTCGCCGAAAACCCGGTTCTCAAAGCAAAACTGGCTGCGGCGGGTATCAAGGGAACTGCCGCAACCGACATCTTCTTTGCGTCTCAGTTTCTGGTGCCGGCCGCGGGTGCCGTCGCCGGCACCTTGATCGGAACCAATACGCTGTCTTATGTGCTGGGATTGGGCGCACTCGGCTATATGGCGCCCAACATGTGGCTGAACTGGAAGACCAGCCGTAGGAGAAACCGCATTCGGCGTAGCATCCCGGACTCGCTCGACCTTATGGTGATCTGCGTGGACGCAGGCCTGGGATTGGATCAGGCCCTCCTTCGTGTAGGCAGCGAACTCGGCGTAAGTTATCCGGATATACAGGAAGAATTTATTCAGGTAAATCGTGAGCAGCGTGCCGGTCGGCCAAGGCTCGAAGCCTGGCAGAACCTGGCGGATCGTACCCAGATCGAGGAGTTCACCGCTTTTGTAAGCATGCTCAGTCAAACGGACCGGTTCGGGACGCCAATCATCCGCGCACTTAGCCGCTTGTCGGAAGAGATTCGATCGAAGCGGAAACAGCGAGCGGAGGAGGCCGCAGCCAAGACAAAGATCAAAATCATTTTCCCTCTGGTGTTATGTATCTTCCCGTGCATTTTCATTGTCCTTCTTGCTCCGGCGATATTGAGCATCATGTCGGGAATGCAAAGTATGGGCCAGTAACTCACAACGGATCGCACGAGTCACCCACTTGACGTAGTCAAGCTGGTAAACACTACTTTGGTGGAATAGGCGAACCCCAGGTTGCAGGAGAATATAGAAGGGTCTCGATGAACCGGGATCCAGTGAATATTATCCGAGTCACTGGAATGCTGAAGTTCAACGGAAAGGAGGTAGTTATGATTGTCGTTCAGATTGTAGCTGGAGTATTGGCGGCGGCCGTACTGGGAATTATCGTGTACCGTAGGAAACAGAAGGCTGTCTAGCTGTGGTCGGCGGCGCCGACGGATGGTTATGCTAAAAGTAACCAATACAACCCGAGGCACGATTGTAGGAGATAGGGTCGAGCTGGCCGACACGTCCATGAAGCGGATGTTTGGCCTACTTGGCAGGCGCGGTTTGGACGCCGGCGGAGGGTTATGGATCAAACCCTCGTCCGGCGTCCACACTTTTGGAATGGCCTTCAAAATTGATGTCGTCGGCCTGGATCGCGATCTCAAGGTCATCAAGCTCTGGCGCTGCCTCGCGCCGTTTCGAGTAACTTCCGTGAGCCTGAAGCTAAAGAGCGTTATCGAACTGCCCTGCGGAACTATCTCGCAAACCCAAATGCAGTTGGGCGATCAAGTGCAAATATCGCTCACATCCTGATTTGCCTGCGTCTTCGCCGATTGACTGCAATGCTCTAAGCTCGCGCAATCGTAGCGGCCATCAATCCCACAACAATTCCATAGAGATCGACCTTGACCTGCAAGGATGCGAGGTCTTTCGCAGGATCGAGCGGCAGATGCAGGATGGTCGCGGCGCCGCCGGGAACTGTCCGGCCCTTCCCATGAAAACTCAACGCATCCAGAACTCGAGTCTTCCCGGTGCGTAGGTCCACACGCGGCGGCAGCGGCGCATTATTTACGAATAAATAGTCATCCAGCAGATAGTCCTGTTCGATCGGCCACCAGGTCTCCGGATTGCGTAAGTTCAGTTCAGCGGAGCCCCCATCTCTATATGTAACC
>Ga0302189_10001154_pt1 | contig 22724 bp, 17 predicted proteins | sample II_Bog_E2_2_FD_194551 | JGI IMG/M metagenome (GOLD analysis project Ga0302189, IMG submission 194551) | Peat permafrost microbial communities from Stordalen Mire near Abisko, Sweden - II_Bog_E2_2 | ecosystem: Environmental > Terrestrial > Soil > Wetlands > Peat | place: Sweden: Abisko...
GACCCGTCCAAACCAAATTGAGGGTGCCCTGTACCTTTGAACTCACCTACTTTGTGTGTTAATCAGTAGGGACTCGGCTGCTGGTCAGGAGCGCCAAGGTGCCCCTGCGTCATGCGAGCGCCTGGACCGGACTCGCGCCCTGATTCGGTGGCCCGTGGCGAAAATCCCGTAGGGAGTTTGCGCCCGGTCCCTCGCACTTGGGGACCGGGGAGGGTGGCCGCACATTCCCCGACCGCCCGATTCGGATTTGGAGTAACCTTGCAGTCCATGAAAGGCCAGCGCATCCGTTATCGGCAGACGGGGGAGCTTCACTTCCTTACCTTCAGCAGTTTCCGGCGTCGGCCATACTTGTCGACGGCAGCGGCCATGGAGCTTTTTGAGGATGCGTTGGAGCGCGTTCGGCTGCGTTATCTCTTTGCAGTCGCTGGTTACGTGGCGATGCCGGAACACGTGCATCTGTTGGTCAACGAGCCAAGGCGCGGGCTTTTATCCAGAACCGTTCAGGCCCTCAAGCTGTCGGTTTCGATGCGCAGCCGCGAAAGACCCTTTTGGCAGGCGCCTTACTACGATTTCAACGTCTCAACGCACCAGAAGTTCGTGGAGAAGTTGCGCTGCATTCATCGAAACCCTGTGCGGCGAGCGCTGGTGGCAAAGCCAGAGGAGTGGCTCTGGTCAAGCTATCGCCATTATCAAACGGGAATGCACAGGACCGTAGAAATTGAATCGGAGTGGACGGCCTGCGAGAGAGGCTGGCAACTGCCTGCGTGGATGCGCAACAGACAGGTCGCTTCCCCCTCCCCGGTCCCCAAAGGCGAGGGACCGGGGGCACCCTCAACTTGACCATGCGCGGTAGAAGACCAGGGCCACCTGCCACAGTTCCTGATTCCCGGATGATGAGTGGGCCACCTGCCAAAATTGATCCTTGACACATTTGGGAAATCCACTACCATATGGTTGTGGATAAGTTGGGTGCAACATTTGCGGCTTTGTCCGATCCCACCCGGCGGGCGATGATCGAACGGCTCTCACGCGGGCCTGCCTCTGTGCATCGGTTGACGGAACCGTTTGCACTTTCGCAGCAGATGATTTCAAAACATGTTGCCTACCTGGTTCGGGCGCGGATTGTGATCAAGACGAAGCGTGGGCGAGAGAGCGTGTGCACGCTTAGGCCAGAGGCGATAAAGACTGTCAGCGACTGGGCTTTTAACTATCGGCGATTCTGGGAAGAGAGTTTCGACAAACTGGAAGTAGTTGTAAATCAAATGAAAAAAGAGGAGGTCAGAGATGACAGAAAACACGGTTAGCGAAATTGAGCGGATGGTTGTAACAAGAGTTTTCGATGCCCCACGCGAGTTGGTTTGGAAGGCGTGGACAGACCCGAATTACATCATGCAGTGGTGGGGGCCGAAGGGTTTTACTTCGCCTGTTTGCAAGGGGGATTTTCGCGTTGGGGGAAAACTTCTCTGCTGCATGAGAGCGCCGGATGGGCAGGAGTTCTGGAATGCCGTCGAGTACCACGAGATTGTTCTGCACGAGAAGATCGTTTCCTTGATGTACTTTTCCGACCCAGAGGGAAACAAGATCGACCCTGCGCAATTAGGAATCGACCATGAGGCCATAGAGGGTGCGTACGACGTGACCATCTTTGAGGATCTCGGAAACGGCCAGACGAAACTCACCTTCATTGGAAATGAACCCATGGAGAGCGCGAAAAACAGCGGTCAAATGGAGGGCTGGAACCAGGTACTCGATAAAATTGCCGCAGTTGTTGCGGAGCTAGCGCAGGCGAAATAAGAAGTTGAAGTTTTGATAATCGTCATGCGCGAGATACGGCGATGGGTGGCGGGAGGCAGCTTGGCTCAAGCGCGCTTCTCGTCCCATGGCCGAATAGGCGCCTACCCGGATAAGTAAGCCTTGGCTCAACTGTTGGCGGGTGGCCCCGGTCCGGCGTCCGTGTCGATGCGAAGCCGGGCGAGACCCTTCTGGCAGGCGCATGAGGATGACTTCAACTTCTCGACACACGAGACGTTTCAAGACATCCATCGAAACCCCGGGGCTTCCGGCGCACGAACGCTGTGCGCTGGGGTGGAAGCCAGTTGTACGAGGATTGGTGGCATCACCGGAAGACTGGAAGGGTGCAAGCTTTGCCACTACCAAACCGGCGTGCATCGGGAATATGATGCAGTTACGCCTTGCTGCAAGTTGGGCGCAGCAAAAATCGGCACATCCGTTTCCCCCGCCTGGAGGGAACAACCGGGAGCATTGAGTTGGGTATCTCTGACGAGTCCGAGAGGGGCAGAACCAAGGTCAGCCAGGCTCGTTCGCGTGTCCGAACGGCTCGCCGGTCATGGCCTCTCTCCGCGCGTCTCCTCGTCGGAGCAATGTTCATTTTCAACGTTCTCCTGGCAGCATTTCTGGTAAGAACTGAAATCAAGAGGCCTGAAGCAAGGCCTGGACCACCCGCAACCTCCACTCCGTTCACACTCGAACGGCCGAAGCCCGGTTCCTCACCGCAGCTCAATGCACCAGCCAATCAGGGGCCCAGCCTCGATGTGAAGACTCCCCCTGTCGAAGTCAGGCCGGCCCGGTTGCCCAGCAGCCACAGGTCGAAGCGCCCCGCAATCAAAGCACTGTCCAAGGCACTGCGAGCCAGTAAAACCCCGCGCCCGGTTTTGTCGGCGTCCATGCCGCGGGCCGTGATTTCCCCTCCACAGGAACCCCCCGGCCGGCCCCCCGCTCCTGTTCGCAATGCGGTAGCCTCTTTGGGCACAAGCGCCCATGTCGCGCCCCCTGGCCTGGCCGCATCCATCCCAGCCGCTGGCGTTCCGGGCAACGCAGGCGCACCTCCGAAAGCGCCCGCTGCATCGGGGCTAGCCCCGTCGGCGGTTCTGGCCCCGTCGGCGATTGGCCGCGGCCTCGCTGCCAGGGGAACCCGGTCGGGCTCAACTGTGAAAGTAGCCTCGGTTGGGCTTCCGTCTGTGGAAAAGGGATTGGTGAAACCGAAGATGCCCGTAGCGCCAATCTCTCTCAAAATCGAGATTGTTCCCCGGCCTCCCAGGAAGATTGAGAACTGCGGCGACGACAAGGTTTTTATCGCCTGCCCCGAGCTGAAATACCGGTATGATACGCCCTACACCACCGAAGACCCCTAACCCCTTTTGGCAAGACCCATCGGTGTGGGCTCCTTCGCAAGAGAGGGCGGCAACTGCCCGAGTGGATGCGCAATCGTCGTTCCGATGCTTCGAACTCCCCAGTCCCTCCGCCGCGGCGGACGAGGGACCGGGGGCACCGTCAACTTAATGTGATTTCGCGTGAGATCGTGGCCACGCGCCTCAGATGGCGATGCGGGTTTCGATGGCGTCGTAGTCGGCGCGGACGCCTTTTGCGCTGGTCTCAAGCAGGCCGGCGCTGGCCAGGGCCTTTACATCGGCATGGACATTGCTGTAATCGCGGCTGAGCGCTTTGGCCAGCGCCCGCACACTGGGGACATGGTTGCGGCGCACGTAGCGCAAAAGTTCCATACGCTTGCCGGTGACGACGCGCGCCAGGGCATCCCAGCTTTCAAAGGACAGATGGCGCTCGTGGAAGGTCTCGCCGCGCTCGCCTCGATGCCAGGCATCAACGAAGCGGCCCGACGCATCGTCCTCCATCTTGTCCTCCATCTTTCCGGCGACAGTGAATTTCACATTGCTCATTTTGTCCCTCGCAATCTGCGGACATCGGCCCAGAAATCAGCGATCAGTTGTTCGACGGTGCTGAACACGTAGGCCGTCTCGACGCCCTGAAAATGCCGATGATCGCCCTTGCCTCGCTCATTATCGTACCCAATTTCCCGAGCGCCTTCGCGGCCGTAAAACAGCGAATATTTCAGACCGTGAGTCGTCGGCGGAACGGGCGATGGAACGCGCCACAAAGTCATCTCCACGATTCCACCATCGTCGTAGTCGATGCGCTGGTGAAAAAGCAGATCGGCCTTCATTGCGCTTCCATGATGGCATTATAGACCATATGGTTTTGCTTGTCATCGCAGAGGAGGGTGTCCCCGGTCCCCAAAAGCGAGGGACCGGGGAGGGCGGCACACTTCTCGCCCCATCCCCGAGCTGAAAACCCGCTATGACAAGCCCTACACCTCCGAAGACCACTAGGCATTGTTTGGTGAATGATAATCGCCCGGCTCTGTGTCAGGGCACGACTTTAGTCGTGCCGAAAAGCCGGCAAAATGAACCGGGCTTTAGGCGGGTGGCCTCGGTCACGACGCCCAAAAACTACATCGAGGGTGCCCCCGGTCCCTCGCTGTTGGGGACCGGGGAAAATCCGGACGGCAAAGGTGCCTCAAGGTTGATCTGTTCGCCGGTGATGGGGTGGTGGAATTTCAGGAATTGGGCGTGCAGGAAATATCCTCCATCGCCGGGAAGGCCGGGGAGGTTCTCAAGTGGTAGGCCGCCTGCGCCGTACAGAGGATCGCCTACCAGCGGATGGCCGATGGATGCCAGATGGATTCTGATTTGATGAGGACGGCCCGAATAGAGGCTTACTTCAAATGTCGTGGTGCCTAGCGTGGTGCCCGTTATCGTGCCTGCTGTCATGCTTGCGCTGCGTGAGATCACCCTCGCCAATGACTTTGACGGTTTGCCACCTGGGTTCGCGGCCCAAACTTGACCGAGGCGCGGGTGCGGTACCGGGCCGATGGGTGTGAGGATTTCGTAGGCGTCCTGCTGTGCAATGTTTTGAGCCAGCGCCCGGTAGATTTTTTGAATTTTGGGTGTGTTCCAGCTTGCGGCCAGATTCGCGGCCGCCTGCGGTGTTTTGGCGAAGAGGACGATGCCGGAGGTGCCTCGGCCCAACCGGTGTACAGGGTTTGCGTTCGGAGTTTGCTTCTGCACCAGGCGCAGGAGGGTGTTTTCCAGGAAGCCGCCGCCGGGCAGGGTGGGCAGCCCGCTGGGTTTGTTGACGGCCAGCAGATGTAAGTCATCGAACAGGACTTCGAAGTGCTGAGGGGCGTCTGGTTCGATCCAGGGCGGACGGTTCCAGACAAGAATCTGGCCTGAAGCAACCGATTCGCTTCCGGAGGCGGCGACGCCGTTGAGGGTGACTTCGCCGTCGTTCAGTTTTTGTTGCCAGGCTTGCGGGGTTGAGTGGGGATAAAGGCTTGCCAGGTGGGAGAGCAGGGTTTTCGAATGGTGTTTGCCGCCGATGATTGTGGTGTAGGCATAGCCCCGGTTGAGCATACTGTTTGAGTGTAAGCCATGGCGTCTGAGACTCTGAGGCAGGAGTTGCCGGGGTTCGAGGATGACTGGATGCAGGCAGCAGGAGCTCTCAATGTGTTCAGTGTGGGGAGCCAGATTCCGCGCGAATCACGGGCAATCCGGAAAGCAATGCATTTGGTTCAGTACCGAAGAATGGCGCAGGGTCTAGCGATGCGGCAGTTCCTGGATGGTCGCTGCCTCGGAAACCATCGTTGAGCGGAACTTCGTTCCCGATCGATGAATATGGGGCGACTGTCCGGACGGCTTATCTTGGCGGTCATGGGCGGGCCCCCGCACCCGCGCGCGCCGTATCCGATCAATCCTGGCAGTCGCAGTTTCCGATAAGAAACAGGGCGAAGCGGGTTGGCGATTGAAGAATCTGAACAGAGCGACAGTGGGAATCCTGGGAATGAACTTAGCAAGATAGCGCCCGCTTGGAGCCACAAGCGAGTTCGCGGGTTGGTGGGCGGTGCGGGCGGAATGGGTCAGTTTAAAAAAACTTTCCCTCCGGGGCTAAAGCCCAACGTTGATATTGTGGGTCTAAATGTACGGGCTGAAGCCCGTACCCTTCATCTCAAGCCCGTCCCCTTCAAACTGATCCACTACCAGGTTTTTAGATCGTTTGCCCGGTTCAACCCAAACCGGATAGCCTAGAGAGTGCCACGTTGGCACATACTTTGAAACCAGGCTTCCCGATTTCCGCCAACTGAGAATGGGAAGTACAAGAAAAGAGAAAGCGCCAGCGCATGACAAAACCAGTTTCAATCTGCGTAATCGGGTCAGGGTACGTGGGCCTGGTTGCCGCGGTTTGCTTTGCGGAGATGGGCCACAGCGTGGTGTGCGTGGACAACGACGAGGCCCGGATCAAGACTCTCACGGAAGGCGGCGTGCCTATCTTCGAGGACCTGCTGCCCGAGTTGCTGGCCAAGCATCTTAACCGCGGCGTCGAATTCACATGCGACCTGGGCAGGGCTGTGGAACAGAGCGAGGCCATCTTCATAGCAGTGGGCACTCCGCAGGGCGACACAGGCGCCGCTGATTTGTCTTATGTAGAGGCCGTCGTATCGGAGATTTCCCGCGCCATCGGCAGCTACAAAGTGATCGTGGAAAAAAGCACTGTGCCGGTTTACACCAACGACTGGATTCGCCGCGTGCTGCATCGCCACGGAGTGGACCCGAATAGCTTCGACGTGGTCTCGAATCCTGAATTCCTGCGCGAGGGCACCGCAATCGTCGATTTCCTCCATCCTGATCGCATCGTGGTAGGCGCGGGCAACGAGCGCTCGGCGGATGTGCTGCGCCGGATTTATGAACCGCTCTCGGGGGGGAGCTATTATGCACAGCCCGACGCAGTGCCTGGGCCTTGCAGCGCTTCTCGTCCTGCACGGCTGCTGGTCACGTCGGCGCAAAGCGCGGAAATCGTCAAGCATGCCTCCAACGCTTTCCTGGCGCTGAAAATCTCGTTTATCAACGCGGTAGCCAACCTTGCCGAATCGGTGGACGCCGACATTGAGGATATTGCCGCCGGCATGGGCCTGGACAGCCGCATCGGACAAAAGTTTCTGCGCGCGGGCCTCGGCTATGGCGGGTCCTGCTTTCCAAAGGATGTGGCCGCATTCCACTGGGTGGCGCAGCAACGCGGCGTCAACTTTCAACTGCTCGAAGAGGTCCGCAAGATCAACGAAACCCAGAAAGATGTTTTCTTCAACAAGGTGCTCTCCGCTCTGTGGACGCTGCGCGGCAAGCGGCTGGCCGCACTGGGCCTCGCCTTCAAGGGCAATACCGACGATATTCGCGAGTCGCCGGCGCTCGACATCGTTCAGCGTCTCCTGGACGCCGGCGCAAGTGTAACGGCCTACGATCCAGCAGCTATGGAACGAACCAAGGCAGTGATGCCGGAATCGGAAAAGCTGAAGTATGCGTCCGGAATTTATGAAGCGGCACAGGACGCCGACGCTGTGCTGATTCTGACCGACTGGAAGCAGTTCGCCGAGATCGACCTGGTGCGGCTCAACCAGGCGGTCCGGTTCCCTATTGTCATTGATGGCCGCAACCTTTACAAGCCGCAAGATATGCAGGAGCGCGGCTTTACCTATGTGAGCGTTGGCCGTCCGGCGAGTTATCAGGCACAGCAGGGAAAACCGAAGAGCCTGTTACTCTAGGTATCGGGACTCCCATATTTTCTGAACGGCCCGGGAAAGCTTTTTCTCCAGGCCGCATCCCCCGGCATAGGAGCGCGAGTTTCTTGACCATGCGAGTGTTAGTTACAGGCGCAGCCGGATTTCTCGGTTCTCACCTTACAGACCGGCTGCTGGACGAAGGCCATTCGGTTGTTGGCGTCGATAATTTTTCAACCGGCAACCCTGGTAACCTTGCCCACCTTGCTACGCAGCCACGCTTCACCTTTGAAGAAAGAGACATCTGCCGCCCCTTCGACCCAGGACCGGTAGACTACGTCTTCAACTTCGCGTCTCCGGCGAGCCCGCCGGAGTACGCCCGGCTCGGCCTTGAGACTTTGCGCGTGGGGTCAATTGGCGTTGAGAACACCCTCGAAATCGCCACCGGATACGATGCCGGTTTCCTGCACGCCTCTACTTCGGAGTGCTACGGCGACCCCCTCGAACACCCCCAAACCGAGGAGTATTGGGGACATGTGAACCCAATCGGTCCGCGCTCGGTTTACGACGAGGCGAAGCGTTATGCCGAAGCCCTGACGATGGCATATCACCGTTATCGCGGCGTGAACACTCACCTGGCCCGCATCTTCAACACCTACGGACCCCGGCTGCATCCCAGCGACGGCCGGGTGATCTCCAACTTCATCATGCAGGCCCTGCGCGGCGAGCCGCTCACTATTTATGGCGACGGTAGCCAGACGCGCAGCTTTTGCTATGTGGACGACCTGATCGAGGGGATCCTGCGACTCTCGCGCTCGATCGAGCACTCGCCGGTGAACATCGGAAACCCTGTTGAGTTCACCATTCTTGAATGCGCCCAGGCTGTGCTCGATGTAACCGGCTCAAAGAGCAAGCTGACCTTTACATCGCTGCCCCAGGATGACCCCACACGGCGTTCTCCCGACATTGCCAAGGCACGAGCCCTGCTGGGCTGGGAACCGGGGATTTCGCTTCGGGAAGGCTTGGTCAAATCGCTCGAGTTCTTCCGCAGCAAGGCGCTGGTCGACGCGTAAAGCAGCGGGGGCTCGCAACCCGGTCCCGCGCCCTGTGAAAACCGCAGTGGCGGCTCGCCCCCTTAACGCGCAGGACGATTCCCTTCCGCGTCAGGCAAATCAATTTGTCCACTGTGCCAGAAACTGTGTACAGTTCTAAGCAGCGCGGCTTCCCTTTCCAATTGCTCGCGCCGTGCGACAGCGGGAACTTCACTTCAAGACCATCCACGCGGTCTCCTGCTGGCTTTTTCGCCGGGATCCCTGCCATCCAAGGCAGACAAGATCGCGGAAAAGGAGGTAGCGCGCAATGCGTAGGCTGATTTTGCTTGGACTCATCGCTCTCGTCGCGCTTCCCGCGGGCGCCACAAGACGCGTGACCGTGGCGCAATTGGAGCAGATTCTGACCAACGCCGCCTCGCACCATCCGGATGAAGATGTTGTGCGACTTTTCGGCGACCTCGAACTCACTGAGCGGTATACCAACGTCGAGCGCAGCCATCTGGTAGAAAAGCTGCATCTCGGCCCCAGAACAGCGGTCGCCCTGCAACTGCTCGCCGACGAATCCGCCTTCCTCGAACTTCCCCGCGCCGAATTGCCGACCGCTCCAGCGCCCGACACCGCTACGGAGCAACACATCCTCAGCGCCGCCCGCAATTATGTAATCCAGATCTTGCCCCATATGCCGAATCTGCTCGCCACCCGCTCTACATTCCATTTCGACAACAGCCCGCAGATTGTCAAAGTGAATGAGTGGCCCGTACGCGCAGGCCTTCATCTGGTAGGTGCTTCGAGCCGTGAGTTCACTCTGCGAGACGACATCATGACCCAGAGCGCGGAGGTGAGATCGACCGCTACCTCGGGAAGTCAGGGGAATGCACAGCCAGAAACCGGCCTGCGGACCGTAGGCGAGTTTGGGCCATATCTGGTCATGATTCTGCACGATACCTACAAGGGAAAGATCGCCTTCCACCACTGGGAACAATCCCCTTCCGGCCCGCTGGCCATCTACCGGTATTCGGTGCCCAAAGACGCCTCAAACTATACCGTCGATTTCTGTTGTCTCGCCGACCAGCAAGGAGTACTTCTTCGGCAAGGCGGCAGACGCGGCGGCGGGGTACCGCCTCCGACCAACCTGCAAGACGATCCCGCAAAGCACTTTCACAAGATGCCTGCCTATCACGGATCGCTGGTTATCGATCCTGTCTCCGGCGCAATTCTCCGCATCACCATGCAGGCGGAACTCGATATTGACGGCCCGGTCACCCGCGCCGATGTCCTGGTGGAATACGGCCCGGTGACGATCGGCGATCGCAAATTCAACTGCCCACTGCTGAGCCTGGGGCTGACGCAGGGTCTCGCGGGCACCAACGCCACGCTGGGTGTTCCTCCAGACAGGCACATCACTGAAGCCACTTTTACGCAATACCACCGTCTCGGCTCCTCGATGCGGGTCATCGCAAACGAGGCGGAGGCCAATGCTCCCAACGAGATGCCCCCGAATTCCAACCATCCGTCCTCACCGAGTCCCGGCGCATTGGCGGGAACCGCACCATCCCCCAATGCAGGCATTGAACCAACCGGGACCGAATTGGCGCTCAACTCCCCACCGCCAATGCCGCCCGCCTCGCAACCCGCGGCGCCCGCGCCACCCACGGCTCCAACGGCTCCCGATCCTCCTCCAGATCCAGTCGTTCCAGAGATCAGCTTCACCCCCACCACTGGCGTTCCAGAGCTGCCCGCCGCCCAACCGCACGACAGCACACTCCAGTTGAAGGCGATGCCTCGGCTGGTGGAAGTGGAAATTGTGACCTACGACAAAAAGGGAAACCCGGTGAGTGGCCTGAAAGCCGAAGACTTTGAAGTTTACGACAATGGCCAAAAGCAGGACGTGCGGTACTTCTCGCAGTTCTCCTCGGGGGCGTCAGCCGATACGCCTTCCGTCGAAGCGCGCGATCGCACCTTCACCAACCGCGCCGCCGATCCAGCCTCCGGATCGGCGCGAACGGCCACCGACCCCAGCGCAACTATCCTGTTGATCGACGAAGAACATACAGCGGGGCCTGACATGTCCCGCGCCCGCCAGGAGATGCTCCGGTTCCTTGCCTCGGCGGCACCCGGCGAGCGTGTCGGCATCTACACCATGAACGGAATGGGCTTCCAGATTCTCCAGGAAGTTACCGCGGACCATGCGACGCTGATGGCCAGACTTCAGGGGTGGACTCCCACAGTGCATTCTGAAGCTCCGATCGAGCGCGGGGGGTCGCGCAACCATCCGCCGTTGAGCGAAGCGCACGGCGCCCCCGGCCCGAACCCCATCGGCAATCCGCTCGACCTGCCGGATGCGGGCACGCCGATCGACGTTCAATTGCGGAGCTTGGGCAGCAATCCCACTCGTGCGTCGCTCATAATTTTCCGCGGGGTGGCGCGACATCTCTCCACCATCTCCGGATACAAGAATCTGGTGTGGATATCCAGCGATAACGTCTTCTCCGATTGGCAAAACCAAGCAGCCGGCGCAAAAAAAGGCCCGAGTTCCGTAGACACCTACGCGCTCCACGCGCAGGAAGCCATGAACGAAGCCCACGTGGCGGTGTTTCCGATGGACGTTTCGCAGTCCCCGGCGCAGACGGCAACTGCCAGCAAGGCTCCAGGCTTCGGTGACGACTCTCCGCAAGATAGCCTGGGTAACCCCATGGCCTCAGGCTTGAACAGGTCCGGCACGAGCCGAGGCGGCGGCAGTGGCGGCCCTCCCGGTTCCGGACCAAGCATTGACACGGGCCGCAACTCTGTGGAGATGCAGCAGTTCAACCGCCCGATCCAGGCGCCCGTCCAGCAGGTGGCCGATGCCACCGGCGGCCGCATCGTTCGCCACCCCACCAACCTTCCCGGGGAACTGGCGAGCATAGTTCAGCAAGCTCATGGAGCGTGCCTGCTGAGCTACTCTCCACAGGGACCGCCAGACGGCCAATACCACGCCATTCAGGTCAAGCTGGTCGAGAAACAGCGCGGCCTCACGCTGCGCTACCGCACCGGCTATCTTTTTGCCCGCGATCCAGACAGCCTGAAGGATCGCTTTGAGCAGGCGGTCTGGCGTCCCAAAGACGTTATGGACATCGCCGTCACTGCGGGGGTAACTCCCATGAATTCCGCAGGCAGCGCACAGACCTACCAGGATCCGGGCAGCGGGTCCAAAGTCAAGATCGGCATTCTCGCCAGCGACCTGGGACTACAGCAGCGGGACGACCGATGGCTTGACCGCGTGGATGTCTACTTTGTGCAGCGCGACGATTTGGGCATCGAGAAGCAGGTGGACGGGCAGACCCTCGGGCTGCGCCTCACGGCCTCAAGCTACCAGAACATGCTGACGACCGGGGTGCCGTTCGAGCATGTCGTCCAGTTGAAGCCCGGCATGGCTTCCCTGCGCGTTCTGGTAGTCGACGAAAACTCCGGACGGATGGGATCGGTCACTATTCCCGCGCCAGCCCTGGGAGCCACGCCTTGAGGAATTCGAGGTCATCCGCAAACCGTTTCGCTTCGCAATTCGTCAACGCATAATGCCACATCGAATCGGCGCGAATACTGCGCCCAAATCTCCGGGAGGGTTAGGCTGATGAAACGTTTTGGATGGATTCTCATGCTCTGGATGGCAACGGCCTCGGCTTGGGCTGCGGGAAAGATGACCGTTCAGCAGCTGAAGGACCTGCTGATCTCACTGCAAAAGACCAATACGGCCGACGCCGATGTAGCTGCGCAACTGAAGGATGTTGAACTGACCGAAGAGATGACCCGCAGCACGATGAACGGCCTGGGACCTTACGTGCCGGGTCAACTCACCACCGAGCAGCTTTATGTTCTTGAGGCTCGCAGCGCAGCGCTTGCCCCACCGGCGGCCGATCTGCCATCGACGCCGGCGCCCGACGCAGCCACGCAGAAGGCCATTCTGGACAAGGCCGTGGACTACACGAACAAGACTTACGCGCAGTTGCCGGACGTGACCGCAACCGAAACCACCCGCCGCTTCCAGGACAACGTGGAACCCCCTCAGGGCAGCCTGGCCGCGCATAGCAGCGTAACGGTTACGCCTTCATCTCCCCCCATCCGTTACATGACCGGCACAGAAACGCAGGTAACCTTGCTGCACGGTGCGGAGCAGAATCCTCTGGCCAACGACAAGACGCACTGGGGCGACAACGGCAAGATAGCGCTGCTTGGGCAGGGTCCCGTGCTGAGTACGGTGATTCGAGAAGCACAGGCTACCGGCAAGATCAACTGGGTGCGCTGGGAAACAATCGACGGCAAGCAAGCGGCGGTCTATTCGTTTGCAGTGGATAAGAAGAACTCTCACTACGCAGTGAACTATTGCTGCTTCCCGGAATCGGCCCAGGGCGGAGATATGGTTCTGCGCGGAACCGGAAGCGCGGGGGGCGACAACAAGGGAAACTACGAAGTGAACCAAAATTGGAGAAACTTCAAAGCGACCGTGCCTTACCACGGCGAAATCTTCGTCGACTCGGATTCCGGAACCGTAGTCCGTCTCGTCACCCAGGCCGACTTCAAATCGGGGGAATTGGTTCGCAAGGAAGATCAATGTATCCAGTTTGGAACGGTGACGATTGGCGACAAGGCGATGGTCGTCCCCATCACCACCTTCATCGACACGCTTTCAGTGCCCTACGGCGATAGCCTGAAGGGGAGGTCGATCTTTCGACACACGCTGTTTATTTCCGAATACAAGAAATACCAGACCGCAGGTGCTGCGCAGTGATTTCCTGAGGACTTGCTTCAAGCTGGTTGGAATACTTGAAGCGGGCGCGCACTCATAATTCCCGAAGTGCATCCCGCGCCGAGCCATCCGGTTTGCATGCGTTCCTTATTTGAACACGTCGATGGCTGCGGCGCCGAGAGCTAGCTGCGAGAATATCTGTGTCCAATCCGCGAACGCCCGAACCGCGCTGGGGCGCAACGTCTTATCCGGCACAACAACCGTGTCGCCGGGATTCAATCGCAGTTGGTTGAACCCACCCTCAAAATAGTTCTTGTCGACGGCTGCGCGGCTGATCACGGAGCCGTCGGCGCGAATCACAAATGCGTGACGCCGGTCCGCGTCGCGATCCGGCCCTCCCGCCATTTGCAGGAAGTGGTTCACCGTTCTCCCCGGCTCGAACAAAAATGAATTCTGATCGTACACAGCGCCAACCACGTTGATAACCGATGGCACAAATGGCACCACGAACCGGTCGCCATTTTCCAGGTTGATGGAAGGCACATCTTCAATGCTTGCCTTTGCCGCTGAAAACCGCAGCACAATACGCCCGGTCGCCCGCACCTGGCTAAGACGAGCAACCAGATCCTGGCCCGATGTCCGCGCGGCCGTGACGTCGGAAGAACCGCTTCCCGAAGCGCTTCCGGCAGCGGCGAGGGCTTGCGTCCCGCGCTGGGCCTCCATGGTCACGTTCTGCACGTACTCGTCCAGACGCTTCTGCTGGAGTACCCGCGTCGATTCGCGGGTAAATTCCGACCCATAAAGATAGGCATTTGTGGTAATGCCTCCGGCGCGACGCACCAGTTCCCGCAAGGTCTCGCCCGGTTGCACGCTATAGACGCCGGCATGAACAAACTCGCCGTCCAATTCAACATACTTCGTTTGCCGGTCAAGCGGAACGCGAATGTCGTCCTGCGAGAAAACGGTGATCGTGTCTCCGGGCTGCAAAATCAAGTCCTGGGTCGCGTCGTGATCGATGACCAGTTTGCCCAGTTCGAACGGTATCAACGAGGTCTTCAATGTATCCGGGTCAACCCGTTCAATCGCCGCATAATCCCAGTTGATCTCTGGCGTCGACAGTTGCAAAGTATTTCGACGCGGCTTCACCTGGAGTCCCGGAGTCGAAGTCTGGGTGGGTGTCTGCGAGGTTTGCGAGGCGATTGACCCGCTGTTTCTGGTCTCCCCGGGATTTGCATTATTGTTCGCGACATCCCGAGGATCCACGGGCTCCAGAGCGGTGGTGAGAGTATCCTGGCTCACCGATGCGGTAAAGCCGCCATCCCGGTTCGATTCCAGTATTCGCTGATCTCTACCGATGGTCGAGACCGTCGGTTCAAACTCCGGCGCGGGCAAACCGAGATGGCTCCGCTTCCACCAGTAATCCCGTCCCACCAGCGAGTCCCGATCGGGAATCAGCTCGCTGAGGCGCATACCGGGGTGCCAGCCAAACCGCCCGGGGTTGGCCACAAAACCGCGCAGTGTTACCGACTTTTGATACGAGGGGAGGATGGAGTAAATACGCAGGATATCGCCGTCCGCAAGCGGAGTGGCCAATCCGCCCGCGTCGAAGGCAAACTCCATGGCCTGGCGATGCTGGGGCTGTTGCTCCCGGTCCAGCGAAATACGCGCATGGGAAGCGACAGCCGTGGTTCTCCCGGCCGCATCGATCAAATCCGATATGGTTTCGCCTGCTCGCATTTCATAAATGCCTGGACTGCGAATGCTGCCGCCGATGGCCACCTGGGCGCCCACCGGCGGAATGAAGATAACATCCTCGGGCAGCAGCCGGGCGTCGGACGATTTGTCGCCGTGAACCAGAAGCGCGTATAAATCGAAATCCGCAATTGTCTTTCCGTTGCGGTTAAGCAGAATGTGGCGAAGCGAGCCCTGCGCGGAGGGCCCACCGCTGGCAAACAATGCATCGACAAGGGAACTGAGCGAGCTTACCGTGTATACGCCCGGACTTCTCGACTGCCCAGTGACATAAATTTGCATGGAGCGAATCCGCCCGATATCGACGGAAAGATCGAAGTTGCGATACACGCGGCCCACCGCCGCCCGCAAATGCTGATCCAGCGCGGAGAACTGTAGGCCCGCAACGTGAACATCGCCCACCTGGGGAAGGCTGATATTTCCGGACCGGTCCACGCGAAGATTCCCGCTGTAATTGATCTGACCCCAGATACGGACCCGCAACTCATCCTCCGGCCCGATGGTGTAATCGGAGGTTGCCGGAGCCAGGTTGCTGGGAGCGAATGTGGAGGGCACGTCACGAAACAGGCTCGCCCCATAAATGGGAAGGAGTTGCCCGATGCTGGCGGCTACAAACTTTTGGAATTCGGTGGGAAGCTCTGGCGGAAGCACCCGGCGCTGAAGTTGCCCTTGAACGCCTCCAGGCCCAAGCAGAGTGGTGTTATCCATCCCTGTCGTGCCCAAAGTCCTGCGATTCTCGATTCCGTTCTGGTTGCCGGGGAACTGCTGGTTCTGCTGGGAATTCTGCTGACGGGTCTGATCCTGGTTCTGATCCTGCATGCATCCCGCGCTCTGGTCGGACCCCTGATCGGAGCAATTCGCGGAAGGGCTCTGCTGCGGGTCTCCGGACTGGCTTCCGTCTGGGCTCTGAGAATAAAGTGCCGCGGAACCAGCAAGCGGAAGAAGCGCTAAGAGCATGAACAGGCGTTTTTTCATAGGTATCGCTTTATTGTCCGGTGTCACATTCTCAGTCTACAACGATGACTGGCATTGGGCGGAGGATTGCCCCGCCGGCGGCAACCGCACGCAACTCACTTCCGCAGGCCCGGCTCGGCAAGCGTCTCCAGAACCAGATCGAGCGCGTCTTCCCAATCAGGAAGTCTCACTCCAAACGTGTTCTCCAGACGCTGGCCCGATAAGCGCGAACTGGCCGGACGCTTCGCCGCCTGCGGATACTCGGTGGTCGGGATAGGAACCAGGTTCGGAATTGGCGTTCCGGACCTTGCCGCCGATTTCTCCAGCAACTTCCGAGCAAAACCGTACCAGGATGTCTCTCCACTGCACGACAAATTGTAGATGCCGGTTCGGCCCTGGAGTCCGCCGCCCGAGGGCGAAAGCAGTTGTGCAAGGACGCTTGCCGTAGCCTGGGCAATGCATTCGCTGGTCGTGGGAGCTCCGATCTGATCGTCCACAATCCGCAACTCCTGGCGTTCGCCGGCCAGCCGCAACATGGTTAAAAGAAAGTTGCTGCCGCGCGCTCCATACACCCAACTGGTGCGCAGAATCAGGTAGTCGCAACCGGAGGACTGCACTGCAAGGTCGCCGGCAAGCTTCGTCTTCCCGTAAACATTCTGTGGGTTGGGGATGTCGGTCTCGACGTAAGGCTCCAGTTTCGCGCCGTCAAACACATAGTCGGTGGAATAATGGACGAGCAGAATGCCCAGCCGCCTGGCCTCCTCGGCCAAGACTCCGGGGGCCTGGCCGTTGATCGCACCGGCCCGCTCCGCATCGGCTTCCGCCTTGTCGACAGCCGTATAGGCCGCGGCATTCACAATCACCGCGGGCTCCGCTGCTCGCACCACTTGCCGAATCGACTCGGGCTTCAAGAAATCAATCTCGGGGTAGTCGACTACGATGACCTGGCCCTGGCAGGCCAGCTTATGACGTAACTCCCAGCCCACTTGGCCTATGCGGCCAAAAACAAGGATTCTCTTCTTTTGCATTCCATTCCTTCGGGGAGAGGTCGGCGCAAGTCCTTCCACGGGACGAGAAACTCAAACCGCCAGGCAGGCCGGACTCCAGTCTTCCCCATCGAGTCTACACAATCCGCTGCCAGCCGGGGATCGACCGACTCGATTTCGAATACTCCCGAAAGCGATTGCCGTTCCGCGGGCAAGAACATCTCAGGATGCCAAGCCCGATTCCCCGCGCCCCGCTTCCCGCGAACGGACCAAGGTGGGCATGGCGCTGGAAGCATGGGCAGAATGCAGGTCCACGGACTTCTGAAGGCCACCGGAGACCGATTCCAGTCTCCGGCGATGAACCTCTTTCCTGCGAATCCGGTCGCAGACCGCGCCCAGAACCGGCTGAACTTCGCTGAGAAGAATGTTGATATCCATCCGCAGACCACCTGGACCGTGCACACGTCCGATCATGAAATTGCCAATCGGGTCCTGGCCTCTTACCGGCAGATCTACCGCGAAGGACCAGGCGGCGGGCCTGCGCATCCCAATGCCCTCTTCGCTCAGCTCATCCATCAGCGTCCGGTCGGCAACCTTGCCTTCCCGCAAGGTCCTTCTTATTGCGCATTCATTCATCACCGTCAGGGAATAGCTGTCGAACTCTCCTATCTTGAGCAGAGAGTCCAGTGCGATTGACACCTCGGACCACGCGTTGCACACCTTCAGCGCCTCGATCGCATTGCGAACGGCGATATTGTTTGCAATTACTTTCTTCTGCCCAAACCAGCGCTGCGACAGCCGCGAAATCTCGCAAAACTCCTGATAGCCAAGACTCTGAATTCCCAAAACCGACAGAACGCCGACAATAATGGCAATCAAGGTGAGTCCTACGAGCGGGCGATCCGGATAAAGCAGGAACAGGCTCAGCAGCGAGCAGAGCGCACAGGCGCCGTAGAGGACAGCCACAGCCTGACGCTGGCTGAATCCCATTCTCAGCAGCCGATGATGGAAGTGGTCCCTGTCGGGAGCAAACAACGGCTTATCGCCAAGAAAGCGCCTGACGACGGAAACTCCCGTCTCAAGGATCGGCAACCCGAAAGCCAGCAGCGGTATCGCCACTGCAACAAGATTGGGCGCGGCCGTGGCCCGCGGCTGAAGCGCCAGTCCACTCAGCATGAAACCCAGAAACAGACTGCCGCTGTCGCCCAGAAATATGCTTGCCGGGTTGAAGTTGAACTTCAGGAATCCGAGAACCGCGCCACCCAGTATCAGCGTCGCGAATACACTCCCCATATTGTGATCGGCCATTGCCAGCACGCATAGCGTGAATAGCGAAAACAATGTTGCTCCAGCGGCCAGCCCGTCGAGCCCATCAATGAGATTGAATGCGTTTGTGACCACGACAATCCAGATCACGGTGCCCAGCAGGGAGATCGGAAGCCCAAGTCCCGCCGGCTGCATATTCGTGGTCAAAGGGTAGGAATGAAACACGCTTCCCGACGCAAAAAAAAGCCACACCGCTGCGGATGTCTGACACGCCAGCTTAGTGCGCGCCCTCAAGCCCCGCACATCGTCCACCAATCCCACCAGAAACATGGCCGAGGCCGGCAGAAGTATCGGCAACTGCTGCCGCCACGTTGGATCCACGCCAGTGGCCGCACCCACGCAGAAAATGAAAACAAAAGTACCGAAAACCGCTATCCCGCCCAGTCGCGGTATGCCCCTCTTGTGAATATGATGGCTTGCCGGGAACATCACCCACCCCCGGCGGCGCGCGAGCCGGCACACCCCATACGTGCTTAACAGCCCGATCACGATCGATAGCGCAACTTCAGAGACAAAAGCGAGAGTATCCATTATGGAACCGCTCCTCTGTGTTCAGTGCAGCAAGTAAGTTGAACAGGTCCGATGACCTTCGCAGTTATGATTGCTCCGGCCTATCCGGAGGCGTTACGGCTGCAGGTCCCTCGCCGGGGTCGCTCAACAACCGTTCTTCAGCAAAGGCAACTTCAACTGCAACGAGGGATAATCCCTGAAATATCGGTGTTTTACTGTCTCTCATGATAGCCCTGTGGTTTCAATGGCGTTAGACGAGAGTCGGTTTGTTAGAGGTTTAGGTCAACGCGAGGCGGTTCTCCCCGCGCGCATGCGTTACGGCTCAGGCAGAAGCCCCACATTGAAATCGGTAACCTGCTTTGACAGCGGAAACTGCCGCGCAGTTAGCACGTCCAGCCAAAACTTGCTATAGGCGCGCCCGGCCTCGCGACTGTCGGAGTAAGGAGACTGCCTTCCTCCTATCAGCCTTGAAAGCCCCGGATGCATCAGCACCGACATGGTGAATGCCGCCGTCAAAATGCCCGGCTCCAGCTCGCGAATTCTTCCGCTTTTCATGTTCGCCGCCAGGTATTGGTTGATGGACAAAAGCGTGGGCGAAAGCAAATCGTGGCAAAAAGCTTCCGCCTTCCCGTGCAATTCCAGATAAGCAACCGCAATCAGGCGCAACAGTTCCGGCCTGTAATTCACCGTGTCCGAAAGCAACTCGACAATCTTCGGCAACACCGCCTCCGGAGAGTCGCATTGCACAATCGACTCCTGTAGATCGTGGCGCAGCTTGAGCCCCTTCGTGTGCAGGCGAAGCGCGCTCCAGAACAGGTCCTCTTTATGATCGAAATGCCTGAAAATCGTGTTCTCGCTCAGCCCCGCAAGTCGGGCGATCTCGCGCGTGCTGGTGCCGTGATAACCCTGGCGAGCAAATAACTGGGAAGCCGCCAGAACAATCCTCTCCGCCGTTGCCGAACTCTTGATCGGTAAGGTCATGGATCGCTCCCTGCACGTGCGTTGCGAAAAATCAGATGGACTCACTCGGCGATGGCTTTGGTCTGCACGCCGGCTGGTTGACGCCACAGGAACGCATGCGTCCTTTGCCGTCCCATGAGGGACTTGAGCGTGGAGTGTGCGGTGTCGACTCGGCATATCCTCTCCCAGTTGCTCCCACCTCAGTGCGCTCCAGGCTCAAGCCGACACCAGCTACATCTCTCCAACATCGGAACCACATGTGAGCCTGCGCTTGCACCCGCAATCGCCGCACAAATCGATACGTTGAATCCGCACTTTGGTCCTGATAAAACGTTTGCGCAATGTCTGAAGTCCTGTGTTGATTGTAACGAGAGTAAGCCTGTACTTCCTTTCATGATAGTGCCAACGTGCGACTAAATACGACATTTATCGTCACGCGTACTCCCTATTCTCATGTTTTTCGACCGCAAACCCCAAAGTCCAATCGACTCCACCCCACAAGAACGAAAGCACATGCTTTCCCTGGATGAGCTCCATATTGCTGGCTGGGAAAATCCCAAAGCAGACCAATATTGCTCAGGTAAGAGCTGTTTTCATACCCTGCGATGTTCTTCGAAACCTGTTTCGGTACCCTTTGTTTTCCGATTTTCCCTGACTGTTGAGTCCCATCCCCCCAGGCACCAGTCTCTTGTCCGGTTTCAACAGGCGCAATACCTATGTCCGCATCTCCACCGCAGCAAACCCCAGAACGGGAAGACTCTGCGCGGGCATTCCCGTTGAGGCACCGATTTTACGAAGCAGCATTTCATAGCGCGGATCGCCGCCAAGCATGCCCAACAGTGGGTCGCTGCGGAATCCGAGACTCCAAAGCGCGCCTTCCGCATAGGCAACTTCGAGCCATTCCACGGCATCCTCACCCCTCCCCATTCCCAGCGCCACAAGCGCCAGGCCGTATGCGTTGGTCCGCTTTTTCCGCGCCTTCATCTGCTCAAGATTCCGATAGATAGCCCACGCCTTGTCCACTTGCCCGGATACGCCGTAGGCGTGACCCAGAATTCCCTGAAGGGTCTGATTCTGCGGAAACTCCATCGCTAACGCTTCAATTCGGTTCAGGTCCTGCCCAAGGTTTCCGCTCTGGATCAGCGCCAGAGCTTCAATTGCCGCAAGAAGCGCCCCAGACGCGCCGCTCGCCCGAACCTGCGCCACCAGTTCCAGCGCCTGATCGAACTCTCCCGACAGGTATATGCTCCAGCAAACCAGAGAGCCCAGCGCGCAAACCAGCGTGTTTTGCTTCCAAGCCTCCCAGGCCCACCTGCAACCGGCCACCGGATCGCCCTCCGCAATGTGAAGCAGCGCCAGGCCGGCCAGGGCAAACCCGTTCTGTGGCTGCCTGCCCAATGCCTCCTCGAAGTTTGCACGGGCCAGGCGCCACTTCCGTTCGTAAGCCATATTGAGCCATGCAGCGGCGCATTGCGCGTCCACAGACGGCCTGGACTCAAGCTGAGCCGACCGCCGCAATGCCTCCGCGGCGCAAGGATACGCTAGCGAGCCATCCATCACGCCCTGTAATGTAGCCGAAATCATGCTGTTGGCCAGGCCTGTGAACGCACTCCCGTTGCCGGGATTCAGGTCGATGGCTTTGCGATAGAGGCCCGCGATCGTGTTCAGATTTCCTTCAGAGCGCGTCTCCCAAATCTCCTGGGCGCTCGAGGTCAATTCCTGTGACTTGGCCTTCCTGGCCTCATCCTCATCACAAACATCCACAGCCCCGGTTCTGGTCTCCTCCGCAAGACCGATTAGCCAGCGATCGATATCTTCGGCATAGGCGAATACCGACCCCTTCTGCCCCCCAAAATGATGAATGGGCAAGCCATGAAAAGCATGCCACCGCTGCACCGTGCGTGGGCTCCGTTCAAGGTATTCAGCAATCGACTTCCAGGAATCAAGGCGTGACTTGGGCACGGATCCTCCAGCCTTTCAGATGAAAACCCTAAACTGCAGGTCAAAGGAAGCAGAGTTTCAGCGCACTGCAAAGTCTGGACAATCGTAATTCTTGAAAAAAAGAAATAGTTCCCGATTTCTGGATTGTAAGGCAAATACATGTAAAGATGCAATCAATGTTGTGTCGACTTCTATCTCCCGGCAAGAGCTTTTAATCCCGGTACGTAGTGGGGTCACTGGCTTATGAGCATGCTGGCGAGAATGACATACTTCGTCTAATCGCGTCGCTTATTGTCATCAGGTGGCGTATTATGACGTCCACTTTCCGAGAGCATGCACTCACTTGCGAGATCCTCACGGAAACTCCAAAACGCGTAGTCACCTTCGGCTTTGGGCGCTTCCAAACTCTGCAATGGTTAATTAAGTTAGCTCGAAGTTACGGTGACTCACATCACTCCATGTCTTAGAATATCTTCGATTCAAGTTGGAGTATTGACCAATTAATGAAACTCCGCGGCTGGCGATCCTTCACCAGGCATCACCGTGTCCCTTTGCCAGGCTCCGGAATCAAACGAACTCTCAAATCCACGTATGGATTCCACCGGGCGCGATGGAATCTCCGGTTCCAAATGCCGGCCGCTATCGGCGACCTTCCGGATTTCCTCGGGCCGAGTTCCTCTATCGACCCAGCGGCTCTCCAGTGGGAAGGAAGGCAGCGCCGGACACCCGATCTCCCGAAGCCAGCACGTCCCTCAGCCGTTCTGAATTGGCCCCGCTGCGGCATTCCGCGGCAACCAGCATCCGCAGCGCGGTTGCCGGCGCCGTCTGCGCGTCGAGCCGGAATATCCATGGAATGTTGTTTGAGGTCAGCGACTTGTCTCCGCTGAGCGCGATCACCGGAACAAAGCTCTTCAGCGCCAGTTGCTCCGCAAGGTGACTGGAATTGCGATCAAGCGCCACAATTGCCAGCGCGTGCTCGTCCATCAGCGCGTGAACCAGCGCGGTAGAAGCAGCGCCCCAATTTTGATCGCTATCCACCGGCAACAGCTTCAGCGCCTGTCCTCTTGCCGCGCCAAATCCAAGCTCCGCCTGCACTTCCGGCGAAGCTGCAACTTCGCCCGCCTTGGGACCAAACAACACCACGGTCACAGCACCTG
>Ga0302189_10001160_pt1 | contig 22652 bp, 12 predicted proteins | sample II_Bog_E2_2_FD_194551 | JGI IMG/M metagenome (GOLD analysis project Ga0302189, IMG submission 194551) | Peat permafrost microbial communities from Stordalen Mire near Abisko, Sweden - II_Bog_E2_2 | ecosystem: Environmental > Terrestrial > Soil > Wetlands > Peat | place: Sweden: Abisko...
GAACTATGTACACCAAGGCTCGCCCTAACGCAGCGGCGAGCGCGCCCAGCCACCAACGCCAATTACACAGTAAACTTAGAATTCTGCGCCATTTTACTCGCCAGCCCCAAGACGCCGCAATCCCGGCCAATGGAATGAAAAAGGCGGGTAACACCAACCCGTCCAAGACCCAAATGAATACAGAGTTATGCATTTTGCCCAAATTCAATGTGATTACATATGACGGTATCACCCATGCAAGAACGGCAATTGTTCCCCAGATCAGACTCACGCGCATTTCATCGGCGTTAATGAGGGAACGCAGCAGAGATGTTTGAAGTATCAACAGAGCAGCCAACACGGGCAGCATCAAGATCGCCATCAGCCAGCCTCTATCTCCCGCCAAATGCGCGGCTAATTCGCACCAAGGAACTGTAATTAAAACCCAAATGAACTGCGCACCAACCCAGCGGCGGCTGGCCTGCAAGCGCTTGAATAAACTCGTAAGTGCGTCGTTCTCCGGTAGCGGCTTTTGGCGGGCAAAGAGCACAGCGGCCCAGGCGAGCAGCAAGACCCAACTGATCATTGCCAACAGATATGTTGCCGCCAACTTCAGCGATACGCGCCAGATCTGCGCGGAGAGGGTGCCATGCGGATCGGGGGCAAACATCAGGCTCGGCAGCCACACACCCACCAGAGCAGCCACGACGACTGCAGACCACCAGCGCCAGTTCCACAGCAGTTGCAGAACGCGCCGCCATGGCATGCGATAGCCCGATTGCGCCGATGCTATGGCGTAGGGGATGACCTTTGCAGGCACGACGATCCAGCGGAAGATCCAGATGAGAATAGTTATCCAATGATTAAGGTGATCGTAGGTGAAGAGTCTTGCTCGCCAGTGAGCGGGAGCCTGTGAGTTCAGATAACTGGCCCACTGATAACTCTGCGCGTCGCACCAGTCGAGAATTGTCCACGAGATCCAAACCACTGCGAACCAAAAGAGCAGAGTCACCGCGCCCCACACCAGCTTGACTCGCTTGCCATCGTCGCCGGCGAGGCTGCGCATGGTGCCGGCATTCAATTCGAGGAATGAGATGGCGGCAAGCACCGGCACGATGAACGTGAGCACGACCTGCCAGAGGTGCTTCTCGGGCAGGCGCGTCCATGCGAGGCCGATGAGAATTAACAGCAGTGTTCCAATAAACTGCGCCGCAACCCAGCGGCGGCTCTGGCTCAGGCGGCCAAACAAGTCTTTGAAGTAGTTCACGGCTGCACCTCCAGAGTTGCCGGATCGGTAGTGGCTTGGACATTCGATTGATACATGGGGCCGGTCTGCGCCGGGCTGATGACGAATTTGCCCGGGTTGACCACCTTGAGCAGATAGACATACTCGCGGCGGCCGCTGAAGTCAGTATTGAAGAAGGCCGCGCGGTCGTCGTGAAACTCCTTGCGCGTATACCAGTCTGCCCACCAACTGGGCTTGCTGTTGAGCGAGTAGAGACCGGTGTTGGGCAGGAACTCCGTGCCCGAGGGAATCGGATCCTCGGCAAGCAGATACTGCCAGCTCGATCCGCCGAGTGCCAGTCGAACCGCAACGATGTCGCCGATATGCACGGGACCCTTGAGCGGAACAAGGTTGTAGGTGATCGGGTCGGTTGGCTTCGGTTGAACCTTCTGCAGCACGTAGTAATCGCGCGTGATGTTGAGCGAAAGTTGCCCAGATTGGTAGAGTTTCTTGTCTGCCGCATACCACGCGTTCTGCGTTGACCAGTACGTGATGCCGTTGCCGCTCTTGCGCACTGTCACCTGTCCGCCATTACCAAGCTGCGTGGCCGGCACCTTGATGCGCCACGGCAAAGCAAATCCGTCGCCGGCGCCGAAGTGCCGCTTGCCTACGCTCGCGCCGTTGACCAGCACCTCGACGTCAGAACTGTTGGCCAGCTCACCGCTCAGTGTCAGATAGTCGGTGAGCCCCTGAATCACCATCGCCGTCTGCTTGGTCGAGCGCCAGTAGCCCCCGTCGCGATGCTTGCCGAGCCACTGTGCAGCTTGGAAAATCAGGTGGCTCTCATTATCTTGCCGCGCTAGTAATTTCAGAGCAAAAGCCGTGGTCTCATCCGAGGTGTCATCCCAGTATTCAAGCAGTCCGTCGTAACTTCCCGTCCAATAAGCATCGGTATCGGTAGTCTTGGCTTTCTTTTCGAGTAGCCAGGTTGCTTCCAACGCGCGCTTGTCTCCGGCTTCGTGGAGTGCCTGCCCAACCAACGCCAGTCCCTCATCGCTCAGCTTGTCGCGGCTTTGCCAGGTCTTTTCCAGCGCTTCTCTCGGCGCGCCGCCGGTGGTGGCAAGCGCGTAGACCACATAAGCGCGAAGATCGGCGATCATTTCGGGATGCGCGGCCAGCGTGGAAGTCAGCCATGCGCGGCCTTTGCTCAGCCGCTCATCATCGATCTTGTAGCCGGCATCTTTGGCCTGGCCCAATCCACTCACCACGTAAGCTGTCATAAAGACGCGGCTTGGATCGTCCGGCCACCAGCCCCAGCCTCCATCATCGTGCTGGAAGCTATTCAGGCGCTCGATCCCGGCGCTCACCATGTCGTTCAGTGTGGCTTTCTCAATCGGCGACTTCAAATGCAGTTTGTCCACCGCCTGCGCCACAATCAAGTCGGGAAGGAAGCTGGACATCGTTTGCTCGGTGCATCCCCATGGATAACTCGTCAGGTAATCGAGCGCATCGAAGACCGTTCCCGCGACGCTGGGCGCAACGGTGATTGTAAGTCCGCGCGTTCCCGTATCCGAGTTAGTCGGATAATTGTAACTCCACTGGCTCTGGCCCGTGCCAGAGAAGACCACGCCTGAACCCGACGCCCGCTGCTTCACTCCGAACGGCAGCACCGGCAGCGTCGTCTCCAGCGCGTCACTTTCTTCGTTGGTCAGCGCCTTGGCGGTCAGAACAGCATTGCCCGTCGCGCGCGCACGCACCCGCCAATCCACATAACTCTCTCCTTTCGCAGGAATGTTTACCTTCTGTGTCTGGCCGCCGATCACCTCCACGCCGCTAACATCCAAGGCAAAGGTTACGTCCTTTGCTGTCTCTAGATAGTTATGGGCAATCACTTGAAGCGTAACTTCATCCCCTTGCCGGAAGAAGCGCGGCGCGGCCAGCCGCACGATCAGGTTCTTGCGCACCAGCACCCGAGTCACCACGCCCCCTGCTTTGCCGTCGTCGGTCATGGCACGAATCGTGGTTCGCCAAGTCGTCAGCGAGTCCGGGAATGTGAACGTAACTCGCGCATGACCGTCGGGGCCGGTGTGCACACTGGGATTCCAGTAGGCAGTATCCGGGAAAGCTTTGCGCACTTTGGGAATAATCAGGTCTGAACCCGGCTTGACCTGGGCCATCCGCGGATGGAAAAGCCCATCACTCAGCCTTGCCAGCAGCGGACTCTTCGTGCCCGCCTCGCCATAAAAATAGAAGTTGAATGAGGTCTCCGGACTTAGTTCGACAAACCGCCTCGGATAGAATGAAGCGAGAATATCTCCGCTTTCATCGGGCCGTACAGAGTAGAGCGCCTCATCGACTTCGCCAAAACTCAGATCGGCTTCCACGGGCTTGCCTTTTGAATCCACCGCCAGCACATCGAAGCTGCCGGTTTCCCCCGGCAAAAACCGTGGCTTCGACGGCGTGGCAGTAATCGTCAGCGTCCGCTCCACCACCGGGATCTTCAAGCTCTTTTGCGCGGTAATCAGTTGGTCGTCGTGAACGATCACCGCGCTCACCACCAGATTCGGCTGCGCTTTCACCGTGATGGGTACGTCAAAGGCGAAGCTCTCGCCGGTCGCATGAATCAACTGCCGCGACTGCACGCTGTTGCCCTCGGCCGTCACTACCGCCCACGACTCTTTGAGCCCTGTAACGAGCAGAAGGTGAGCTACATCTCCCACCTGATAACTCTTCTTGTCGGCAATAATCTGAGCCTGCGTGTTCTCGTTGTACCACTCGCCAGCATTGTTCCAGATCCAAACCCAGGTCTTGCCCTCTACAGTTCGGCTCTCTGCGGTCTGGGCACTGGCCGTGATCTCAAAGTCGCCGCTGCCCGTCATCGGCAGCTCGACCAGCGCGGTGCCGTCCGCAGCGGTCGTTGCATCGCGGCTGGCCACGGGCGTCTCTGCCCTCTGGTGGGTGGTTGCGTCCCACTTCTCCAGGTTGGCCGCAAGATGGACCGGCGTCTGCACCGGTTTGCCATCGTAGTCCTGGGCGGTCACCTTCACCTTGGGCGTTTGGCCGGGTGAAAAGACATAACTCGTCGGCTCGACGCTCACGCGGAATGTGCCAAAGGTCGCCAGCACTGTCGAGTGACCGGCCACTTCGCGGTTGGCTGTATCGGTCACGCGCGCTTCAATGCGGTAGTCTCGGTCGGTGTGCTTGGCATCGATGGCTACGGGCAGCGTGACGGTCAGCCGGCCATTCGTATCCAGAATCCCTTCATGCTCCTGCTGCTCGGATTCACCGTAGTCGTCGTCGGAGTCTTCAGAGGATCCTTCATCCGCAGGGTCGTAGCCCCCGGCAGCATTCTCATCGGGGTCTTCGACATCCCACCAGTAGTGAGGCAGTGTATGCACCACATACTTCACTTTGGCTCCTGCTACCGGCTCGCCGAAGAAGTATCTCGCCTCGATGACTGCCTGAATCGAGTTACCCTGAAGAACACGCTGTGACGCTGGTTTTACCGTCACCTGATACTCAGGCTTCTTGTACTCCTCGACATAGAAACTGCCGTTTCCTGCGTACTGTCCGTTTCTGCCAATTGAGATGCTGTAATAGCCCAATCCCGCATCAGCTTCCAGTGTCAGATCTGTCGTAACGGTTCCGTGCGCTGAGACCTGCGCGTTCTGCGTCAAGACAGCCTTGTTGTCGGCGTCGGTGACCTTCATTTGCAGCGTTGCGTCCTCGGGAAGTTCCAGCGCATCGTCCTTCAGGCGGCGCACCACGGCCTTGATGTGGACCGTATGTCCCGGCCTGTAAACGGGCCGGTCAGTGTAAACATATGCAGTAAGATCAGTCGTCCGGTCAGGCCCGAAGGCATAGCCATAGGGCGTAATCAAGGCTGCATCGGAGCCGTGCCGCGCGAAGATCCAGAGATTCTCCGGCTCCGCTCCCTGCTCACCGCCGCGCACCTTCACCGTCAGCGAAGCAAGGCCGTCCGCATTCGTTTTGCCGGATGATTGAAGCTGCTTTCCCGTCCAAAGCGCAACCTCGGCCCCATCCACCGGCGCTCCCGTCTTCCTGTCAGCCACATACAAATCGGCCCGCCCGTTGCTGGCCCGCTCCACCAGCGCAATGCCGGTCACGATGGCCACGGTATAGGCCTTGTACGTGCCCTCGGTAGCCTCGATCAGGTAGACACCCGGTCCCAGTCCGTCGATCGGCAACTTCTGGGTCTCGCTCACGATGGCTGGCGGAGTGACCAACTTCCAGCGCGCTACCAGTTGGCTTTCGTTCAGCAGCGGAACGCGGGCGAACTCCGACGCTCCGACCACCTGGCTTCGCTTGCCCAGCTTGCCCTGGCCCTCGCGGAAGTTATCCCGCGCCTCGTCGGTGAACTGGCCGCGGAAGAAGTGCCGCACACGCCACCATAAGTCCGCTTTGAAGTCATGCAACCTCTCAAGAAGGGTCCGCTCGTCAATCTTTTCGCTGGGCGACTGGCTCTGCACTCCAAAGCTGTGTAGATCCTTGAGTCCGGCAAAGAACTTCTGCGGATCGCGCACCTGGTAGACGCGAAACTCCAGCGCAGGAACGTTCTTGGCGTAAAGCTGAATCTTCACGCTCTCGCCGGGCGCAAAGGTGCGCGTAGTGGAGAGCGAGAAGGAGCGCGGTGCGTCCTTGGTTTCGGCGGCGGCGGCGCAGGCCAGCAAGAGTATCATCGGAACGGCAAGCAGCGACTTTCGGAACCTCATAGGTTTCCTCGCAGTATATTCCAGCGATAGACGCCGAGAAAGTTAGGATTCTGTGTCACGGGCCGCCATTGCGGCCGAGGGTGATCGAGTAACTCGGAGAGCATAACGCGGCGTAGCTCACCAGGGCTGCCATGGTCCATTCCGGTGTGATACACAACCCGCGCCTGCAGGCCATCTTCGGCCACAATCATAGAGTGCCAGGGCGACGATTGGCCGAACTGGCGGTAAAAAAGCAGGTCGCCTGGCTGGGCCTCACGCACGTCGCGGCTGACGAAGTAGGCATTCCTCTCGACCAGCGTCTTGGCGTCGGCAAACTGGGCAAAGGCGCCGTTGGTCAGGTCGGCGGCTACAAAGCTGCCCGGCCGCACCCGGAAGAGCGAGGCGCCCAGCGGCGTATCAGGATAGTGCCACGCGCGAATCTCTCCCGGCGGCGCAAGCACCTCGATGCCAGTAGACAGGAACCATGAGTCATTGTGGCGCTTCAGAGCCTCGCGATACGAATAACGGAGCAGGCTGGCGCAATCTGTAATCTCCGGCGGAATCTCTGTCCTGGGGCGAATGGCCTGGTAATCGGCGATCAGCACAAACCAGCGGCGAAATGAGGCCTGATCGGCCGGATCAGTGAGCCGAAGAAAGTTCGGTGTACCGTCGCCAAAGCGGTCTCCCCAGTCCAAGGCCGCGTTCCCGGCAATTGCCTGTGAACTCCGATGGGTCTGGGCTGCTTTGCGTCCGCCCAAATGCCGCATAACACCGGCCATACGCAGCAGTAGAAGCAAAGCGGCCAGCAAGACGAGCGAGGCCGTCAGCACCCGTCTGGAATTAACTTTCACCGGAGGGTTTCCTCAAAAGATGCAGTCATCCTAACGCAGATGAGTGGCTGCGCGCCATCTCCCGATTCAAGGTGTGCTCTCAGATCGACACAATGCAAACCGCAACTTTTTTGCTAGATTGGGTTTTCTATTACAGGACGGGTAAGATTGGTTTTGAGAGGCGGCTTTGCGCGCCGGCAAGTGAATGATTCCAATGTGCAATTGACGGAGCGTCTATGCAACGCCTGCGCATCTTCCTCGGATGTTCTCTCTGCCTCACGCTGGCCGCTCTGCCCTTGCCGAGTCAGCAGGCAACTGCTTCAACGCCTCACGACAGTCACATCCACAACCCGCCCGTGAAGGCCCTCGATGACGATGAACGGATTCTTCATGCCCTGAGCCGATTCACCTTCGGTTCGCGCCCGGGAGATCTGGAAAGGGTGCGCGAGATCGGACTCGACCGCTGGTTTGAGCTGCAGTTGCATCCAGCGACGATGGATTTCACCGACCTGGATCGGCGGCTGAGCGAACTCCCGGCGATGCGGCTTTCATCGCAGCAACTGCTGATGGCCTTCCCCAGCGGGGCAATCATCCGGCAGGCTGCGGATGGAAAGCTCCCCGTGCCGAATACCCCAATTCTGCGCGCTGTGTATAGCGATCAAATCGCCTTCTACAAAGAACGGGAAGCTAAAAACGCCGAGAAAAAGGCAGAAGCTGCCGTGGCTCCGGCGCCTGCCAAAGATCCCTTGCCTGCTGCGATGGCCTCACCCCCTGGCCCAGAGATGAGACAGGAGATGGGGGCTGCGGCTATGGACGCGTCGAAGACTCAGATGGCCTCTGAATCTTCCTCCGATGCGGCGATGGGGTCCAATGCCGCGACAGCATCCAACCTCACGATGTCTCCAGGCGATCCCGGCAAGGCGAAGGCCGTTGAATCCGTTGCCGCTCGGCCCTCCCCCGCCGATGCGGAGGAGCTGGCAATCCTGGCGCTTCCGCCGAAGCAGCGCGTAACGCGCTTGCTGGCCATGACGCCGGACAAGCTTGAGAGCTTTCGCCAAAACCTCAAGGGAGGGCAACGCGCACAACTCGTAGACAAGATGACAGCGGGAGAGCGCGAGGTGGTGGCCGACCTTGAGAATCCAGGCAAGGCCGTCATCGATGAAATGAAGGAACAGCGGCTCATTCGCGACGTCTACTGTCCAGCCGAGTTACAGGAAGTCATGACGGACTTCTGGCTCAACCATTTCAATGTGTTTCTGCATAAGAATGAAGAAACTCCCTACTATCTGGTGAGCTTCGAACGGGATGTTATCCGTCCGCGGGCGCTGGGCAAGTTTGAAGATTTGCTCGTGGCTACGGCAAAGAGTCCTGCCATGCTGCTCTATCTGGACAACGCAAGCAGCATGGGGCCTGATTCGACGGTTGCCGAGAAAGACAAGGAACGAGCAGCAAAGCAAAGCAAGCCGGCTCCTTCATCCGGATTGAACGAAAACTATGCGCGCGAGCTGATGGAACTGCGCACACTGGGCGTCGATGGCGGATACACCCAACATGATGTGACCGAGATGGCGCGCGTGTTTACCGGCTGGACCGTTGACCAGCCAGCGCGCGGCGGCGGCTTTCTCTTCGATGAGCGCAAACATGAGCCGGGCACAAAGAAGGTGCTCGGGTCGAAGGTGAAAGACGGTGGAGTGAACGAAGGACTGGAGATGCTGCACAAGCTGGCGGAGCGGCCGGCAACGGCGCAATTTCTGAGCCGCAAGCTGGCGATCCGGTTTGTGGCCGACGATCCGCCGCAGAGCCTAGTCAATCGCATGGCGAAGAGTTATCTCGCCAGCGATGGAGATATTGCCGCCGTGCTTCGGACGATGTTTCACTCGCCCGAGTTCTGGCAGCGCGATGTGTATCGCGCCAAAGTCAAGACACCGCTCGAATACGTGGTGTCGGCAGTGCGCGCTAGCAATGCGGAGACGGGTAGCCTGATGCAGTTGTCCAATGCGCTCGATCGCATGGGAATGCCGTTATATGGATGCGTGCCGCCCACTGGTTACTCTTCCGACGCGAAGAGCTGGGTGAATACCGGCGCGCTGGTGAACCGCATGAACTTCGCGCTGAATCTGGCCGCGAACAAAATGGCCGGGATTCAGACTGCATGGATGGCTAATGCGGGGGATGGCGACCTGGCAGGGGAAGTCGCCGTCGATCAAGCGCCGATGGATGCGGCTGCCGATGAGTTGCGGCTGGAGAATCGGCTCATTCAAGACGAAGTCAGTGACCAAACGCGCAAGACGCTGTTGGCACAGGTCGAGAGTCGGGCCGAAGCACGGACGGACAATGCAATAACTCGAAGCGCTCCGGCTCAACCAATCAACGCTGCCGCCCAGGTCACCGGCAAACCGAAGTTACCCAACCCTCCCATAACACCGGCGGCACGCGAGAAGCAAGATGCGCTGTTGGCGGGATTGCTGCTGGGCTCTCCAGAGTTTCAACGGCGATAACTGGCGCCTGGAATCGAAACGAACTGGCGAAGGCACGAAGCTTGAGACGAGGACAAGATGAGCATCACACGACGTATCTTTCTGCGCAGCGGCGCACTGGCAATGGTCGGAAGCTCGGCGGTCCCGGCGTTTCTAACGCGAACGCTCTTTTCTGAATCCGAGGCTCCAGATTCAAAAGGCAAGAAGTTAGTCGTGATCTTTCAGCGTGGCGCGGCAGATGGATTGAACATCGTAGTGCCTTACGCCGAGAAGAATTATTATGCTTTGCGCCCAACGATCTCGATTCCGCAGAATCAGGTACTCGATCTGGATGGGTTCTTCGGGCTGCATCCTTCGCTTGCCTCTTTTGAACCGCTCTACCGCCAGGGCCACCTGGCAATTGTGCCGGCGGCGGGATCGCCGGACACGACGCGCTCACACTTCGACGCGCAAGACTACATGGAGTCTGGCACGCCGGGCAACAAAGCCACGGTGGATGGATGGCTCAACCGTGCCCTTCAGTCGGAGGACCAGTGTACGAATGCTCGCTACCGAATGGAGCACACGGCATTTCGCGCAATCGCGTTGGGATCGGAGCTTCCGCGCACATTGGCGGGCAAGATCGAAGCAATCTCAATCGGGAATGTGCTGGACTTCAACGTCGGCGGGCGGGGTCCTGCCCAGGCGCCGGCCGGCAATGCCTTTCAGTCGATGTATGACGAGTCGAGCGATGCCTTGTTGCACACAGCCGGCGAGTCGACCTTCGAGGCCGTGAAAATGCTGCGCTCAACTGATCCAGCGCACTACACTCCGGCTGCGGGGGCGGTTTATCCTGCTACTCCCTTCGGCAATGGCATGAAGCAGATTGCTCAGCTGATGAAGGCCAATCTTGGCGTCGAGACCGCATTCACCGACATCGGCGGTTGGGACACGCATCACAATCAGGGCAGTGTGAATGGCGATCTTGCCAACCGGCTCAAGGAGTTCTCCGAAGGCATCTCTGCCTTCTGGCGCGATATGGGCGACGAGGCGGAGAAGATTACGCTGGTGACGATGAGCGAGTTCGGCCGCACCGCTGAACAGAACGGCACAGGCGGCACCGATCACGGCCACGCGAACGTCATGTTCGTGCTGGGTGGCAACGTCAAAGGCGGCAAGGTCTATGGCAAATGGCCGGGTCTGGCCAAGGAACAACTGAATGAGAGTCGCGATCTGGCCGTGACAATTGACTTTCGTCAGGTTTTAGATGAGGCGATAAGTGGAACACTGGGAGTTACAAAGCCTGAGATTGCATTTCCCGGCGCACAACTGCGCAAGGATAACTTCCTGGGCCTGATTTGATAGCGACCTTTCTCTTTACTGTTTACCGTGTTACTTCCTTACCTGCGACAAAAACGCGCGGCCTCAGAGGCGCGGCGATGAAATACGCAAGTTCGCGGTAATCGCTCACTTCATGAATCAGAAAATCGGCTTCCTTGCCCGCTTCGAGTGACCCTACGCGCTCCCCCATGCCAAGGCTGTATGCTGCGTTGATGGTTGCAGCGATCAGCGCCTCAGCGGGAGCTAGTCGCATTTTCAAGCACGCCAGGGAAAGGACGAATGGCATCGACGCCACCGGAGATGACCCAGGGTTGAAGTCGGTGGCCAGCACGATGGCAAGGCCGGCATCGATCATCTTTCGTGCGGGCGGATATTGAGTGCGACTGAGCGCGAAGACGGAGCCCGGCAACAACACTGGCTGTACACCGGCCTTGTGCAGCAGGCCTAGCGTTTCGCCGGTTGCGGCCTCAAGATGATCGGCGGTCGCCGCGCCCAGTTCCGCAGCCAGCGCGGCTCCCGTGTTTTCCCGGAATTGCTCGGCATGAACGCGCAATCCAAGGCCGTGACGTATGGCCGCCGTAAGTACCGTGTGCGCCTCTTGCACGGTAAATGCATGGTCGTCACAAAACACATCGCAATAAGCAGCCAGTTTCGCCGCGGCCACTTCAGGAATCAGTTCCTCGGCAATCCAGCGCACATACTCCGTTCGCCGGTCCGCAAACTCAGGAGGAACCATATGCGCCGCCAGCAGCGTCGAAACAATGCGCGCCGGACCCTCAGCATTGAGCCGCGCCAGCACGCGCAGCATTCGCAGTTCCGTCGCGCGCTCCAGCCCGTAACCTGATTTGGCTTCGATGGTGGTCGTGCCCGCGCCAAGCATCCAGTCCCGATGCCGCCGCGCCACAGTCAGTAACTCCTCTTCACTGGCCGCTCGCGTCATTCTCACCGTACGCAGAATGCCGCCGCCCTCCGCCGCGATCTGCTGATAGCTGGTCCCGGCGATGCGCTGTTCGAACTCATCGGCGCGATTGCCGGCGAAGACGAGATGCGTATGTGCGTCGACGAATCCCGGTGTCACGCAGCGTCCCTCTGCGTCGATCACCACTGCTTGCGGCGGGATCTTGGACCGGAGTTCGGCGTAGGGACCGGCTGCAACGATGCGTCCGTCCTCGATGAGCAGCGCCGCATCGGGCACCAGCGCCAACTCACGCAATTCAGCACCGACGCGCGGACGTGCAACTCCGGCCAGTGTCACAAGCTGTCCGATGTTGACGACGGCAAGCGACCGAGCCATGCCTACCTCTCCGCCATCGGCATCTGAATGCCCCGTTCGCGCGCGGTTTGTTGCGCTAGCTCGTAACCTGCATCGGCGTGGCGTACGACTCCCAGCCCCGGATCGTTGTTCAGTACGCGCGCAATCTTACGCGCGGCAATCTCGGTGCCGTCGGCCACAGTAACCTGTCCGGCGTGCAGCGAAAAGCCCATCCCCACGCCGCCGCCGTGATGGAAGCTCACCCATGTTGCCCCTGACGCGGTATTCAGCAGTGCATTCAAGATCGGCCAATCGGCTACCGCATCCGACCCGTCGAGCATCTTCTCCGTCTCGCGATAAGGGCTCGCTACCGAGCCCGTGTCGAGGTGGTCGCGGCCTATCGCAATGGGTGCGGAGATCTCGCCCTTGCGTACCAACTCGTTGATCGCCAGGCCCATGCGCGCGCGCTCGCCATAGCCCAGCCAGCAGATACGCGCCGGCAGTCCCTGAAAAGCAAACCGGCCTCGCGCCAGGCGCATCCATCGAGTGAGAATTTCGTTCTCCGGAAATAACTCCAAAGCTAACTCATCGGTGCGGTCGATATCTTTCGGATCGCCCGACAGCGCTACCCACCGGAAAGGTCCCGTGCCGGTGCAAAAGAGCGGCCGTATGTACTCCGGCACAAAGCCGGGAATCAGAAACGCATCCACACATCCGGCGTCGAATGCGAAGCGGCGAAGGTTGTTGCCGTAGTCGAAGGCCACCGCGCCTGCGCGCTGCAAATCAAGCATCGCATTGACATGAATAACCATGGATGCGGTCGAGCGGCGCACATACTCCTCGGGATCGCGACCTCGCAACTCCGCGGCCTCGGCCAGCGTAAGCCCCTGCGGAACATACCCATTCAGCGGATCGTGCGCGCTGGTCTGGTCGGTTACTACGTCCACCACGACCCCGCGCCGCACAATCTCCGGCAACACGTCGGCGCAGTTGCCCACCAGGCCCACGGACAACGCCCGTCCCTCGCTCCGCGCGGCCTCGCACAACCTTAGCGCCTCGTCCAGGTCTTCGGTGACCATGTCGCAGTAGCGCGTGGCGACACGTTTTTCAATCCGGCTGCGATCCACGTCGATAGCCAGCACAACACCGTCGTTAAGCGTGACGGAAAGCGGCTGCGCACCGCCCATACCGCCTACGCCGCCAGTTACCACCAGCTTGCCTTTCAGAGAACCAGGTCCACCTGCTTTGGCAAAGTGCCGCTCGGCCAGCGCCGCGAATGTCTGGAACGTCCCTTGCAGAATGCCCTGCGTACCGATATAAATCCAGCTCCCTGCGGTCATTTGCCCATACATCATCAGGCCCTTGTGGTCGAGTTCGTTGAAGTGCTCCCAGTTGGCCCACTTGCCCACAAGATTTGAATTGGCGATGATCACCCGCGGCGCCATCTCGTGGGTGGGAAAGACGGCCACCGGCTTGCCGGACTGCACCAGCAGAGTTTCCTCGTTGCCAAGCTTTTCGAGTTCGCGCACAATCGCGTGGAAGCACTCCCAGTTGCGCGCGGCTTTGCCGATGCCGCCATAGACCACCAGATCCGCGGGCCTCTCAGCGACCTCCGGATCGAGGTTGTTCATCAGGCAGCGCAACGCCGCCTCCTGCTGCCATCCCTTGCAGCGCAACTGGCTGCCGCGCGGCGCGCGAATCGTCGGAGCCACTATCGTCGTCATGCTCCCTCCAGCCTAGGGAACCGCCGCCTCAACGGCGCACGATCCCCAAAAGTCGATACTCAGGATACTACCCGCACCCGCGCACTCGCTTCGCCGCAGTGGAGAGTTCCTACTAGGTTCCATCAAAGGGTGATGCCTCACGCCGAGGATTTCGGAGATAATAGGAGATCGCGGACGCGATAGCCATTCTGCGTTTGCAAATCAAATTGCGCCGGACGAGAACCCGCCGAATCAGGCCCCTCGCCGAGAAAGCTGTTGCACTCTCCGCCATGATGAAGAAACGCCTTGCCACTCTGCTCTGTCTTCTGGTCTCCGGTTTCGGACCGGCGCTCATCCCCGCCTGCGCCCAGCAACCCCGTTATCCATTCAACAATCCGGCGCTGCCCTCTGAGCGGAGGATCGACAACCTGCTCTCCCTCATGACGGTTGACGAGAAGATCAGCTGCCTGGGCACCAACACCGGGGTGCCTCGGCTCGGCGTCATGAGCTTTGGGAACTCGGAAGGCATCCACGGGGTCGTCCAGCGCGAACCGAAGAACAAGCGCGAACCGGTCACAACCACGCAATTCCCCCAGCCGCCAGGCATGGGTGAGACGTGGGATCCCGAGCTGGTTCTCAAAGCTGCGGGCGTCGAGGGCTATGAAGCGCGATTCATTACTCAGACCGCAAAGTACGATCGCCAGATTCTGATGCTCTGGGGACCGCAATCCGATCTGGCGCGCGATCCGCGCTGGGGCCGCAGCGAAGAGGTCTATGGGGAGGATCCTTTCTTCAACGGGACGATGGCCGTTGCTTTTATCAAAGGACTGCAAGGAGACGATCCGAAGTACTGGCAGGCGGCAGCATTGCTCAAGCACTTCCTGGCTAACAGCAACGAGAATCTTCGCGAACGCTCCTCCTCCGACTTCGACGAGCGCCTCTTCTGGGAGTACTATTCTGTGCCCTTCCGGATGGGTTTTGAGGAAGGAGGCGCCAAAGCCGTCATGGCCTCTTACAACGCCTGGAATGGCACAACCATGGCTGTCAATCCCATTCTCAGGAGCATTGTCCGTGAGAAATGGGGCGTCGATGTGATCTCGAGCGACGGAGGCGCGGTCAAGCTCCTCGTCGATCCCCGCCACCTCTTTCCTGAGCAGGAGGCCGCGGTCGTCGCCTGCCTCAAAGCCGGTATCAACCAGTTCCTCGACAAATATCTGGATGAAACCAAGGCGGCCGTGAAAGATGGCTTGATCACCGAGGCAGAGATCGACGCCCTGGTCCGTCCGAAGTTCAGAATCACACTGCGTCTTGGATTGCTGGACCCGCCGGAGATTGTTCCCTACACAAAAATCAAGGACGCGCCTGAACCGTGGAATACGGAGGCGGATCGGGCAGTCTCGCGACAGATCGCGCTCGAGTCGGTGGTGCTGCTCAAGAATGAGAATGCTCTGCTGCCTCTCAACAAGGCGTCAATCAAGTCAATCGCCGTCATCGGCCCCTTGGCCGACGCAGTCCATTGGGACTGGTACGGCGGGACACCCCCATATACAGTTACGCCGCTTCAGGGAATCAAGGATGAAGTCGGCCCGGACGTCAAGGTCAACTACGCGGCCAGCGAAACAGGCAACGCCGCTTACGATGCGGCAAAGTCCTCCGATGTCGCGGTTGTCGTGGTCGGCAACGACCCAACCTGCGGCCCTGATATGGCGCATGACTGGAAGCCCACGGTCGACGGCGGCGGAACGCTGCCCTGCACGGTGGCCAGCGATGGCCGCGAAGGCCGCGACCGCGAGAGCATCACCCTCGAAGAGGAACAACTGGTAAAGCAGGTTTATGCCGCCAACCCCAAGACCATCGTCATCCTGGTCTCCAGTTTTCCCTTCGCCATCAATTGGACGCAGGCCAACATTCCAGCAATCCTGCATATGGCCCACTCCTCGCAGGACGAAGGCACGGCTCTGGCAAAGGTTCTCTTTGGCGAATACAACCCCGGCGGACATCTGGTGGTCACCTGGCCGAAGTCCCTCGATCAACTCCCCCCCATGATGGACTACAATATCCGCGACGGCCGCACTTACATGTACTTCAAAGGGGAACCGCTCTACCCTTTCGGCTACGGCCTGAGCTACACCACCTTCAAATACTCAAACCTCCGCACCAGTTCCACGCAACTGGCCAAGGATGGCACAGTCACCGTCAGTGTTGACGTGACAAATACAGGCGCCCTGGCGGGGGACGCGGTCGTCCAGCTTTATGTGAAGCATCTGGCCTCTAAAGTGACTCGGCCCAACCAGGAGCTGAAGGGCTTCCAGCGAGTTACCGTCCAGCCCGGTGAAACCAAGACCGTGCAGATTCCGCTGAAAGCGTCAACCCTCGCGTGGTGGGACCAGACTCTACCCGGATTCCGCGTCGAGGCCGAACCTCTACGCATCATGATCGGCAACTCGTCCCAGGAGATCGAGCTCTCCGCCGTCGTGGCCGTTCGGTAGCTATCGAGAGACAGATTCACGCGAATTGTCGAGTTCTTCTCCAGCCTCTTTATCGCCAAAGGCCTTCAATGGCCGGGAGTCTTCGGAGCTGAAGGAGGGGGCGCGCCCCACGGCAAAGAGACGGAGGGGAGGCAATTAGGACCCTCCGCACTCGCCTTGAGTGTTCCTTGCGTCTTGCCCGCCACAGACGGCAAAACGGCGATCACAGCGTGGCCATCCGAATTAAGATCCAGCACCTCGGTGACAACGGCGCCGGTTGACTCGAGCACCAATGGAACCTTGGTCTTTGCCGGAAATCCGTCGGCAATGATCAGGACAGCCGTTGCGCCCGGCTGTGCGGCTCTCACTTCAAGCTTGCACCCCTGGTCGTACGACTCCACGGGATGCGAAACGAGAGTGCCATAGATCGGTGTCCCCTCATCTCGTCCGGCCAAAAGAAATCGCATAGGCACGGCGCTTTCGGTGGCTGACGCGACGTCAAGCTCATCGTCCGCGGCCTTCAGGCTTGACTCCTGTTCGGGCTTCGGCCGGTGAATCATCAACAGACCTTGTGCATTCACATAAATATCGCGGGGATCGGTCGAGAAAGTATTGTCCATTAGCCATGTATGAAAGGCAAAAACCTTGTCTTGAGGAGCGCCTTCGGCAAAGACACGGTACCGCACCGCTGCACGGCCTCCGTGCGCCACCGGCTCGTCGATCTTCTCGAAATGCAAGCGCAGTCCTGACCCATTCGAGTCATTGAGCGCCGCATCGTCCCACCGGGCCTGGCGGTCCAGCAGCGCGCGCAACTCCTTCGAGGGAGCGGGCTGGCCGTGAAAGTTTGAGTAATGTAAGGAATTCGATTGATTGGAGAAGTAATTCAAGACATCGGACTTCCTGGAGCTCTGTCCTTGGGAGGAGAGCGCGAAGCAGAAAAGGGCAAAGAGCACGATGCATGCAAACTGGCGAATTGACCGCACCATAGTATGTAGTGTCTGCTATATCCTCGTCCAAGCGCAACTCGGGCCTGCTAACGCTACTCAGGCGCACGACTCCACCTGCCTTCCTGTTCCCGGATTCCTGATTCTCGCTCGTCCCGCATTGCAACACGAACGCCCTGCATGTGAGGTCCATCACATCTAGGCATACCATCGCTCTCCTACTATTTCACCATGAACGTAGTGACCTTAATCCTGATAGCGCCCTGTTCGCTTCTTCTGGGCGCCGTGCTCCAAATCCTGGCAGCACGGCTTTTTTCCGCCCGGACGAAGGGAATTCTGGCCTTCGCCGCCTGTCTGCCGGCGGTGGTTGCCGTGGCCCTGACGGCGCCTTGGGTCAGGGCAGGACAAGCGATCGATCTGAAGCTGTTCGACTGGGACGGCCCGCTGGCCCTCGTCTTCCACGTCGACGCGCTCAGCATCCTCTTTGCCTTGATGGGCACCGGCCTGGGAGCCTTTGTCCTGCTCTACTCCATCGGCTACATGGCCCACGACAACGCCGCCACCCGCTTCTACGCCTCCATGCTGGTCTTCATCGCCGGCTTCGTCGGACTGGTCTTCAGCGCCAACCTCTTCTTCTTCTATCTCTGCTGGGAGCTGGTTGGCCTCTGCTCCTTCAGCCTGGTCGGCTTCTGGTACACCAACAGCGAGGCCGTCGCCGGTGCTCGCAAAGTCCTGCTGATGACGCACATCGCGGGCTATGGCCTGCTGGCGGCCATCCTGATGATCTACTTCCGCACGGGCAGCGCTCTTTGGACCGATCCAGCCGTCGCGCACGCCTTCACCGGCGGCGTATTTGTGCTGATGTTGGTGTCGCTGGTTGCCAAATCCGTGCAATTCCCTCTGCACACCTGGATTCCCGAGGCCATGGCCGCGCCCACGCCGGTCAGCGCTCTCCTCCACGCCGCCTGCTATGTGAAGGCCGGAGTTTATCTCGCCTGCCGCATGCACAGCTTTGGCGCCTGGCCGCAGGCCGGGGGCTTTGCCTGGGGCAGCGCAACACTCGTCTGGATCGGCACGGTGACGATGGCCGTCGGTGTGATGTACGCCATGGTGCAGACCGATCTCAAGCGCATGCTGGCCTTCTCCACCGTCAGCCAGATCGGCTACATGATGCTGGGCATCGGCATTGGCACCCCGCTGGCCATTGCCGCAGCCTTGCTGCATTGCCTCAATCACGGATTCTTCAAGGGTGGGCTCTTCCTCACCGCTGGTTCCGTGCAGCATGCAGCCGGCACCCGCGACATGAACAAACTGGGCGGCCTGGCGCAGAAGATGCCCCAGACCACACTGTCATGGCTGATCGGCATAGGCAGCATGATGGGCGTTCCGCTCATGAGCGGCTTCGCCAGCAAGTGGATGCTCTACGCGGCGGCCTTGCAGGCCGGATGGGCTGTCCCCGCCATGGTTGCATGGGCCGTCAGCCTCGGCACGGTCTTCCTCGGAGCCAAGGCCACCAGCGCAGTCTTCCTCGGCCCGCTGACTCCTGCTACGAAAGACGCCCACGAATCCCCCGACTCGATGGTTTGGGGCATGGGATTCATGGCCGCGGGCAGCGTCATCCTGGGCATTGCGCCGCAGTTGGCCGTCAACTACCTCCTCAATCCGATTCTCGGCGCACTGCAGATGGCGACGGTTCAGGTCACGTGGTTCGGGCTCTCGGCCGATGCGGGCAGCTTCTCGACCATGGGCGGCCTGGTGCTGGCCGTGGTTTCGTTGATCGTCGGCGGCGTCATCTACGCCATCGCCTACGTTGCGCGTCCGGCCACGGTTGGGGGTGCGGCATTGGCCGGTGGCGGAGGGGGAATCTTTACAGGTGGCGAGCCGTTGTCGGAGCAGGGAAGACTCACTGCCGGCGACTTCTCCGCGATCTTCCTCGGCAACTGGAAAGAGTTCTTCCGCTGGTCCAATGTGGACGCTGTCTATCTAGGCGTTTGGCGCGGCCTGCAGGCAGCCTCGCGCGGCTTGGGTGTCGTAGTCTCCTGGATGGAGCGGCACGCTGCTGTACTCGTCATCATGCTGTCGGCTGCGGTGCTCGCGGGTGTTCGCTGGTTTGCCCCTGCAACGGTGGACATTGAAGCCATTGGGTTGCCTCACGTCCCGGCGCTGCTGGTTGCCGCCTGCGCTGCTGCAGCGCTCGCATTGATTCTGGCTGCTTTCTCTCACAAGGCGAGCCAGAGTCTGCTTCCACTGATGATCCTCGCAGGTGCCCCGACTGTTGCGGGACTATTCTTTGCAGATCCCCGGCTTCGTCTTGGTCTCTTGGAACTGGGTGCGCTGGCGACCGTGGTGCTTGTTTGGCAAAGCGCCCGCAAGTTCCCTGCAAAGCTGACTTACCTGGCTGTCGTTCTGATCTCGGCCTCCTCGTTGATTGCCAGCGACGTTCTTATGAAGCGCGGTCACGCCGATTGGGCGCATGCGCTTTTGTTGACCAGCGTTTTCGTCAAGCTGGCCGCTATTCCGCTCTTCTTCTGGCTGCTCTCTCTGGCCGATGAACTGCCAGCCGTGGTGCTGGGCCTCATCATCGCGGTTGTCGACATGGCGGCCTTCGGCGAGTTCTTGCTGTCTGCGCAGTCGATTCCGAATTACCTCGCCCACCACGTACTTCTGTTGGGTGCGGCCGCCGCGACCTCGTTCCTCGCCGCTTTGCTCATGCTCACGCAGCGCAGCCTTAAACGGCTGTTAGTGCTGTCTACCGTTGAAGACGTCGGCTTCTTGCTTCTTGGAGTCTTCTCCTTAAACGTCATCGGATTCAACGGCGCAATCATCGCCGCCTCCACCCACGCCTTGGCCAAGGCTCTTCTCTTCGCCTGCCTCAGCGGCCCCGAAGCCGATGGCGCACTCGAAGGCGAACCCAAAGGCATCGCAGCGCGCTATCCGGTCGCCGCCTTCGGCTTCCTCTTCGGAATGCTGGCCATGCTGGGCATTCCGCCGACTATGGGCTTCATCGGCCGCTGGAGACTCTACGAGACCGCCTTGCAGATCAACCCATGGCTGGCTGCGGTCTTCATTGTTTCGTCGATCCTGGCGCTGATCGCCTACGTGCTCGCGCTGACCCGCATCTGGTGGGGTCCGCTGCCCGCTGATGCGAATCTGCTTTCGACTCCAGAGCATCAAAAGAAGGAGCCAATTCTGCTACAAGTGACGATCGTCGCCATGACCGTGCTGCTGTTAGCGGCCGGCATCTGGCCGAATGCGCTGCAACTGCTGATGGGAGCCCGGCCATGAACCTCTGGAACAAGTTGATGTGCTACTCCCGCCGCCACAGTCCCTGGCTCTTTCACATGAACGGGGGCAGTTGCAACGGCTGCGATATCGAGTTGATCGCAAGCCTCACTCCTCGCTACGACGCTGAACAGTTGGGTGTGCGCCTTGAAGGCAGTCCACGTCACGCCGATATTCTCTGCATCACAGGGCCCATCACAAATAACGCGGTCAACGCCATCAAGACAGTCTACGACCAGGTCTGCGGACCCAAGGCCGTCATCGCCATCGGCTCCTGCCCTGCCACCACCAACGTCTTCATCGAGAGCCGTACCCTCGCCGGGCCGCTCAGCAAGCACATCCCGGTCGACGTCTTCGTTCCCGGCTGTCCGCCCCGTCCCGACGCAATTATTCTCGGCGTGGCCAAGGCTGCCGAGATTCTTGCTGAGAGAGCAGGGAAGAAGCTGCCCATCGCGCCCGTCGTCATGCCTTTAGTCGGGCCGGGCTGCGGCGGCGCTTGCGCCTGCGGGAACTCAGCAGAAGCAAAGACCGAAGAGAAGCCGCAGGAGGTGGCGCAATGAACCTGATTACCGCTCTAGCCCGCCTGCTCATCTTTCCCGGCCTGCTCTTCGCCGTGCCCGCCGCGTGGTTCTTCCTCTGGGTTGAACGCAAGGCCGTCGCGCGTATGCAGGGCCGCATCGGACCTCCTTTCATGCAGCCCTTCTTCGACTTCATCAAGCTGCTCGGCAAGTCCACGCCTCCTCGCACCGGCATCGGCGGCCTGCTGATGAGAGCATGGCCATTCATTGCCGTCTCGGCGGCGGCAGGCGCAGTGGGTCTCTTGCCCGTTCTGCCCGCCTCCGGCGGCTTCCAGGGCGATCTCATCCTCTTGCTTGCGCTTTTGGAATTGCCTTCCATGTGCATCATCGCCGCGGGCTTCTCTTCCGGCTCGATCTTTGGCGAGATCGGCTCGGCGCGCGAAGCCGTCTTGAGCGTTTCGTATAACATCGTCTTTCTGCTGGCTATCGTCTCCATCGCCGCTTCGCAGCATACCTTCAGCCTCGCGGCTCTGGCGCATCAGTCTGCCTCGCCCCTGCGCTGGCTGGGTGTGATTGCGATTCTGGTCTGCCTGCCCGCCAAGCTGCATCTGAATCCCTTCTCCCTGCCCAACGCGGAGCAGGAGATCTACTCCGGCCCCATGACCGAGTACGCAGGGCCGGAGCTGGCCATGTGGGAGCTCTCTCATGGGCTGGAATGGGTTGCGGCCACCGGCCTCGTAGCCACACTGGCTGCCCCCGTCTTCACTCTTTGGTGGGTTGCAGCCCTCGTCTTTGTCGCGCTCTGCTTTGCGATCGTCTTGCTGCTGTCAGCGGTCGCGGCAGCCACGGCGCGCTTGCAGATCGATACAACCGTCCGCTTTTACTGGCAATGCACGATGATCTTTGCGGTTCTGGCCGTCGCCTCCGCGCTTTTCATGAGGTTGAGAGCATGAACATTCTTGCCATGTTGTGGAAGAACCTGTGGGGTGGTCCGCGGACCATGCTCTTTCCCAAGCGTCCCGTGGTCACGGAGCATTTCCGCGGCCAGGTTCGCTTCAATCCCGACCTCTGCACCGGCTGCGCCATCTGCCGCTTCCGCTGCACCGCCAAGGCCATCGAGTTCAAGGCCGGCAAAGGCGAGTTCACCTGGAGCTACGATCCCGGCCAATGCACCTTCTGCGGCCGCTGCATCGAGGGTTGCAAGACTCATGCGATCAGCCAGGACTCCGAATGCCCGCCTGTCTACACGACCATCGGCGAGTTGAAGACCTCTTACACCCTGACCCGCAAGCCGCCCGCTAAACCAGCCGCAGCGGCGCCAATCCCCGCCATCCCCGCCTCTGGAGAGACAAAATGACGCTCACAATGACCCCGCTCGAAGCCATCTCGGAAAAGTTGCACACCACGGAGCCCTGGGTTGATACCGGCGGCGTCCACTGGCTATCGCCAGGTGAATTGAAAGTACGCGACCTTGCCAAGGCGATGAATGAGCTTCGTGCCCGCTTTGTCACCATCACTGCTTACCAGCTTCCGGGCGAACAAGGCTTTCGCCTGGAATATCACTGGGATCTCGATGGCTGCTTGCTGGGCTTTCCCTTTCTGCTTGCCGGCGACTCCCTCGAAAGCGCCAAGATCGATAGCATCTATGACCTCTGCGAGGCCGTCGACTGGATCGAGCGCGAGATTCACGAGGGCTTTGGCATTCATTTTTCGGGCCGTGCATATGAACCCCTGCTGCTGCGCCAGGGCGACACAATGGGTGTGAATCTTCGCGACGTCGTGGCCGCCGGCAAGGAGAAAATATGAGCTATAAAATCCCCATGGGGCCTTACCATCCAGCGCTCGAAGAACCCTACAAGCTCGACCTGATTTGCGAGGGCGAGACTGTTCAGGACGCGAAGCTCCACATTGGCTTCAACTTCCGCGGCATCGAGCACCTGGC
>Ga0302189_10001168_pt1 | contig 22563 bp, 27 predicted proteins | sample II_Bog_E2_2_FD_194551 | JGI IMG/M metagenome (GOLD analysis project Ga0302189, IMG submission 194551) | Peat permafrost microbial communities from Stordalen Mire near Abisko, Sweden - II_Bog_E2_2 | ecosystem: Environmental > Terrestrial > Soil > Wetlands > Peat | place: Sweden: Abisko...
TTACTCCGAACGCTAATCAGATTTACCGCCGTGCATGGATCTACAAATTAATGGATCGAGAGATTTGTCAAATTCGTATCCAATTGATCGGATGTAACAGAGTGGTGTTCCCATGAGATCGTCTTGGAAAATCGCAGCGTCAGTTGTGTGTGCCACCGTAATTGGTGGTGCAGTAATCACTTGGCATTTACACAAGGCGAAGGAGAATGAACGGCTGGTTGAGGATGTGCGGGCATCTCGCGTGGGTGCTGATCATGGTGACGCTATTGATGAGCTCAGACTCGGCAGTATGTATTACTCGGGCCAAGGGCTACCGCAGGACTACGCCGAGGCTCTCCGCTGGTACCGCAAGGCCGCCGATCAGGAAGACGCAAAGGCTCAATACGATATTGGCTATATGTATGACTCGGGCCAAGGGCTACCGCAGGACTACACCGAGGCTCTCCGTTGGTACCGCAAAGCAGCAGATCAGGGCGAAGCAAGGGCTCAATGCAGCTTGGGCTCAATGTATTACGACGGTAGAGGAGTACCGCAGGACAGCGCCGAGGCGGTTCGCTGGTATCGTTTGGCAGCTGAACTGGGTCTAGCGAAAGCCCAATAAGAACTCGGCTACATGTATTACTACGGCCAAGGGGTACCAGAGGATCGCACCGAGGCTGATCGTTGGTATCGCAAGGCAGCCGATCAAGATTATGAGCAAGCTCAACGTGTTCTGTAAGCGTTTGGTGTTCCCATCTGGAGTGGGAGGGGCTTGCTGTTTGAAGATGTTGGCATGGAGAGATTGGGCGAGGTTGGAAGCGTGGTACGGGTTCGGCGATCTGTGGCGGAGAAGCGTCGGATTGTTGAGTTGACGTTGCAGCCAGGAACGAGCGTGGCGCGAGTGGCACAAGCCGAGGGCGTGAACTCGCATCAGGTCTTTCAGTGGCGGCGGGCCTATCGCAACGGAGAGCTTTCTGACGCGGGAGAACCGGCGACCGCCTTGTTGCCGGTTGTGATGGCCAGGGCCGGTTTTGAAGAAGCGATTGGATCATCTGAGAAGCCGACTGAAGAGCATGTGCCATCGGGGGCGATTCACATCGAGTTGCCGGGGCGAGCCACGATCACAGTGGAGCACGGTGCGGACCGTGCGGCGCTGCAAGCGATTCTGGAGAGTTTGCGCCGGTGATCGAGCTGCGTACAGGAACACGCATATGGATCGCGGCGGGCGTGACCGATATGCGGCGCGGCTTTCCGGGGCTGAGTGCGCAAGTGCAGATGATCCTCAAGCAGCAGCCATTCTCTGGACACGTCTTTGTTTTTCGCGGGCGCAGAGGCGACACGATCAAGATTTTGTGGGCCGATGAAGACGGTCTGTGTCTGTTTGCGAAGCGGCTTGAGCGCGGGCGATTCATCTGGCCGCAAGCTAAAGAAGGAACGGTTTCTCTGACGCGGGCGCAACTGTCGATGCTGATGGAAGGCATCGATTGGCGCAGGCCGGAGAGAACCTGGACGCCGCAGATGGCAGTGTGAGTTAACTATGTGATTCTCCTGTAAACATGCGACTTTTGTGGATATTCTATTGCCGTATTTATGGCATACTGCGGTCATGGTTTCCACCACTCTCGCCGATCTCGATCAACTGGACATCGAAGCCTTGAAGGCCTTGATCGTTGAGCAGCAAGTGCAACACCTGGAGACGCTCTCTTCGAAGACTCAACAGATCGAACATCTGAAGTTGGTCATCGAAAAGCTGCGTCGCATGCTCTTCGGCGCGAAGAGCGAGAAGATCTCCATCCAGCTTGAGCAACTCGAACTACAGTTGGAGGAGACTGAGTCCGCGCAGGCTGCCGATGAAGTGAGCACGGAGCGGGCGGCCGTTGCGACGAAGCTCAAGCCATCGCGTAAGCCGCTGCCAGCGCACCTTCCACGCGAAGTGATAACTCATCATCCTGAGCACGACTGCTGCCCCGATTGTGGCGGGCAGTTGCGCAACTTCGGCGAGGACGTGGCCGAAGTTCTGGAGTATATTCCGGCCAACTTCAAGGTCATTCGTCATGTGCGCCCGAAGTTTGCCTGCACCCAGTGTGAGCATGTTGTCGAAGCTCCAGCGCCATCCCGTGTGATTGAACGCGGCCTTGCTGGACCGGGATTATTGGCGCATGTGCTCGTTGCAAAATATGCCGATTATGTTGGCTTCGCGATTATGTGACGCTCGGCCTTGGGAAGGGCGTAAACAGCGGGCTTTTCGGAGCCGAACGTCACATAACTGCGGGCTAGATTTGAGCGAGGAAGGACATGAGATCGGGGTCTTCGCCCCAGCGTTTTAGCGATCGTTTGCTCTTCACTGCGCACAAGCCAAGAGCTTTGGCTTTCATCTCAAGATCAGTTTCAGCGTAGATGTTGGTGGTGTTGATAGAGACGTGGCCGAGCCAAGCACGGATGGTATTGATGTCGACACCTGCACGAAGAAGATGCGTCGCGGTCGTGTGGCGGATGGTGTGTGGGCCGATCCGTTTCTTGTGCATGTCCGGCACACGGCTCATGGCGGCGTGCGCATATCGCGTCACGATCTCATGGATGCCGAAGCGAGTGAGCGGCTCCGAGCGACGATTGAGGAACACGCGCTCCTTGCCATCCCGCCCGGCAACGAGGTTCTTCAGCGTCACGGTTGTGGATGCCCAGAGCGGACAGATACGAACTTTGCCGCCTTTGCCGTGAAGACACACCGAAGACAGCGTACCGTCCGCGCCGCCGTGCAAGCTGAGATCTTCGATGCACAGTTTTGCAGCTTCTTCTGCCCGTGCTCCCGAGTTGTACAGAAAAAGCAGTAGTGCTCGATCCCGACAGCCGAGTTTTGTGACTGCACTGGGGGCCTCCAGTAAAGCGTCGATTTCCGGCTTCTCGAGATAGCAGACTGGTGTGGGGGCTGAACGCTTGGACCTGACTGCGCGCAGTTGAGCGCACCAGTCCAGATACTCAGGGCAGCGTTCTGCGATGAAGCCGGCTAGTGCATGGATGGCGGCCAGACGCTGGTTGCGGCTGGAGACGCTGCATTTTCGCTTCTCTTCGATGTGCCGCAGGAAGGCGCGCAGCAGGTCCGCATCGATGTCGGGGATGAGCAGCTCATCTACTTTCTTATGTGCCTTAGCGGCAGTGAACACCACCAGTAAGCGGATCGCATCGCGATAGCTCTGTTGAGTATTACGGGCCAGATTCCGCTCCCCGACGAGGTATTCCATCAGGAAACGCCTAATCCACGAACCGAGGGCCTCTCTATTGTTCATGGCACCCTCCATAAACGTAGTCCTGGAAACGACGGTTGGCTTCTGCCAGCAACTCCGGTGTCATGGTCAAGTAACACTGGGTTGAGTGCAGATCAACATGTCCAAGATAGGTGGAGAGGGCTGGCAGAAGGAGTTGCACGTCCGCACCAGTCCTATACCATTCCGTCAGCCTGTGGACGGCGAACGTGTGGCGCTTATGCCGGTAGCGGCATAAGCGGCAGCATGCCGACTTCCCGATTATGCCGACTCCGGTCATGTAACGTGCTTTCTCTTCCCGTTCAGCGCGGAGTTCCGCGTCTTGCCATCAGATTGCAATCGGCATAATTATGAGGTCTCCTTTTCATGGCATTGATGCCAGGAAAAGGAGAAGACGCATGAAGAGTAATTCCACCCAGACCGATGGGCGTTTACAGGTCGGCCCGTTCGAGTCCCATGTTCGAACGTTTTCAGATTCGCTGGTGAAGGACGGCTATGCGGATCAGACCGTTCGGTCGAAAATGTTGTTGATCGAGGATCTTGCACAGTGGTTGCTACGGACCGATCTGCCAGCCAAAAAGATCGACGAAGAACAATTCGAAGAATTTTTCAAGCAGAAGCGGGGACTTCACAGGGGCGATTCAACAACGCTTGAGCAGTTTCTGGATCATCTTCGAAAGAACAGCTTTGTTCCCGATCGAAAGCCGTGTATAGATGATTCGCCCTTGACCGGAATTCTTTGCCGGTACGAGAAGTATTTGTGCTCGGAGCGTGGCCTTGCTCCAACTACGATTCTCAACTACCTATCTCTCATTCGGGCATTTCTCCTCGATCGTTTCAAGGAGGAACCATTTCGTCCGGGAGAAGTAAAAGCCTCGGATATATCAGACTATATTTTGCGACGCTGCCATAGCATGGCTGTCAAAAGAGTCCAGCTGCTGACCTCAGCCTTACGGTCTTTCTTCCGCTTTCTGTTTCAGAAGGGGGAACTGCAAGTAGACTTGGCCGCTTCGGTCCCAACGGTAGCGGATTGGCGGCTGTCCACAGTGCCCAAGTACTTGTCGCCGATGGAAGTTGAGCGTGTGCTCAAGGCATGTAATCGCCGCACTGCAACTGGGCGTCGCGACTACGCAATTCTACTTCTGCTTGCGCGTCTCGGTCTCCGCGCCGGCGAAATAGTAGCCCTTCAGATCGATGACATCAACTGGAGAGCAGGTGAATTCGTCGTTCGAGGCAAGGGATTACGACATGATCGAATGCCTTTGCCGGCGGATGTGGGCGAGGCGCTGGCATCCTATCTGCGTCGAGACCGCCCTACATGCAAAACGCGCCGGGTATTTGTTTGCATGAAGGCGCCAATTCGTGGCTTCGCTGGTCCCTCGACGCTGACAACGATTGTTCGCCGCGGCCTCGACCGAGCTGGCCTACACCCCGCTTTTAAGGGATCTCACTTGTTTCGTCACAGCCTCGCTACGTCCATGCTCCACGCCGGGGCAACAATGAGGGAAATAGGTGAAGTCCTTCGACATCGAGTCCCAAACACTACTGAAATCTATGCCAAGGTTGACTTCTCTGGCATGCGCTCGCTGGCACAGCCGTGGCCGATTGGAGGTGGGCTGTGAGTGCACTCGAACAAGCATTGAACGACTACATCAGTATCCGCCACAACCTCGGATTTCGATTCCGGCTTCCGGCAAGCTTATTGCGGAAGTTTGTGGTGTTTCTCGATGCCGAAGGAGCATCGCACATCACCACGAAACTGGCGCTTCGGTGGGCTATACTGCCTTCGAAAGCTCAACCCTCCACCTGGGCTTGGCGTTTGGGGATGGTTCGACGTTTCGCCATCTGGCTCTGCGCCACTGATCCTCGCACCGAGGTTCCTCCTGTCGGCATTCTCCCGCATCGTTACCGGCGCAAACCCCCTCACATTTATAGCGACGCGGAAATCGACGAAATCCTTCGTCGAACCCAACAACTTCCATCTGTGAAGAATCTCCGAGCCAAGACGTATACCACTCTCTTCGGTCTGCTGGCGGTCACTGGAATGCGGGTAAATGAAGCCGTCGGACTCGACCGGTCGGATGTCAACCTCGACCTCGGAATTCTTCATATCCGCCGCACGAAGTTTGGGAAATCGCGTTACGTTGCGGTTCATCCCACCACTGCAGATGCTCTGAAAAACTACGCCGAAACCAGAGATCGTCTGTTCCGTGCATCCTTGACGCCGGCGTTCTTTATCTCCGAGCGTGGTAGTCGGATTACCGATTGCATGGCGCGATACACCTTCGCCAAGTTATCCCAACAGCTCGGCCTCCGCTTATCAGCCAAAGGTCACGGTCGCGGTCCACGGCTCCATGATATGCGGCATCGATTTGCCGCTCGCACCTTGATCAACTGGTATCGCGACGGGGTAGATGTCGAACGAGAACTTCCCAAGCTGGCCACCTATCTGGGGCACGTCCACGTGAACGATACCTACTGGTACCTGGAAGCTGTGCCTGAACTTCTTCAACTGGTTACTGACCGACTGATCGAGCGGGAGGTACAGCCATGATTTCTGCCAACCTTCCCTCCCTTCTCCAATCGTTCTTTATCAATCGCCTGCTGCGCGAGCGGCAAGCGAGCCCACATACGATCGCAGGATATCGCGACTGCTTTCGCTTGCTCCTGCATTTCGCGAAAGAACGACTCGGCAAAGCGCCCTCCAAGCTCTCCATCGAAGATATCGATGCGCCATTTGTCGGCAGTTTTCTTGACCATCTGGAAAGTCTGCGCAAAAACAGCGCTCGCACGCGGAATGCGCGCCTGGGAGCCATCCACTCCTTCTTTCGGTACGTGGCTTTAGAGGAACCTGCATATTCGCTGCATTGTCAACGGATTCTTGCAGTGCCCAACAAACGCCATGAACGGAAACCAATCGAGTTTCTCAATCGGGATGAGATCAACGCTCTGCTCACGATTCCAGATATCTCCATCTGGTTGGGGCGTCGTGATCGAACTCTTCTTCTACTTGCGGTTCAGACAGGTCTGCGAGTTTCGGAGTTGGTTGGATTGAACTTCAAAGATGTTGTGCTCGGCACCGGGGCGCATGTGCGCTGTCTGGGCAAAGGCAGAAAGCTGCGTTGCACACCGCTACGTCCAGAAACGACCAAGATGCTTGATGCGTGGTGCCACGAACTCCACGGTCTGCCCGATGATCCGGTCTTCGCCAGCATCCGTGGTGGCCGCCTTAGCCGCGATGCAATTGAGCGCCTCATCACCAAGTACACTCATGCTGCCGGACAGAATTGTCCCTCGCTCAAACGCAAGAAGGTCTCTCCGCACGTGCTTCGACACACCGCCGCCATGGACCTTCTACAACATGGCGTTGACCGCTCAGTGATTGCGCTTTGGCTGGGGCACGAATCCATGGAAACGACACAAATGTATCTCCATGCGGACATGGGCATGAAGGAGAAAGCACTCTCACGCACTGCGCCGCTTGGCGTCAACCCCGCACGATATCGTCCAGACGATAAACTGTTGGACTTCCTGGAGACCCTTTGATTATGCCGATACTAGACACCCCCCGAGGTCCTCCACATCGCTGCCTCCGGCAAGGAGTCGGCATAATCGGGAAGTCGGCATGCTGGCGCAGGTCATGAAGGCGCGGCTGACGAGAACCCGCGTCGCTGCGGCGGACTCCCGCAAGGATGCGCAGCCGGCGGAAGTTGGCGTCTACCGTAGAGGGGCCGAGGCGCTTATGTTGCCGCGACTGGAAAAAAGGCTGATAGTGCTGGTTCCATCTTTCCGGCGTGGCCAGATACTTCCGAAGGACCCCGACCACATCGCTTCCCAGAGGAACAAGTCTAGACTTGTAGAACTTTGTCCCGCGGATGGTGATCACACCGTAGTCGAGATCCACGTCAGCCAAGCGCAACCGCAGGGCCTCACCCACCCGCATACCCGTTCCGTAGAGGAACAATAGCAGGGTGCGAAGTGTAGTTGCGGAAGTTCGGCACGACGCATGTCGCTGACAACGAGGCACTGCGTCCAACAGCAGACGAAGCTCCCGACGGGAGTAGATATATGGAACGAAGGTCTGCGTGTACTTGGGAGCTGCGAGCGGCATCGGAACCGTTTTGAGCTTTCCACGGCACCGCCAGTACTCGAAAAAGTTCCGCAAAACCCCGTATTTTCGTCGCCATGCTGCCGGTCCAGTTCGCGGCACATCCAGGAACTGCTTCACTTCCGTCGATGTGATCGCCTGGAGCCACATCTTGCCGTAACGACGGCAGAACGCGCGGAGTGCAACAGCCGGGCCCTGGAACTTCTGCCCCATTGCCCTTTGGTGCAATACATATATTTCAACCGCCGCCGCGAGCTTCATAGCAGACCTCCCAGATCGAAGTCCGCTACACGGCGCAACTGTTGCAGGTGAACCTTGGCATAGATTCTGGTGGAGTTGGAGTCACGATGCCCCAACAGATCGCCGATCTCCTTCAGGGATGCTCCTTGCTCCAGCAAATGAGTGGCGCAAGCATGTCGCAGGCAGTGCGGTCCTCGCCGCCGGCATTGGATGCCAGCCGCGTCGATTCTTAAACTCGTGATGCGCCAGAGGCTACTGTGGCCGATGCTGCGGTACGGAGGATTCAGCGTGAGGAACAGATTCCGGCAGGAGGTCTGTGGACGCGCCTTTCGGATGTATTCCAGGATGGCGTCGCCCACCTCACGTTGCAGTGGGTATTTCTGTACGCCCCCGCGCTTGGAGTGGTTCACCGTGAACGTCTCCAACCGCCAGTCGAAGTCGCTCAAAAGCAAGCGCGATATCTCACCGCTACGCAATCCATAAACCGTCAGGAGCAACAAGGCGGCTTTAGCGCGCAGGGCGGCGGCACTGTTCCCCGTTACCCCTTTGAGCAGCTGCTGTACTTGCTTCCATTGCGGTCCTTCGGGTAACCCTTCATGCGTATACAACCTGGGCGAAATAATACCTTCTGCGATACCCGGCTTACACCAGCCGCGTTGCTCGGCGTAATAGAAGAAGGCACGTAGCGAGCTGGCGTAACCACATGCTGACTTGCGACTCCAACCACTCGTTCCCTTGAAGATCAGGAAGTCGTCCACATCCCTGAGCCGCAAGGCAGCAAACGAACGATGTCGTTCGGAGAACCACTTTAGAAACTGAGATATCTTGCGCCGATGCGACTGCACTGAAAACGCCGACAGCCCTCTTTCTTCCACTACCCATTTCGCGAAGTCATTGAACTCATTTGCAAACCGCATGCGCGGAATAGCTGGCTGTCTCAGCGCGCCAGCGAAGCGCAGCCACTTCTTCGCTACATAGACGAAGTAGGCCGCCGAGGTTTTGTAGGAATGCGCGAGAGGATTCGCGTGCTGTTGCCGTGCCCAACGTCGTGCGGCATTTTCGACTTCATCAATCCACACATCACGCAACGCAGTCAGCCTCAGCAGCCTGATGACATTCACCAATTGCCACGACACACTGCGCGCCGCCGGAAGGCTCGTGCCTTGCCGAAGCAAGTGTTCCAGAAACGCTTCTCGTTCCCGAAGTAGAGGCGCTTGCTCCTGACGGGAGATGTAAAACGGCTCTTTCATCCGTAACAGAGTTCTTAGCATAATCCGGGATCTCCTTTTCATCCCGGATTATGCTAAGGCCGTCAAAGATCCCACAACAATTTCGTTATGTTGTCTTCAGATTCGCAAAACACTGTATCTAAGCCCCAACACCGCTGCATCACAACATAATCGCGAAGCCAACATAATCGCAATTATGTGGTGCACCACATAATTGCGACCACTGCCCGCTCTATCGCCAGTCGGAGATATACGCTCGCGAAGGCGTCGATCTCGATCGCTCCACGCTGGCCGGATGGGTCGGCGCATCCAGCGAGTTGCTCGCACCTCTGGTCGATGCTCTGCGCAAGCATGTTTTGGCTGCAAGTAAGATTCATGCCGACGACACGCCGGTTCCGGTGCTCGCGCCCGGCAACGGAAAGACCAAGACTGGCAGGCTCTGGACCTATGTGCGCGACGAACGGCCAGCAGGCGAAAACACCGCGCCAGCCGTGTGGTTCGCCTACACCCCCGACCGCAAGGGAGAGCGACCAAGACAACATTTGAAGAACTTCAAGGGCGCTCTACAAGCCGACGCCTACGCAGGTTTTCATCACCTCTACAACACAGGCGACATCTATGAAGTTGCCTGTTGGGCTCACGCTCGACGCAAGTTTCACGACATCCATGCTGTTCACGCATCGCCCATCACGACCGAGGCCATTGCTCGCATCGGCGCTCTGTACGGCATCGAAGAAGAGGTTCGCGGCAAGCCCGCGGAGTTGCGTCGTTCCACTCGCCAGGCACGCGCCAAACCTCTGCTTGACGATCTTCGAAGTTGGCTGGAAAAATCGCTCCGTACTCTGTCCGCCAAGAGCGAGACCGCGGGCGCGATCCGTTATGCACTCTCGCACTGGCGGGCGCTTACTCGCTACGTCGACGATGGACTGCTGGAGATCGACAACTCGGCTGCCGAACGGGCGCTTCGCGCCGTAGCGTTGGGACGCAAGAACTACCTCTTTGCGGGATCGAACTCCGGCGGCGAACGCGCTGCCGCAATCTACTCGCTGGTCGGCTCAGCCAAACTCAACGGGATGGACCCGGAACGCTATCTCCGCCAGGTTCTGACTCGTATCGCCGAACACCCGATTAATCGCATCGACGAACTACTCCCCTGGAACATCGACAACTCGCTCCAGAACTGCGATTCCATAGCCGCCTGACCGATACTTCGCTGCCTGACTGATACTTCCCGAAGTGTCCACATAAATATAAGTGGACACTTCACAAATCAGTCCCTATCCCAAGCACAGACCCCAGACTCGCTCAACAGGGACAGACCAAACGCTTACCGTGTTCTGGGCTTAAGGAGTAAAGGCTTGAGTGCCTTCGGCGGAATCACCCTTGCGGCGATGTTTCTTGGGTGCTTGCGAGTCTTGAAGGATTCTTTATCACCTGTGCAGAGCCTTCAGGCCCGCCAACAACGAGCATTAACTCTGGCGGGACTATTAGGCTTGGCTTATGTAGGAATGAGCCTATATCGGGACTTTGGCGTTTTCCATTCCGTGATAGCTGTCAATGCTTTCTATTTCACCGAGAATCTTCTATTCGGAATAACCATCGCCATGCTCATCTCTGTCTTCTCTCCGAAAGGCGTTAAGTTCGTGCTGGGCGTATCCTGCCTGTTATTCGTCGGAATGAATCTATTTATCATTGCGCACCACGCTCTTAGGCATTTTTCCACAACCGTTCGCGGGTTCTCAATAGTCAATGGGATGTTGATTGGAATGTCGGTGTCCTTAGCCATCTTTCTGTGGCTCGATGGCCCGGTCGTCGGTTCTACCTCGAAGCCGTGAGGATGCAGCGTCCCATTGAGGGGGTGTAAGCCCAAACCCCAGAAAATTCCGTCACCGTTCCAGTGGCTTACCCAATCGCTTGATGGAAGTGGGGTATGGCAACGATTCGGTACAAAATGGGCCATTTGGTGCTCAGTGGGCTGAGGTTGTCCGTTTGAGGGTATATCTGTAGTCAGGCTGGGGTGGTATCCGGCCAAGATCGAGAGTGTAATCCCCGAAGCGGTTGATGTGCTCTGTGAGATAGGGACTGATGGCGGCAATGGCATCTTCGGGCACGGTTTCTCCGCGATTTTCAAGCGTCTGAACCAGTCTGGTCAGCGAACACAGGTTATGGAAGATCAGGCAGTTGGCTACCAGATGGTTGTATTTGATGGCTTTGCGCTGCTCGTCGCGGCTGTTCTCCGCGATGACGCCCTCGCCGCCGAAGAAGGTCCACTTGAGGAACCGATTCAGGGCTTCGCTTTTATTGGTGGCTCCCTGGATGGTTGATCGCAGTTGCGAATCGGAGATGTAGCGCAGCAGGAAGCCGGTGCGGATCACCCGGCCCAGCTCACAGAACGCCAGGTATAGGCGATTTTTACGGCTGTACGTCCCGAGCCGACGCAGGATGGTCGAGGCTATGAGCGTGAGACAGCTCCGAAGGCTGGGCGTCGACAGGTTGCGGCTTGCAGATGGCTGCTTTGGCAACTCGGTCTGAGATTAGGGAACATGGCCGTGGGTTTGAGCTAGTGCCGCCGCCGCCAAAGTCGCCTGCGATGCAGCGAAAGCCCTGGCTTCCCACATTGCCGCGCTTCAGTCAGCGTCATGGGCGTGGGCTTATCCTTAGAGCGGAAGCCATACACAAAGGCATATCTTCTGAATGTGCGGACGCTACTATAGAACGGCTGACAAACAGGCAATTGCAGAACAGTTCCACGCGACAGCGACAACAGACGAGCCGCTGCCGCCCGGCTACAACATCGCACCCAGCACAATTCAGCCCATTATTCGCCAGGCCCGCGATACGGGCGCACGCGAGCTCACCGGCATGCGTTGGGGGCTGGTCGGCTTCGGCTCCACTGGCCCCGACCCCAAACGCGCCACCTTCAATGCTCGCGCCGACAACCTCGAGCGCAGCGGCCTCTGGCGCGCCCCGCTGCATAAGCGCCGCTGCCTGGTCCCGGTCTCGGGTTTCTTTGAGTGGCGCAAGCCCGACAAGGCGCCGTTCAGATTCACACTCCACGATCAACCGATGTATGCCTTCGCCGGCCATGGGACGGCTGGAAGGCGCCCGACGGCCACTGGCTTCAGAGTTTCTCGATTATCACCGTGGAGGCCAGCCCGGAGATGCGCTCGATCCATGACCGCATGCCTGCGATCCTCTTGCCCCGCGATTATGACGAGTGGCTCGATCGCGCCGAAGTCGAGCGGCCACCCGTCCACCTGCTGCGGCCCTACGCTGAACCCGGCTTCCAGATCCACGCCGCCAATCCAGGGGTCGGCAATGTGCGCAACCAGGACCCCGCCGTGCTCGACCCGCAGTAAGAACTGGAGATTGTTCACTTGTTCACTCTCGGTCTTCAGAGGTGTTATTCGGACCACAACTTCGCTTGCTTGGCGGCGACTCCGGCACGGTCCAGTTCGACCAGCCGCGACTTCCATTTGTCTACCAGTTTCGCTGCCTGACGAGAGCGCCGCTCGGCACGGGCAAGCATTCGCTCCACATGGATGCGCTGCTGTGTCGGCTTGTCGGTGGAATGATCGGGCACAGTGATCCTGACGCACACGAGGAAAGACGTACAACCGGATTTTATACAAGCTGGATAGAGTGTGCTATGAGCCCATCCACGACCACATGCCCGCCATTCTCGGTCCGCAGGATTACGATGAGTGGCTCGACCGCGGCGAGGTGGAAAGAGCTCCAATTCACTTGCTCCGTCCCTTCCCTGAAACCACACGGCAGATCCACGCCGCCAATCCAGGCCTTCCACTCCCCACTAAGTTAGAAACAGAGGGTCCCTGCAAGAAGATATGGCTTGTCAGCATTAAGAAAAACTAGTACATTTTTTCTTAATGGAAAGCAGGGTGTAGAAAATGCTAACAATGCGCAATCAGATAGTTGTGCGGATTGATCGCTTCGGAGATGGGAAGGCTTTTTCCGCTAAAGACTTCCTCGACATCGCCAGTCGGACGACCATCGACGTGACGCTTGCGAACTTGACCCAAACGGGAAAGATTCGTCGAATCCGACGCGGGCTCTATGACATGCCGAAGGTCAACCCTTCGCTCGGCGGCAAACTGAGCCCCAATATTGACGAAGCCGCGAGAGCCATCGCCAGAAGGCAAAGATGGAAGATCGTACCGGAAGGGGCGTGGGCGGCTAACCTCCTCGGCCTTTCGACCCAGGTGCCATCGAAGATCATCTACCTGACCGACGGCCCGAATAACGAGGTGCCGATCGGACGGCGCAGCATCTATTTCAAACACGCGCGCCCAAAGGCTATGGCGGGACTTGATGGCAAGTTTGCGCTCGTGGTCCAGGCCCTGCGTTACCTCGGAAAGGACGGGGTAGGGGTTCCAGAGATTGAAAAAATGAAGGCCGAGTTGACCCCGGCTGAGAAGCGCAAGCTATTAAGGGACACGCGCTTCGGCGTAGACTGGATCTACAAAGTTGCCAGTCAAATTGCGGAGAAAACGGCTTGAATAATATTGCCCGTATGCCTGGTAACGAGCGCGCGGAACTGTTCGCCGAAACAGCGGAACGAAAGGGCGTCGCTGACGCCATCGTGGAAAAGGACTTCTGGGTTTGCTGGATTTTAAAGCAGCTCTTCTCGATTGAAACTCTGTCGGGCCGGCTACTTTTCAAGGGTGGCACTTCCCTGTCGAAGATCTTCCACGCGATCAACAGATTCTCAGAAGACATCGATTTGGCCGTGGACTACGCGGCTCTCGGTTTTACGGGAGCCCGCGACCCAAGACAGGAAGCCATCTCCAGATCAAAACGCACTGGCATCCTCGAACAGATGATGGTCGAGTGCCAGCGATACATCGGTGCGGAGTTTCTCGACGCGCTGCAGGCGCGCTGCAAGGAGGTTCTCGGATCGACGGCACCATGGGCGCTCGATGTCGATGAGCAGGACCGGAATGTGGTTCGCTTCCGGTATCCGACGGCGTCCAAGGGCATTGCTTATGTCTCGCCCCAGGTGGTCCTTGAACTGGGCACCCACGCGGAATTTGTTCCGCGTGGTCGGTTCACAATCCGGTCGTTCGTGGCGGAGGAATTCCCAAAAGTCGTTGCCGATAGCGAAGTGTCGGTCGTTGCACTCCTGGCGAAACGAACCTTCTGGGAGAAGGCGACGATCCTTCACGCGGAGTACCACCGGCCGCCTGAAAAGCCGCTCCCTGATCGCTATTCACGTCACTATTACGACGTTTCCATGCTGGCCCAGGGGCCAATCCGTGCTGAGGCCTTATCTGACATGTCCCTTCTCGCTCAGGTTGTGAGGCACAAGGAGATTTTCTACCCTTCCGCCTGGGCTCAATATGGGTTGGCACATCCCGGGACCATGCGCCTCGCGCCGCGCAAGGAACGCTTGGCCGCATTGGAGCGGGATTACCGAAACATGGGAGTCATGATCTTCGGAGGCCCTCCGGCATTCGATGGCATCATGGAAACACTCATCACGCTGGAACACGCAATCAACACAACCTGACCTACGTTGTTTCCCATCGGCGTTCCTGCGCATTCATTGGGGGCACCCACAGGATTCGCGCTGGGAGGGCTACGAGATGCGGAAAGGATTTACGAGAAAACCACAAGCGGACGAGCCCGCGACGCGAAGCAAGAACTACATTACGCCGAGCGGGCTACAGCGCCTCAAAGATGAGCACCGGTTTCTGCTCACCAGGGACCGTCCGGTCGTGAAGGAGGTGGTGGCGTGGGCTGCCAGCAACGGTGATCGCAGTGAAAACGCCGACTATCAGTACGGCAAGCGGCGGCTGCGGCAGATCGATGGACGGATTCGCTTTCTCACAAAGCGAATCGAAGCCGCGGAAGTGGTGGACCCGGCAGCTCCGAGAGCGGGGCAGCTAGAGACGAGGGCATTCTTCGGGGCGACTGTGCGCTATGCCAATGCCGCGGGAGCGAACCGAGTAGTGAGCATCGTAGGCACCGACGAGGTCGATCTCAACCGCAACCACATCAGTTGGGTGTCACCTCTGGGGCGCGCGTTGATGAAGTCGGCAGCTGGTGACAGCGTAGTTCTCCAGGCGCCGGGCGGGACAGAATACTTGACGGTGCTGGAAGTGTGTTACCAGCGCATTTCTGTGGAACCGTTCTGTGAACCACCTGGATCCGGGGCCTCGGCAAAGGGACTCTCGCCGACGCTCACCTGACGAAGAAGAGACGATACGGCACAGGTGGTGAAAGAGCGACGACGGTAATAGAGCGCTATCGGCTTTGGCAAATGACAGGAGATGAGTTGAGTTCTCATAAACGTTAGGTTCCTATCGGGACTGCCCCGGCAGACGAGGCGGGGTTGAGCCGGGATCTTTCGTCCGGGGCAGTTTCGATAGGATCGTTTGAACTGAGCCGCTGGCGTTTGCGGCGGATGCGGTGATCTACCTATGCAATTTCAATGACGCCAGCACACTGATTGTGGCCATTGAGGGCGCGGAATTAGACCAGCGGAGTCTGTGAATCCCCGTAAGTGAGCAGAACGGAATCCTGCAAACAGTGGGCAAGTGCCGTAAATAGGGTGCTTGGGCAGCTTGTGGGCACACGAGAGCCTTGCATGGGCGAGCATGCCATCGGGGACAGGGGTAGAGCCGTGGTAAGCGATAGCTATTTTATGAGCTGTCAACGCTGCACCTCTGTGGGGTGGCGAGGTTCGGGTCTGGCCGGAAGTAAAGTTGAGCGCTGGTGATCCGTTCGATGACCAGCATGGTGCCGGAGCAGGCGGGGCAACGCAGCAGGTTGGTTGTTTCGGGGCGATCTGGGCACGCAGCAGCGCCGAGCAACTGGCGGCAGCGTGCGAGGGCGCTTTGCCGGCTTCGGTTGGCAAAGAAGCCGAAGTGGCGGATGCGGACCAGGCCTTTGGGCAAAACGTGAAGAAGAAATCTGCGCAGGAACTCATCTGCTGAAACGGTCATGACCTTCTGCTTGCCGCCATGGGCATAGTCTCGCCAGCGGAAGGAGACGCGATCGTTCTCGAAGGCTACGAGTCGATGGTTGGAGATGGCGACGCGATGAGTGTAGCGGGCCAGGTAGTTGAGAACGTGTTCGGCGCCGCCGAAAGGTGGCTTGGCGTAGACGACCCAGTCCTGCCGGAACAGTTGCCGCAAAAAGTTGGCGAAGCATCCGGGAGTAGCCAAATACTGTTGCGCGCCATGAAACTGAAGCTTGTTCTGAGCGGCGAGTTGCTTCAGTTCGGCGACGAACTTGCCGCGGAAGACGCGGCTCAGTGCGTGGACCGGCAGGAAGAATCGGCGCGAGGAATCGATCCATCTGGAGCCGTCGGGAGCCAGGCCGCCGGCGGGAACGATGTAGTGGACATGAGGATGATGCTGAAGGTTCTGTCCCCACGTATGGAGCACACCAAGACCGCCGATATCGGCTCCGAGGTGCTTGGGATTACGAGCCAGTTCGAGCATCGCTGCGGCGCTTGAGCGGAAGAGCAGATCGTAGAGCAGCCGCTTGTTCCCGAGTGCAAGTGCGGAGAGTTCATGCGGCAGCGTGAAGACTATATGGAAGTAGGGCACGGGCAATAACTCAGCCGAGCGCGCGGCCAGCCACTTGGCACGCGCGTTTCCCTGGCACTTCGGGCAGTGCCGTGATCGGCATGAGTTGTAGGAGATGGCCTGATGGCCGCAGCGGATGCACTGATCCAGATGACCACCCAGTGCCGCAGTGCGGCAGCGAACGATGGCATCGAGCACCTTGCGATGCGTCCACGCAAGGTGTGACCTGTTCTTCTCCCAGAATCTGTTGCCCGCTGCGCGGACGATGTCGGCCACCTCGAGGGTGGGCCGGCTCATCGCTTGATCTTCCTCCTGGAGCGCTTCACCTCGTCGGGTCTGGAAACCTCGATGGCTTCCAGTGGACTGGCAACCGCCTGCAGATGGCGGCGGGACAGATGCAGGTAGAGTGCGGTATCGCCGATCTTGGCATGGCCGAGCAATACCTGAATGGTGCGCAGGTCGGCGCCGGCTTCCAGCATATGAGTCGCGAAGCTGTGGCGAAGAAGGTGCGGCGCCACGCGCTTGCTGATGTCGGCGCGCTTGCCCGCCTCGTTTACGGCCTTCCACACAACCTTCGGAGTAATGGGCACATCCGCACGCCAGTTGTTCACCGTGCCGGGGAACAGGTAGGTCTTGGGCTTCATCCAACGCCAGTACTCACGCAGAGTCTCCAACAGCTTGGGGCACAAGAGAACATCGCGATCTCGGCCGCCCTTGCCCTTGTGGACATGAATGACCATGCGTTCGCTGTCGACGTCGGAGACCTTGAGATGGCACAGTTCCGAGCAGCGGATGCCGGTCGAGTACAGCGTCATCACCATGGTGCGGCGCATCAGGTTCTCTGCTGAGTCAATCACCCGCTCGACCTCTTTTGGACTGAGGATGACGGGCAATTGCCTGGGACGCTTGGGAAATGGGATGTGCTCGGGCAGATACGGGCGTCGCAGCGTCTTGACGTAGAGAAAACGTAAAGCCGCGGTGCAGCATGCAACCGTCCCTGCCTGGAGTTTGCGTTCGCGAAACAGATAGGCCTGATACTGCCGAATATGATCAGGTCCCAGCCGGTCTGGAGAGCGGTGAAAGTACCTGGCAAACTCTTCCACCGCGTGCATGTAGGTGCAGATCGTGTTCTGTGAGTAGTTGCGACGCTGGAGTTCATCCAGCATCTTTTGCCGAAGATGGGTCACAAAAGCCTCCTTGTGACCCAAGCCTTACACAGTCGAAAAAGCTGGGGGACCACCGATGCAGCAGCATCCGCCGCGCCAGCGGCTTAGTTCAAACGCCGTTGTCGCCACGAAGGACTCTCAGTTGATGAAAAATCGCCTTACCACTCAGTGACCCACTCAATGTTCCGGAGAGCAATCGCCAAACAGCCTCCCGCAGTACTGGAGTACAGGGTGGTAACTAGCGGGAGCGTGCGCCCGTTGCGCCTGAGCCCTTGCAGGGGCCAGTCAGACGCGCCGCGACTTGTCTCTGCTGTAATACGGGACCTTAGCGTATCGGAGCTCCCAGAGCCGAACCCCACACGGGCCCCACAATAAGAATTCCATGTTCTTCCTCACTGTTCCTTATCAGCACCATACATTTCCAGCCACTGCGAGTAAGTTGTTGATATTACGTTAGTTATTAGACTGCGAACCAGGGGGTCGGGAGTTTGAATCTCTTCAGGGCGCACCATGAAATCAATTTCTTACAACACCACAATATGTGTCTGCTCTTGACCCTGGCTGATGACGGTGATGGGCATCACTGATCGGGGTGGCGTTCGAAGCGAACAATCGGTTCTGGTTCCAGACACGGTGCTGTCGCGGCTGATGGAATTGAGTGCCGGATGCGTCTGTTGCCGCGGACGCAGCGTCTTTATTTAATGATCGCGATGAAATAGAGCAGATGCGCGGCGAACCGGACGGGCCAGTGCGTTGGCGCGGAGAGGGGGCTGTTGATCCGAGCTATGTTCGCGAGATTCCGATTTAATCGATGGTTCGCGGGAGTGCGGGGCGGCAGGCTTCGCGTGGTGGCGCTGCGTCGCGCGTCACAGGTCTTATTTCTGCTGCTGTTTCTGTTCCTTCTGCTGCGGACGGAGTTCCGCGGGACGGTGGGCGCGGGCGGCGACGTGCGGATGCACTGGCCGGTGCGGCTGTTCTTCGAGCTTGATCCGCTGGTGGCACTGGCCAATGCTCTGGCGACCCATGCGCTCTATCGCGGTCTGCTATGGAGCTTAATCATTCTGCTGCCGGTGATGTTTCTGGGACGGTTCTTCTGCGGATGGATCTGCCCGATGGGAACGCTGCACCACTTCTTCGGCAACTTCAAGTCGGAGAGCAAGCGCGGCAAGCAGGGGATCGATGCGAACCGCTACAAGCCGTGGCAGAGGACGAAGTACGTCATTTTAATTGCCGTGCTGGCGGCGGCGGTTTGCGGGACGGGGTTGGTGGGGTGGTTCGACCCGTTCAGCCTGCTGGTGCGGTCGATGGGACTGTCGGTGCTGCCGGGCACGAACTACGCGGCCAATGCGGGGCTGAATGCGATGGGGCACAGCGGAGTTGGCTTCGTGCAGTTGGTGGGCATGGGGCTCCATGCGGCACTGGCGGCGACGGTGCTGAACTTCAAGCAGCCTCACTTTCGCCAGGGAATCTTTCTGGGGCTGATCTTTTTAATTCTGCTGGCGGCGAACCTTCGCGTGACTCGATTCTGGTGCCGCGCTCTTTGTCCGCTGGGCGCGCTGCTGGGCGCGGCTTCGCAGTGGTCGGTCTTCGGGCTGCACAAGGACCCGGCGAGCTGCGACAAGTGCAATCGCTGCCTGCTGCACTGCCAGGGCGGCGACGATCCGGTGGGCGCGGTGCCATGGCACAAGGCGGAGTGCCTGATGTGCATGAACTGCCTGGACGCGTGTCCGCACCAGAGCCTGGAGTTCCGATTTTTCCGCAAGGAGCCGGAGGTTGCGGGGCCGAACCTGCCGCGGCGCAAGGTGCTGACCGGGCTGGCGGTGGGGGTTGCGGCGGTGCCGCTGCTGCGGGCCAATACGGCGCTGGGCAAGAGCCGGGACGAGCGGCTGATCCGTCCGCCGGGGGCGCTCGGCGAGACGGACTTTCTCGCGCGCTGCATCCGCTGCGGCGAGTGCATGAAGGTGTGTCCCAACAATGCGCTGCAACCGGCGCTGACCGAGGGAGGGTTGGAGGGGATCTGGTCGCCGGTGCTGACGCCGAGGATCGGGTACTGCGAGCCGAGCTGCGTGCTCTGCTCGGAGGTCTGTCCGACGGGGGCGATCTGGAAACTGACGCCGCAGGCGAAGGGCTGGGTGGTGGGCGTGGGCCAGGGCAATGCTCCGCCGGTGCGGCTGGGGACGGCGTTCTACGATCGCGGGCGATGCCTGCCGTGGGCCATGGCGACCGATTGCATCGTGTGCGAGGAGTGGTGTCCCGTGTCGCCTAAGGCAATCTATTTGCAGGAGGTTGAGGTCATCGACGCGGACGGCAACAAGAAGCTGCTGAAGCAGCCGCACGTCGATCCCAGCCGCTGCGTGGGCTGCGGAGCGTGCGAGTACGCCTGCCCGCTGCAGGAACATCCGGCCGTGTATGTGACCAGTATCGGAGAGAGCCGTTCGGCGGAGAGCCAGATTCTGTTGACCAGACGAAAGGGAAAGGCACAGTCTTGAACCAGGGAAGAACAGTCATGAACAAGAAGAGGACAGGTTTGATGAAGATGAGAATTCAGAGGAACAGATTGATAGCAATCGCTGCACTGCTGACCGTGGTTGTAATGGCTGGCGTGGGATGCAAGAAGAAGATTGCTGACCCCTTCCCTGCCTCGGGGGTGGTGGCGGGGTGGGAGAAGAGCGGCAAGACGCAGACGTTCGACGCGGCGAACCTGTATGAGTACATCGACGGCGGAGCGGAGCAGTACATCAGCGCGGGCGTGGTGGGCGTGGCAACCTCGGACTACAAGTTCCAGGGAAGCGTGGAGGCGACCGTGGACGTTTACACGATGAAGGCGGCGGACGGCGCGAAGACGATCTTCGAGGCCGATCCGGCGACCTCCGACAGCAAGAGCGTGCAGTTGGGCGATGCAGCGCGGCTGTACGGGCAGAGCGTTGTCTTCCGCAAGGGATCATACCTGGTGCGGATTACGGCCTTCGATGCGGTGCCGGGCGGGGGCAATGCGCTGCTGGCGCTGGCGCATGGAGTTGAGGGCAGGCTGTAGGTCAGATTGCAGGGCAGGATGTAGAACGAATCGCAGAGAACGGATTGACGGAACGAAGGGCCAGAAGCACGGAGGTACAGGATGCAAAGCCGGCGGGAGTTTGTGAAGGAGATGGTAGCGGGAGCCGCTGTTCTGGGGGCGGGGACGAACTTCGCATGGGGCCAAGGGAGGACTGCAAAGTCGAAGGTGGTGATTGTGCGCGACGCGAAGCTGCGCACGCCGGGCCCCGCGCCCGACGAGAAGCGCGTGGCTGCGCTGCTGGACCACGCGATGCAGACCTACTTCAATGCGCAAAATTCGCTGCAGCCGTGGAAGCAGATCGTGCGGCCCGGGCAGGTGGTGAGCCTGAAGCTGAACTCCATGGGCGGGCGCGCGATCTCGCCCAGCGTGGCATTGGTGGCGGCGATCTGCGAACGGTTGCAGCAGGCCGGCATCAAGGCTGGCGACATCATTGTGTGGGACCGCGGCAGCCGCGAACTGGAGTCGGCTGGGTTCAAGCTGTCGAATGCTCCGGGCGCGGTGCGCTTTATCGGATCGGACACGGCGGGCTATGAGGACGCCTCGGTGAGCTACGGATCGGTGACGACGCGGCTGGCTAAGATCCTTGCCCAGAGCGATGTGCTGATCAATCTGCCGGTGCTGAAGAGCCACAACCTGGCCGGCGTGACCATGGCGATGAAGAACATGTATGGCGTGATCAACAATCCGAGCTCGCTGCATGGCGCGGCATGCAATCCGTATCTGGCCGACCTGAACATGATTCCTCAGATCCGGCAGAAGGTGCGCTTTGTGGTGGGCGATCTGAAGACCGCGGTGTACGAGGGCGGGCCAAGCTACCGGCCGGAGTACTCGTGGAACGAGGACGGATTGCTGGTGGGCGAGGACCGGGTGGCGATCGACACAATCAGCGCGCAGATGATCGAACGCAAACGCGCCGAGAAGGGCCTGAACACGCTGGCGCAGAAGGGCACCCCGACCAGTTTTCTGGCGACTGCGGCGGATGCGCAGCACAGACTGGGGACGAACGATCCGGCGCGAATTGCGCTGATCGAGCAACGCATTGCGTAAGGAGACGGGGATGGCTTCCGAGAAGCCGGTTGCGGACAATTCGACTGCTGAGAACCTGACCGCGAAGGACCGGATGACTCGGCGCGAGGCGATGCTACAGTTGCTGCAGTTGACGGCGGCGAGCGCAGGCACGGCGGCAGCGGCGGTGTGGCTGGCGAAGCACAGCGAGCTGCCGGGCTCGACCGCGGCGGCGAACGTGCGGCGCAATCACACGGTGGAGGCCAACGCGGCGCTGCCGGAGATGGTAGTGGTGCAGGGAGACGGGCCGAACGCCACAGACCCGCGCGCGCTGGTGCGGCGGGCCTTCGACGATCTGGGCGGAGTGGGGCGGTTCATCGCGCATGGCGACGTGGTGGTGCTGAAGCCGAACATCGCGTGGGACCGCACGCCGGAGCAGGCGGCAACCACCAATCCGGAGCTGGTGGCAGAGGTGGTGAAGCAGTGCGTGCAGGCCGGGGCGAAGCGGGTGATTGTGACCGATGTGAGCTGCAACGAAGCGGAGCGGTGCTTTCGCCGCTCCGGCATTGCGGCGGCGGCGCGCGCCGAAGGCGCCGATGTTATTCTGCCCGATCCGGCGCGCTTCCGCGAGGTGGACCTGGGCGGAGAGGTACTACAGAACTGGCAGGTCTTTGAGCCATTCCTGCTGGCCGACAAGGTGATCAACCTGCCGATTGCCAAACACCATGCCCTCACCGGCGCCACGCTGGGATTCAAGAACTGGTACGGGATACTGGGCGGCGAGAGGAACCGGCTGCATCAGCAGATCCACCAGAGCCTGGTGGACCTGGCGGCGTTCATGCTGCCCACGCTGACCCTGCTCGACTGCTACCGCGTGCTGCTGCGGAACGGGCCAACGGGAGGCAATCTGGAGGACGTGGCGCTGCACAAGACGCTGGTTGCGGGAACAGACCCGGTGGCGCTAGACG
>Ga0302189_10001183_pt1 | contig 22321 bp, 21 predicted proteins | sample II_Bog_E2_2_FD_194551 | JGI IMG/M metagenome (GOLD analysis project Ga0302189, IMG submission 194551) | Peat permafrost microbial communities from Stordalen Mire near Abisko, Sweden - II_Bog_E2_2 | ecosystem: Environmental > Terrestrial > Soil > Wetlands > Peat | place: Sweden: Abisko...
AGATCGTCGAAGGCGTGATGGCGGCGAAGAAATTGCCGGACGACGATGCTCGCACACGCGAATTGATTCACAAAACCGGGCTCGGTTCGTTGAACCGGGCGACCGATACGATCGAATGAGCCTGAGGCCGGTGGCGGCGCCCCTCGCAAAGCTCCTGGGCGCGCCCGTGGCCTTCGCCGAGGACTGTGTTGGGCCAACTGCCAAAGCGGCCGTCGATGCGATGAAGCCTGGCGAGGTGCTGTTACTCGAGAACCTGCGCTTTCACCCTGGCGAGGAGGCGAACGACCCCAACTTCGCTCGGGCGCTCGCGGCGAACGGCGATCTCTATATCGACGACGCCTTCTCCGCCGCCCACAGAGCGCATGCCTCGACCGTAGGCGTCGCACGCCTGCTGCCGGCTTTCGCGGGCGAGGACCTGCGCCGGGAGCTGCAGGCCTTGCGGGCGGCGCTCGATCACCCAGCTCATCCGGTGCTGGGTATCGTCGGCGGCTCAAAGGTGTCCACCAAGCTCGACATGCTGCTCAACCTGATCCTCAAGCTCGACCGCCTAGCCATCGGCGGCGGCATGGCCAACACCTTCCTTTTCAGTCAGGGATGGCCGGTCGGCGCCTCCATTTGCGAGAAGGATCTGGCCGACGCCGCGCGCGACATCATGGCTTTCGCCGAAAAGCACAATTGCGAACTCCTGCATTGGACGTCACCCAGCTTCCTATGCCGATGATGAATGTCATCAACGGCGGCAAACACGCCGCCAATGGCCTTGAGTTCCAGGAATTCATGATCGTGCCCCACAGCGCGCCGACCTTCGCGGAGGCTCTGCGCTACGGCGCGGAGACCTTCGCGGCGCTGCGGCGGGAGCTCGAGCGGTGCAACTACTCGACCGGCGTAGGTGATGAAGGTGGCTTCGCCCCGGAGCTCAAGGGCGACCGAGAGGCTTGCGAGCTGATCGTGACGGCCATCGAAGCGGCCGGCTTCAAGCCGGACGTGCATATATCGATCGCGCTCGATCCGGCAGCCTCCTCTTTTTGGCGGAACGGCGCCTATCAGGTTCCATCACTAAGCAAATCGCCCCTCAACACCGACGAGATGCTGTCCGTCTATCGCGCCTGGATCGCCGATTTTCCGATCGTCTCCATCGAGGACGGGTTCGATGAGCGGGACTGGGCTGGCTTCCAGAAGCAGACAGCCGACATGGGCGGTGAGATCCGGATCGTCGGCGATGATCTCTTTGTGACCAACACCAAGTTCATCAGCCGGGGCATCGAGGAAAAGTCCGCCAACGCCGTCCTGATCAAGCTCAACCAGATCGGCACAGTCACCGAAACCATCGACGCCATCAAGCTCTGCCGCGAAGTCGGCTGGCGCGACATCGTCTCTCATCGCTCAGGCGAGACCGAGGATGCCTTCATCGCCGATTTCGCGGTGGCCATGGGCGGGGGCCAGATCAAGACCGGCTCACTCTGCCGCAGCGAACGGATGGCCAAGTACAACCGGCTCCTGGCGATCGAGCAAGAGCTTGGGGCCTCGGCGGAGTTTGTCTCGCCATTTCCAGCGCGAGCGCACGCGAGCGTGTCCCGCACATCATCCAGGGTCTGGTAGATGCGCCCCTACTCGGCTTTGACGTAGTCCATATCACAGAGCAGCTCGGCCATTTTGTGATCTTCCTCCGCTATCAAAAACCATAGCTATGTGGGATTTTCGGTGACGGCGTGAATCAAGCGGCGGATTTCTTCTCGGACGCGACTTCAATTCCGTCGCGGAATGTTACACCGCTGACGACTTTCGGCAACTGATTATGGAATGGCCCGCCCCTCCTTCTGGCATTCTCGATGATGCCGAATCAGGAAGAGGAGCGGAAACATGACGAAGATTGCGGTTCTGGGCATCGATCTTGGCAAGAACGTTTGCAGCTTGGTTGGTTTCGATGAGGTTGAAGACCCTATGCAAAGGCAGTTTCGGCACCGGGCCCCGGCTGCCGGTGCTCAGATGCGGTAAGACAAATTGCTGGAAATGCTCGAAACTCAGCCTCGTTGGAATCCGCTGCCATTTCTGGCTTTTCGTCATTTCGACCCTCGAAGCAATTGGAATTTTGCCCGCCTCGGTCGATATCACCGCAAATGCTGTTATTACAACGGCTTGTCATCGATCTTGCTGCGATAGCAAAACCCGCAACCAGTAGGGAGGCAACGCGATTCTCACCGCGATTGGCTACGTCGTCATCGCTCTAACTGTCTTCGACGTGGCCAAATATTTCGTCGAAGAAGAGGTCCTTTGCAATCGTTCGCTCGTCACCACGTCCGATGTCCGGCGCAGTCTGACGAAAGTCATCTCGACGATCGCCATCGCGGTTTTCATCGAAGGATTAGTCATCGTATTTCAGGTCAGCAAACACGACGTGGACAAAATGCCGTACCCGACCGCTCTGCTCGCGACGGCGATTCTCATCGTTCTCGAGTTGGGAGCCTACCAACGATTGAACGTCGAGGTGGAGCGTCAGGTCGATCGTAAAGACAACGCCGAACAATTCACGGCCAAGCTCGACGCGGCCGCTGACAATTGCCCTATGGCGGGCGAGACGCCGCCGCCGTCTTCGCCTGAGTAGTTTCCAGGGCTAGCGCGACTTCGAACTGGGCCTAAAGTCCTTGTTCATTGCGACGACACGCGCGCACTTCGGATCACAGCGGAAGGTGAGACGAGCTTCGGGCTTGACCATCGCGGATTGGTTGGAAGTGAAGCGCAATTGGAGGAAAAGTATGCCGACGACTCTATATCAGCTTTCCCCCGAAAGCGGCCTCAACCGTTATCTATCCGAAATTCGCCGGGTCCCCATTTTGGAACCGAAGGAAGAGTACATGCTCGGGAAACGCTGGCGCGAGCATAGAGATTGGGAGGCTGCGCAAAAACTCGTCACTTCGCACCTGCGACTCGTCGCCAAGATCGCGATGCGCTATCTCGGCTATGGTCTGCCTGTTGGCGAACTCATTTCAGAGGGCAATCTCGGCCTCATGCAAGCCGTCGAACGTTTCGAGCCGGAGCGGGGCTTCCGCCTTTCCACTTACGCGATGTGGTGGATTCGGGCGTCGATACAAGAATATGTCCTAAGATCATGGTCGCTGGTCAGGATGGGCGCCACGGCCGCTCAGAAAAAGCTGTTCTTCAATCTGCGCAAGGCCAAGAGTCGCCTTTCCGCCTATGAAGAGGGCGACCTCAAACCTGAGAATGCCGAAGCCATCGCCACCCGCCTTGGCGTTCGCCAGAAAGACGTCATCGACATGAACCGGCGTTTAGGGGGCGACGCCTCGCTGAACGCGCCGCTGCGCGAGGGAGAGGACGGAAGCGGTGAATGGCAGGACCGTCTGGTCGACGACAGCTTGGATCAGGAGTGCGTTCTCGCCCGGCGTGAAGAAAGCGACAACCGCTATATCTCGTTGCGGAGCGCACTCAAGGTGCTCGATTCGCGTGAACGTCGTATTTTGGAGGCGCGCCGCCTTACCGATCACCGCGTGCCGCTTGGGATATTATACCAATTCTCGTTGATCAGAACTTGTGAGCCCAATCACGTAGCCCGATGGACATGATGCGCCATGGTTGATCGACGAGCTTATTCCATGCGTCGCAACAATGGTCGACGATATCGTCATATGACTTGAAGACGCGGTTCGACAGCCAATTGTCGCGCAAGAACTGCCAGACGTTCTCCGCGGGGTTGAGCTCCGGGCATTTTGCCGGCAAGGGGACGATGGTGATGTTGGCGGGGATGACGAGTTTGTCCGTCATGTGCCAGCCGGCTCGGTCGACGACGAGAACGGCGTGCGCGTCGGGCGCGACATTCTTGGTGATTTCGGCAAGCAGCAGGTTCATCGCGAAGGTGTTGCAGGCGGGCAGGACGAGCGCTGCGCCCTTGCCTTGCTTGGGGCAGATGGCGCCGAAGATATAGGTCGAGGCGGTGCGCTGATCTTTCGGCGCGCTCGGCCTCGATCCGCGTTTCGCCCATCGACGGGTGATCTTGTTCTTTTGGCCGATGCGCGCTTCGTCTTCGAACCAGACTTCTATCTTGTCGACGCCGACGCCTTTTTCGCGCGCGATTTCCTCCAGGCGGGTTGGAAATGTTTTTTAAAATCCTCGATAGCGCCCTCGGCCTGCGCATGATGGCGTGGTCTCGCCGAGAGCTTGCGATAGCCCATCTTGCGCAGTTCCCGACTCAGAGTTTGCACGGCGATGGAGAGGCGGAACTCCTCAAACATCCATTGAGCCAGATCGATCAGCCGCCAGCGCACGACGCCATGGATCGCCGGCGTCGGCCCTTCTTCAATCATTTTCATCAGCGCCGCGCGGTGCGCGTCATTAAGCTTTGGCGGTTGGCCGGGGGCCTTCCGATCGATCAGGCCGTCGGGGCCATGGGCGTTGAACTTCACCACCCAATCGCGCACGATTTGCAACGTCACATCGCCGATCTTTGCCGCCTCGGTGCGCATGGCGCCGTCATAAACCGCGGCGAGCGCGAGAAGCCGTCGCGCCTGCGCCGCGTCCTTGGTCTTCTTTGCAATAGAACGTAGCGCCGAAGCGTCAAAATCTCTCCGAAGCGGAACAGCGGTCATGACGAACCTCCCTCGTTCGCCATGTTGAATCAGATCGTTGCTGATTCGGGAACCGGCACCGAGTCACGCTCAGTGAGATTTGGTATTAGCGCTTGAATTTGCGGTTTCGGGGGAACGCGTGCGCCAGATCGAAGCGCGCGCCTTCGAAAAGCTTCGACGGGCGGTGTGCGCTGGCGTCACGAGACTGGAGGCGCCACGGGGGGGAGCCGAGCTATAGCTTCGCGTATAGAGGATTCGAATCCACCTATGGGACCATCGTCGTGGATTTGGAACGGCGCGAGGTAATCGACGTATTGCCGGATCGCTCCACGGCGGGAACAACTAATATTTTCTCGGCGTCAGACCGAAATGCGGCCCGACCCACTTCGAGGACGAAAATCGCGACGGATCGTCGATCGCCGAAACGTGAGTCAGCGCCACGATCGGCCCGACGCCCGGCACCGACATTATCAGCCGCACGCGCTTGTCTTGCCGCGCCATTGCCCGCACACGTTTCTCGAACATGTCGAACTCGCGCAGCAAAGCCGCATGCGCCGAGAGCAGCGCATTTGCGATGACCTCCAAGGTTGCGTGGCCTGCGACGCGTTCCTCGATCCGTCGCGCAAAGCGCTTTGGCGTCGTCTCGGCCCTACCTTCAGCCCGAAGCCGCGCAATATCCCCCGCAGGGTCATCTCGATATCTTAGAGCTTGGATTGAACCAGCTTGCATGCCGTCAGCAGCGCCCGCGTCTCCTGCGCCGCCAGGGATTTGCAATGGACCGGGCGAAACCAACCGAGCCGCATCAATTGCGCGATGCCGCGCGCGTCGTTGCGGTCGGTCTTGACCGGCATCGTTTGCAGCGCCGTGCGCACATGCCGCGGCTCCAGCAGTTCCACCGCCAAGCCCCCCTCCTTCATCGCCGCGTAAAGCCATTGCGACAGCGGCCCAGCCTCCAAGCCGATCCGAAGCCCATCGACCCCGAGCGAGGCGAACCAGCCGATCAGCGCCGCTGGCTCGCTTGCGATTTTCGCCTCACGCACGATCTTCCCGGCTCCATCCACAAAGCAAACGCTCGATGCTTCCAAAGACACGTCGACCCCCGCATAATGGTCCATGTGGTCATCCTCCGATGATGCTTGGAGCGGGCGAAAGTCCGACTCCGTCAATGACACCATCATTCTGGGGGATGACCAATCCGCCGCAAAGCCGAAGCCCCACCGCGGCCCGTTACGCCAGCTAGGCGACATCCAGTCGATTGTCGACCATATATACGCCGGGCGTAGCCCAAGCCGCATTCTCAGCCGCGTATCGCTCGGCCCAGGCTTTTACACTGCCATCCAGCGTAACCTTGTTGCCCACGACGGTAACATGAATGTTGTTAGCCTCGATCTGAGCCCTGCGTTTGAGAGAATTCTCAATGCGATTCTTGATATCAGAGACTTGCGCGCGCGGCTGAATGGTGAGCAGATTGCAGATGCCTTTGACGCCGTGCAGCCTGCGGACAGCATATTCCGCCGCATGCTTTTCATAATACCACTCGACTTGACCTGATAACGTGACCCGGCCGTTCTCGACTTTAACTTGAACGTTGTTCTCGGGAATCATCGTATCCCAGCTGATAATTTTGAGCGCACGCTGCGCGATTTCATCGTCCGATATCTTCTTGTCGCCCGGATGCCGCACCTCGAGTTCCTCGGCAATGCCGTGAACGCCCCTGACATCCCGAGCGACCTCCTCTGCTTTCACCTTCTCCAGGTAGCTGTTGACGTAACCCATCAGAGTCACCACGCCGTTTTTGACTGCAACCCCGATGTTTGCGGCATCGAGGCTGGGCTCGAACTCCAGTTCATCGATAACGTCTTGACGCAGACTCATGTCACTCATGATGAACCTCCATGGTTACCTCCCCGGCTCGCGAATGACCGGGGCGACTGACACTCCGGTCAATCTTACTCGGGTGTGTCGTTGCGAACTCAGTCACCGCCGCTCTCGTCCATTAGCGAGCGTTGGACGGCGGTTCTGCATGTGATCGTTAAAGCTTGGTTTATTTTTCCGCTTTTGCGATTTGATAGCCGCCAGCGCGAAGTGCCGCCACGACGGCCCGCGCTAAATCAACGCTGCCTCCTTCCTTGCTCTTATGATGAGCGTCTTTCACGCCGAGGGTAGGGCTTGGGTCTGTGAAATTCGCCTTGTGAATTGCTTCGGCGATAAGAACCAAAACGTGCATGTCTTCAGACATAATTTCTCTCCCTTTTTTAAGTATAACACACTCAATGTAAGGCGCGCGCAAAAGCGCAACAAGGTCCCAAGACGGCTGCTTCCGATGGCGGCGAGCAGTAAGTTGGCATTCTCCTCAGGCGCCGAACGAGTGGGCTCGGCGCGAATGGCGTTTTTCCGATCCAATCGCATCTGATCGAAAAGACGCCGGTATTTTGTCCAACAACGTCTGCTTTGCGCGAACCCGATTCGGCTTCGCGCGAAATTGCTGTGACCCGTGCCGGGAAGAAGCCGATTTTTCCGCCTCGTCCGGAGAGGAAACGAGAATTGCTCTCCGGTGACGCAAACTTGAAGGTGCCGAATTCGCATCAACGAGAATCTCGGCGCTTCAAGTTTCGCAAAACGGTCGAGTAGCGGTCGAAGATCATCCATAGAGATCTCGGTACTCTCGAGGCAGCATCGGAAACTACGCATTCGAATGGTGGCGCCCGGCGTTTCGGGCTCTCGTGTAAACCGGCGTGGGGTTCCGACGCTGATCGGCGCGGGGTCACTCACTCAAGTCGCTGATCAACCTAGAGCAGAATCTGAGCAACTTGAATCGGCATCGCATGCGCCGATAGTTGGGAACGCCATCGCGGCGATTGGGGGCGATGCCGTTTGATCAGATTCCGCTCTAATATGAAAATCTCTGGCCGGTGACGATTGCGATCCGATACACACTCCCTCTCGCGCGCGATTCTGGCATCATGGAATCTGTTCCGAAATGCATTTTAAGCCGAATGCAGCGTCAAACCAGTAGAAAACGAGAGCGTGCAATCGTCAGCGACGGAAGATTCAAAAATCTATCAGCAGTCGGTTGAAATTCCGCAACGAGATTACGTCGCCGTCGACGTCGCATGGCTTTCCATCAGCTTGAGCCCGCTTAGCGCCAGGATACCGGACCGTGATGCGTTGCGGGGCGGGTCCCGTCAAGGCGAGTTCAACAATCACCCGGGATTTCAGACGCCGAGCCCGGAGATTGGCGACGCCGAAGGCGGTTGGCAGTTCGTGCAGTCTGATCCCTTCTCCCTCCCACCAGTTTTCAGGAACGGCGCGGAATAGCTCGAGTGTGCAGCCGTTTTCCCGGACCAGCATCCGTCGAACGGCGGTTGCGAATTCCGCCCCAACCCAAGTGTGGGGCATGTCGCCAATATATTCCGGCGCGCGCGGCGGACACCAGACGACCTCGGCCCAATGTCGCCAATTGCTCGGCCTCCGGCAGGCAAGCGCGACCGCAAGCAAGCGGAAGGCGTCCTCGAACCGGCCCAATGACACGAAGGCGTTGAGGTTGCGCACGATGTAGGGCGTGTAGTGTCCCTTAAAATCGGGCGCGCCGATCGACTTGATGTCGGCGGCGCAGAGGTCGTAGGTCGCCCGGATGAACTCATCGGGAAGAACGTCCTCGACGCGGCAGGGTTCGAAGGCGATGGAGGTCGAGGTCGGATCGACGTCCTCACGATCGGCCGAACCCGCTATCAGGCCTCTCCCCAAGAGTTCCGACGTCACACGGAGAGAGCGGGCGAGGTTCGCGGCGAACTCCCGCCCTTTCGTTTTTGCGTGCGCCGCAATCAGCATATCGCCGACCTCTAAGGCCAGATATTCGCAATTCCGCCAGGCGCTCAATGCGAAGAAGTCGTCCCAGTAGCTGTAGCTGGGTATACTATAGCCTTCGTGACTGATAGAGGGGGGCAAGAGGCCGTGGAGCCGGGATTCCGCGCCATGCAACGCATTGGTGCGGGCGCAAAGCTCCTCGATGAATTTGGTCGCCCGGACCACGGGTTCGAAAATCGCGGTCAGGAACGCGCGGTCCCTGCTGATACGATAAACCTCCGCGGCGATTCCGATGAATTCGCCCTGCGCATCGAACTCGATGTCGCTTCCATATCCCCGGTTGATCGTGCCGTCTGGATTGAGGATCGGCGGCGCCATGCCGTTCGCGTAAACGCGCTTTGAATACCAAAGGACGTAAGCTTTGGCTTTTTCAATCAGACCGGCCCAGAGCAGAGCGAGAGCCTGCGAGGAGCCGTCGCGCACCCAGATACGGTCGTAATTTCGGGGGCCAGGCCTGAAGGCGGAGCGCGTCGCATTCACGAGGATGAGCGCGGTCTGCGCCTCGATCGTGTCGCTGACTTCCCGATCGCCCACCGTGATTTTCCGGGGACCGATCTTCTTTCGCCAAAGCTCGCCGACGCTCTTGCGTATGGCGGAAAAGACCACGTCCGCATTCGGCGTGATTTCATCACGGAGGGGCGACGAAACGACAACGGCGAGGCTGTCGCCCGGCGGCAGCGAAAAAGCAAATTCACAGGCGGCGCTGAGAAGACCAGAGTCCGAACGTAGGGTCCGGGCTGTCTCTTGGGGCCCGCGCTCGATGAGTCTCACAACGTCTCCGTCGTCGAAGTCGGCGATGGCGACGACATCTGGATCGCTCGAAAACGCAGCGTAGCTTCGATCGTTGACCCGCACCATCCTGTCCTCGACGCCGATGGCGTCGATGAGCGCATGGCCGCCATGTTGCCAGTAGGGATCAATCTGTACTGGGCGTATGGCCAAGATCAGCGCTCCCTTTTGCGGCGCGCGGCTCCGATTGGCGATCCGATACTCCACCAACACCTGACCGGCATGCGCGAGCGCCGTCGCCTGGACCTCCACGCCCTGCGCGCTCCACACCACGCTCGGTATCGGCAAGGAGCCGGCGACGAGGGAGTGACGGATTCGCCCGCTTCCGGGAGCTCCATACAAGGCGCCGTCCAAGCGAAGGAGGGGTGTGATCTGAGCAGATCCGCGTTGGGGTTCGAGATTGCCATATTCGTCGAAGAGCGCTTCTTCGGATTGATCGAACTCCCCCAACACGGTCCAATAGACTTGGCGACCGAGAAGAGACTGCGGGTAAAGATCGCCGCGCCCGGCGCGCGCCGCGCGCTCCAATCGGCCGATCGGCATGCGATCCTCGTCGAGGATGCGGAGCTTGAGTTCGTTGACGATGGCGCCTTCGCGCGCGTTGGCGTCATGCACGGTCAAGCGAAGATAGCGGCTGGTCGTGGGAGGCCACCAGAAGCTGTCGCTGTCGCCGCCGCCAGTCGTGATGCGACCCACCTCGCGGTAATCTCTGCCGTTGTCGGAGAGATGCACCGAGAAAACGGTCCCGTACGTCTCTCCCCAGTCAATCAGGGCCCCGACCACGGATCGGGCATAGCCGAAATCGACCGTGACGCTCTCGCCGGCCAGAACCTTGATCGAGGCATGGCCGAGCGCCGCGATACGTCCCTTCTCCAACGTCGACGCGGCGTCAGCGGGCGCATAAAGATTGATCTGGACGATCTCCTGACCTTGTCGGGGCTCTGGATTTTTGCACGTCCAACGCACGAAACGGGCCTCGGTGGGTGGGAATGCGAAAACCTCTTGTCCGCCTTCGCCGTGTCGGGAGCCGCAAAGATACGTCCAGGCCTTTCCGTCCAGCGAGGCCTCGAACCCATATTTGCTCGCCGCCCGCTTGCCCCAATAGATTTCCAGTCCGCCGAGCGTGGCGACCGCGCCGAGGTCGATCTCAAGCCATGGTTTGTCCGAAGGCTCCGAGACCCATGCAGTCACGTAACGATCGTCGACGGCGCGTCGGGGATCGCCGCTGCTCGCGGTCACCTTCCACTGGGTCTTTTGCGGGACGTTCATGCACACTCCCCGGCGGCCGGCTGGTATGCCCTAGCTTGGTTTAACTACCGATCCCACTTTTCAGGCAAGCCCCAAGCCCAGCGTTCAGCTTCCTATTGGGTTCCGTGTGAGCTTTACCGCTATTGCGGACAAAGCGGTGCTCGATGAAGCGAAAAGTCAATGCGCGCGCATGCGCTCGCCTAGATACGTGGCGTCATCGCGCCAGTCTCGATGCCAATGCGGGAATTATCTCCCGCATGTCGGCGCACCATAGCGGCGATCTGTTCCGGCGCCGTGGGGCACTGGCCCCGCCACAGTCTGCGACCAGCATTGTCCACGACGCAAAATGCTGTCATTTTCTGCGAAACGTCCAAACCGACGAAGTGGGTCATCATGGCTGAACTCCGATGGTGCGAATCACCGGGCAACGCCGCCCGGATCGCGGCACTATCGGACGATCAGGCGCCCACCGCGATCACCGGATGTCCACATGTGACGGCATGGACGAGCCTCAGCGCCTTGGGAGGGTGTTTCTTCATTGGCAATGCTTTAGGCGGAGATCTTCGCAGCGACGAGGCGGGCTAGATGTTGGAAGGTTGTCAGCTAGCCGAACGCCCCAATGACGAGGCCCATGACGAGAAGCACGCCGAGCCAATGCCAGGAGGCGACCGCCGAGAGCGCGGACGGATTGCGGGCATAGCCGTTGGTGACGACGATGGTCGTCAGGACGAAGCCAAGCCAGCATGCGCCGGCGGTCAACCATCCCGAGGCGATGGTGGTCGGTCCCATGGCGGGGATGAGGCGCGCTAGCACCGCCGCCATGACGAGGTCAGCCAGGAAAACGATCACCATGCTCGATATCGGCCGCCTACCGCCGGGCATCAATTGGTCTTTGGTCTTGCCAAGCGCATCCATCCAGCGTGTGGCGAAGGCCCTGTACCAAACCGCGCCGAACAACCAAGCCGCGACCGCCGCGGCGACAATGGCGAGAAAGTTCATGTTGGCGAACATCAGCGACTCCACCTCTCGAGGTCGACGTCGTCCCCTCCGGCCATGCGGAAGTCCTTGGTGTGAATTTTCATCTGCTTCTTTTCGGTGGGCGCGCGTCGAAAATCGACTCACTTGGCCGGAATTCACCAGATGGCTCCCGATCCGAGCGGAAGTTTCTTTCAATTGAGCGTTTTTGACAAGGCGGAGCCGTGGCGGAAAGCTCCAAAGAGGCGCACGACGCGCCTCTCCCGTCGTTTGGCTCGAACTCATGACGCGCGAACTCCCTACGCCGTGGACGCCAAGGGCGGCGGTCGCAACTCCGCGATTAGCCGCAGAATGTCAGCGAACGGGTTTCTGGGAGTAGCGACCTCAGCCAGCTGGAATGCGACGTAGCTGGCGTGGCTCACGACCTTCGCGCCGATCTTGATCAGCTTCTCCTTGAGCGTCGTCAGCGACCAGTTCTTGATCGGCTCTGGCGTCGCCAGCGTGCGCAGGAAATTCCCGAGATTATAAGCGAGCGCATGAAGCTGAAGACGCACGGCGTTGGCGGCAAAGGAGCGACATGACAGCCGCGTCCAGTTGATCGCGCCTATGCCTTCCTTGATGTATTGCTCGAAGGTTCCGCGCTTGTTGTAGAAGGCGACGACGCTCTCGGCGACCCGCGCCATGTTGGTCACGATGAAGCCGACGCGAGGATAGAGTTCGCCCGGATGCCATTCGACCTTGGCGACGACCCGGCGCGGCTTCTTCCAGCTTGCAGCCGGATAGCTGAATCTTGCATAGAAACGCCGCACCTCGTTCGGCGGGCGTCCGACTGGCCGTGTCAGCAGATGGCCGATCCGTTCTTGCAGGATGCGGTTCGCAGGCTGGCGGATGGGGTATTTGACGCCCTCGGCTTCGAGATAGTCGTAAATCTCGGGATTGGCGAAGCCGGCGTCGCCTCGGAAATAGATGCGTGAGACATGGCCTTTGTAGCGCGCAACGACCGGCTTGAGCACGCTATCCCAGCCGTCGGCACTATGGACGTTGCCGGGACGCCGATATCCGGCGCGCTCGCGGGTGCCGCTGGGGGCGCCGTCGGCGGCTCCTTGTCCGAATGCGGCATGGACGATGCTTTCATAATGAAGAGTGTTTTAGCTTGGCGGCGCGGCGCACAGCATCTCTAGCGCACCCCGGACGATTGGGGCCGCGACGGTGAGCTAAAACACCGTTGGACTGAGCCGCCGCGGCGCACTCGCACTCGCGGTGCATGGCGGCGGCGAGCAGCAGCAAAACCGTGATTTTTTTGCGCGGCCGATCAAGCCGCTCCACGAACGCCCGCCGGCCCCATCGAGGAGGAGAATGGCGTGCTTGCCCGGTGCGACCTCTGTGAGGATTTCGGGTCCAACGCAATTTGTCTGCCCGCAGCGGCGCGCTTGGCGAAATCAAAAAATTAGCCCATATTCTTTGTGCGTGACCCAGCAACCATCTGGGGAATGTCGGCTCACAAGGGGGAAAATGAAATGAAAATTCCAGCTTACGCCATCTATATCGCGGCTCTGAGCCTCGGCGCGCTCCTTCCGCCAGGACTTTCCGCAGCTCAATTTGATTCTCCGAATGGGCCGGAGAAGCCCTCGATTGATCGAACAGCGATGATCCAGGCGTCGGTATTCCCGTTCCAACCCACGCAAAATCAATCGAATTACATTCTAGCGAAGACGGACAAGTCTTCCGATCAGCTGGCGTGCGAAGCACAATGTCGGAAGGCGTATCGGCGGTGTTACAGCCAGGGCAACAAGATCGGAACGCCCGAGGTTCATGGCGGACAACCATGCAGCGAGCAAAAGGTGATGTGCCTTCGAGCCTGCCCGCAGTGACCGAAGCTTGCCGCGTGACATTAAAGATGACAGTTGCAGCGCCACGCCTGAAATGTTCCTAAATGCTGAGTCTATTCGGCGCACACAAGCCGAGGGGGTCAGGAGTCGCGCCGATTAACAAGGGGTGCGGACGGTGCGCTCAAGACGTCCTATTTCCCTATATCAACCCGGAGTGCCTGGCCACGGCAGAGCTCTTGTGGCTCATTGCTTACGACAAGCGTCATCGGCTCCCCTGCTTCCAGCGTCGCTTCAAGGCGCTGCTCGGTTTGATCGATGCTGATCTTGAGGTGACGGCCGCGCCACTGAAGGCGGAAACCGAGGCTGCGCCAATTCGCCGGCAGCTTCGGATCGACGGCTACGCTGTCATTTTGCAAGGACACTCCTGCGAAACCGAAGACGGCCATCAGCCAGATCCCACCCAGAGCCGCAATGTGCACGCCACCATCAATCGCCGCATGGGTATCTGCGAGATCGATCGCCGCAGTCTGCCGAAAGTAGCGTAGCGCCGCGTCGGAGTATCCTAGGCGGGCAGCGACCATCCCATGCATGGCGGGGCTCAATGAACTGCCGTGGTCGCAGCGAGACTCGTAGTAAAGGAAATTCTTCGCGGCGTTCTCGCCACCGAACTCTTCCGGCAACAGCCCCAGCAACGCGACGACATCGGCCTGTTTGATCACCTGGGATTGCCGCGTCCGCTCCCGCCCAAGCACCACGTCCATTGGCACGGAGCGACCTGCGTAGGCGGCGAGATCAATCTCTTCGAGCGTGAAGAAGCCTGCGAACTGCTCGAACAGTCCGGTTTTAGGATCGAAGCCGGTCGCCATTGTTTCCGCGACCTTCCGCCACTGCTCGAGTTCGGAGTCGTCTAGCGCGAGTCGGCTTGAGAGACTCGTCCATAGCTTTGGCCAACGCCCACGCAACAATGTCGCTACATCAAGGGCGCGCCGGATGTTCCAGCGCGCCATGACGTTGGTGAAGGCGTTATCGTCGATATGCTCGTGATACTCGTCCGGTCCGATGACGCCTCGAATATGGTGGCGTCCGTCCGCCTCCGGTCGAGCGCGACTGGACCAAAACCGGCCAGTCTCAAGGAGGATCTCGGCGCCGGCGTCGCGCAAGAACGCATCATCCCCGGTCGCCTGCCAGTATTGCCAGACCGCGTAGGCGATGTCCGCGCTGATGTGCTGCTCCTGCTTGCCGCATAGGATGTCGATGATCTGACGATCCGGACCGATCGCATGTTCGGGTGTCGTCTCAATGCCGGTGTCCGCGGATTCCCAGGCGTATAAGGCGCCCTGCCAACCCATCCCAGCGGCTTTTGTCCGCGCCGCATCGAGCGTGTGAAAGCGATACATGAGCAGCGCCCGGGCCGCCTCTGGCCAACTCAGGATGTAAAAGGGCAGCAGAAAGATTTCGGTGTCCCAGAACACATGTCCACGATAGTCGTCGCCGGTCAGCGCGCGTGCGCCAATCGACACATGCTCATCGTCTGGGTTTGCCGCGCTGTTCAGATGGTAGATAGCGAACCGTAACGCCTTCTGTGCAAATGCGTCGCCGTCGACCTTGACCTCACTGCATTGCCAGCGGCTTGTCCAAGCAGCTTCATGCTCCGCGAGCACGCCGCGCCAACCAAGTTGTCGCGCAACGTAGATCTTATCCCGCGCTCCGCCACCAGGGTCCAAACTTTGGGCGTCACTCCGCACCACGGCGACGGAGCGTTCGAAACACACGATCTGACCAGGCCGGGATTTCCAGCTCCAGGAGCATTTTAATTGACCCAGCGGAGTCGGCGGAAGGTCGTGGCCATCTACCTGCAGGAAGGCCGCCGTCGCCATGGCGAGACTCTTGCCGGAACGCAAGGTGCGCCATACGCCGAGATCCTGCTCGAGCCTTTCGGGAACGAGCCCGAGGTCCAACCCTTCGAAGGAGGCTTCGAGCGTGACCTCGACCTCTCCCTCCTCGATCTCCAAGTGGATAAGTTGCAACCCAACCGAACGTTCGTTCAATGATACAAGGCGCGCCGTGCGCAGGCGCATGCCCACGTCAGGCGACTTTAGCTGGCCGAATTCGGAGAACAATGCACCCCGCCTCAGGTCGAGCGTCATGCCATGAGACGACACGTCACCCGGGTGATGCACCAAAGGTCCGCCAGGCAGCAAGATGCGGACGCGTAACCAGTCGGCGGCTGGGATAAGCCCTGGCGTTGTTCCCTCGGCGCCGGGCGTGTCGAACAGCCCGGCCACATAGGTGCGCGGCGGAACGACCCAGCGCGCCCCCCGAGTGGTCGCTCGTGAGCCCCGTATGCCTAGAAAACCGTTGCTGATGGCGAAGCGCGATTCGAGGTTGCCCTCACGAAGTGGATCGTAGCCATTCGCGGCGAGGACCCAAGTGGCGTCCAAGGTCGGCTTCAGCGCGCGTTCCATTATGTCCCGTCCGATCAATTTGGCCGCAGGCAGAGCCGCCCGTCGACCAATTCATTTATTGCGATTTCATCTAGGCTCGTCACCACGAGATCCGCCCCTGCCGCCCACAAAAGGGCTGCGTCTCCACGTCGGGCGACGCCGAGCGCCGTCATGCCGCCTGACCGGGCCGCCTCAATGCCCGCAGGCGCGTCCTCGGCCACGAAGCATTGCGCGGGCTCAATCCGCAACTCCCGCGCGGCGAGCAGAAAGATTGCCGGGTTGGGCTTGCCTTCAGGCAAATCGCGTCCGCAGACGTTGACGCTGAATGCGTCGAGCAGGCTTTGGCCGACGTCAAGGGGGATCGCCTTCATCATCTGGTTGGCGTTGCGCGAAGAGGAGGCCGCCGCCATGGGCCAACCCAGCGCCCGGACCGCCTTAACGAAGCGGAGCGCGTCGGGAAACGCCGCGACAGTCCCGGCGTCGATAAGTTCTTCCAGCCGCTTCTGCTTGCGTTCGGCATAGACGACCGCCTGCCGCCCCGCGTCCGGCACACCCAATGCCTCCAGGGCCGCAAGGGCGCCGCTGAGACGCGGTTTGCCCGCCACATGGGCCTGATACATCGTGGTGGTAAAATGCACAGGATCGGCAAAACCTTGCAACGCTTCGCGCCAGGCGCGCTCATGAGGGGACGCGAGCAGGACGCCGTCCACGTCGAAAATGGCCGCGGTCAGCGGTGGCGGCGGGTTCGATCTTGGTTCCGTTGATTCGGAAGCGATCATGATACTTGCAACACCTAAGCTGTCGTTTCCCCGGAACACGCGCCGGCATTCAGATTTGATGGAGTGGCTATGTGTGAATAGCGGTCACACGGAGCTGTCCTTCCCGCCGCAGCACCCGCAGGGAAACCTCCCCGTCGTGACGACCGATGGCTAGGTCGAGGCTGGAACTTCCAAGACGAAGCTGACGCAAGATGACTTCGTCAAGGAATGACGGGAGCCGCGGATTGATCAGCCGGATTTCGTTGCGCGCGGGATTGAAGCTGAGCCCAAGCGACGCCTGAAGCAGCGCGAAGGGCGTGGCCGCGGCCCAAGCCTGCGGCGCGCAAGCGACAGGATACAGGGTCGGACCGCGCCCACGCCGCCGCCGGAAGCCGCAAAACAACTCCGGCAGGCGGTCGATGTCCATGTAAGTCGCCGCGTCGAACATGCCCTTGAACACGCGCTCGATCGAACGCTGCGATCCATAGCGTGCGAAGCCAAGCGCAATTATTGCGTTGTCATGTGGCCACACAGAGCCGTTGTGATAGGACATCGGATTGTAGCGCCGCTCTTCTTGCGACACGGTGCGAATTCCCCACCCGGAAAAAAAGCCTGGGCGCATAAGGCATTCGGCCACTGAGAACGCGCGCGCGCGTGAGGCGATGCCCGTGAAAAGAACCTGCCCCGAATTCGAGGTGCGGATTTTGCATTGTTTCTTCGCTCCATCGAGTGCAAGCGCATAGGTTCCTATTTCCGGACACCAGAAGGCTTCCTCAAAACGGACAGCAAGCTCGGTCGCTTGTCTATCGAGCACATCAGCGAGGACATGATTCCCCAAGCATCGCGCGACGCGCGCTGCGAGTTGCTTGGCCATGAATACATAGCCCTGCACTTCCGCGAGCGCGATCGGTCCCTTCGCCAATTGCCCGTCGGCATGGAAGATGGCGTCATGGGAGTCCTTCCAACCCTGATTGGCGAGCCCCTGATCGGTTTGACGATGATATTCAACAAACCCGTCGCAATCGGCGCCGCCCGGTCCATCGATCCACGCCAGAGCAGCTTCAATTTGCGGCCATAATTCCAAGATCGTATCGCTGTCTCCCGTGCGCTCGAAATAGAGCCCGGCGAGCATGACAAAAAGCGGCGTCGAATCTACGCTTCCATAATATAATCCAAACGGCACCTCGCGCAGGTTGGCCATTTCGCCCGACCGCATCTCGTGCAGGATTTTTCCCGGCGCCGCGTCGCTGATCGGATCTAAGCTCTTTGCCTGATACGCCGCGAGCCGCTTCAGCACCCCGCGAGCAATGCTGGGATCGCACCACAGCATCTGAATTGCGGTGATGATGCCGTCTCGGCCAAAGGTCGTCGAATACCAAGGTATCCCAGCATAAGGATAAGGCCCCTGCGCGGTTTCTGTTATCAGCATTCGCAAATCAGCCATCGAGCGGCATAAGATCTGATTGAACAGGTCGTTAGAGGTTTCCACAGTGGCCGTATTTGCGTTTACGTCCTTCGTTGCGCGAGCCGCCGAGACCAGTCCCCTCAAGAAAGGAGCAGGCGGCGTTCTTCCTGAGCCATCGCAGCCGACGGTAGCGAATAGCGAATGCCGCTCACCGGGTTCCAAGTCGATTGCGTACGACGCAACACTGGAGGTAAGTTCTTTGGGTGGAGGATCGAATGTCAACGCGCTGGTGCACACGCGACCATCGAGCCCCTCATAGCTCAAGACGACAATTTTCTCGTCAATCACACAAGCGGCGGCAACGCCACGACGCTCGCGTCGAATGCCCCGCACTTCGAAAATGTCGGCAAAATCACTGCCGAACGCGAACGACAGTCGCAACGCGACAGTCTGGTCGCCATGATTTTGGATGCCAAACCGCTGATAGGCGGTTCCACGCCATAAGAACAAAGTCCGTACGATGTGTAAAACATCTTTATGCAAAACAAGCTTGTTCTCGAAGTAGATGTCAGGATTCGTCAAATCGACGGTGAGAACGGAATTGTCATCACGCACATTTGAGCCAAGCAGCAGTAGTTGCATGCCGTTGAGCAGGAATTCAAAGCACGAGAGATATCGCGTATCGGCGTGAAAGATTCCATCGGAGCCACCAGCGCTGGCTCCGATGTCGCCATGACTGTCAACCACGGCAAAGGTATCGTCATGCTTCAAATTGCGCCTTAGTCGCGTTGGGCCGGTGGCGGGAATGTAAAAATCGGTTTCCGGCATAGGATCAATGGAGTCGATGGTCGATGGCGACGCGGCTTCTTTCAATGTGCGGCCCCCGGTAAGTCATGTCTTCTCGGTGGGGCGGCGTCGCTTTCTCCACCATGGACGACCGCAAGAGCTGGCATCAACAACGAACGATATAGGTTCACATAATTCTTCGCCATTAAGGCGGCCGAAAAGCGTTCCTCGAAACGCCGGCGTATGGCGCGGCGGTCAAGCCCCAAAACCCGGGGCAGAGCGGCGGCGGCCTGATCCATGCCGTCGACGATCACGCCGGTGAGACCGTCATCGATAATTTCTGGAACGGAGCCGCGTCGGAACGCTAGGACTGGGGCGCCGCAAGCCATCGCCTCGATCATCGTCAGGCCGAAAGGTTCAGGCCAGTCGATCGGAAAAAGAAGGGCAAGCGCCTCCCCAAGAAATTGGCTCTTTTGCCGCTCGTTGATCTCGCCGATGAATTCGACCCCCGGGCCACTCAGCAATGGAGCAACGCACTCGCGAAAGTACCCTTCGTCAACTTTGTCGACCTTTGCCGCGATCTTGATGGGAATCCCCAATGTCCGAGCGATATGAATAGCCCGCTCAGGCCCTTTTTCTGGCGAGATCCGTCCCAGAAACGCTACATAACCTCCGCGCGGATCGAAGGTTGGGCGGTGCAATTGTAACGGCAAACCATGGTAAATCGTCGCGGCGAAGTTGACCTTGGGAAGGGGCAATCGTTGCGCGTCTGAAATCGACACTAACGGCATGTCGTGGAATGCGGAATAAAAAGACGGCAAATCCGGAAGGTCCTGCCGTCCATGCAATGTGGTCACTGTGCGCCGCGCGATCGAACGAAACAGTGGGAAAGGGAAAAAGTCGACGTGAAAATGAAGGATATCGAAATTGTGGGCCAGCTGCCGTACACGGTCGAGCATGAGCATGTAGTGAGGAATCGTGTCGTGGACTTGCTTGTCGAGCCGCAACGCCATCGGCGCGCAAGGAACGAGATTAGCGGACGTCAGTGAATCCCCGCTTGCGAACAGAGTGACGTCATGGCCCATCTGAACGAGTTCTTCGGTGAGGTAAGAAACAATCCGTTCGGTGCCGCCATAAAGCCGCGGCGGAACACTTTCAATTAGCGGCGCGATCTGGGCGATTTTCATGATTGTTGACTCCCTTACCCTTACTTTAGAGCTGACACGCACGAGTGGCTTCAGAATGGAACTCGCGTCTTCGATCTTGAGTAGTTCAGGCTCGTCGACCCGCCGCCAAACTTTGTTCCAGTGACGAGTTTTCCCCTAGAATTTGATGCGCCTGAAAGCCCGGGGAAGGCGACAAACGATCCGCGGCGTTGATCGGCGTCGCGACGCCGAACGCTGCTCGCGCCGGCATTGTCGGCAAATTGTTCACGGCACGAACTCAAAGCCCGCAGAAAGCCTAGCATCCAGTTACACGCGTCGTGTTGGCGAACGCGCTCCATAAGCGCTCGATGCCGCTCGATACGCTCTTCCTTTGTCATCTCGATCGCCCTGCGCATCGCATGGGCTACTTCGTCGATGTCGTAGGGGTTGACGATCAAGGCCTCCTGCAGGTCCTCGGCGGCGCCCGCAAAGCGCGACAAAATGAGAACGCCGGGATCAGCCTCGTCCTGGGCGGCGACATACTCTTTCGCGACGAGATTCATCCCGTCGCGCAACGGCGTGACGAGGCCAATCTTGCTTCCACGGTAAAGAGCGGCCAGCCTGTCGCGTTCGACCGCTCGGTGAATATAGCGCACGGGCGTCCAGTCGAAGTCCCCGAATTGTCCATTGATCGCCCCCGACAGCGTTTCAAGTTCGTGACGGATATCGATATAGGCCTCCAGATCATCGCGGGTTGGCGACGCTATCTGTATCAAGCTCGCGGGTTTGCACTTGTCGGGGCACATTTCGAGCAGGCGTCTGAAAGCTCGGAATTTTTCCGGCAGGCCCTTGCTGTAATCCAGGCGATCGACGCCGATGACGGTTAACCCCGGTTCGGCCTGCCGCCGAGTTCGTTGAACTCTCTCATCCGCCTCCGGGCTTTGCGCCATGGCGACCAACGACTCGACGTCGATCCCGACCGGAAAGACAGAAGCCTTCAGAGACTTGCCGGCGACGCGCAACGTGTCGGGGGCGGTCATTTCGCCGCCCATGAAATCGCACGCGAAGCGACAGAAGTTCGCCTGGTCAGATGTCGTTTGAAAGCCCACGAGGTCATATTCGAGGAGGGAGCTCATCAACCATTCGTGTTCCGGCGTCGCAGACAAAACCTCCGGCGGGGGAAATGGAATGTGAAAGAAGAAGCCGATTTCATTGCCGACGCCCCGCGCCCGCAGCCCGGCGCCGAGCGGAATGAGGTGATAGTCATGCACCCAGATGAGGTCGCTCCGGTGTATGATCGGCGACAGCTTCTCGGCGAAACGCGCATTGACCCTTCGGTAGCCTTCGGCGGCTTCGAGGGTGAAGTGCGCGAGATCGAGACGATAATGGTGAACCGGCCACAGAACCTCATTCGAAAATCCGAGGTAGTATTCCCGGTAATCGCGTTCGGTAAGCGGCATTGTCATGAGGGTGCAGTTGTCGTGTTTGACGCACGCCGGAACGATTTCGGCCTCATCGGCGACAATCTCGCCATTCCAACCGAACCACATCCCGCCGCGTCTGCGCAGGGCGTCGAGAATGGAGACGGCCAACCCGCCGGAAGCTCCCCCGCGCGAAGGATCGGCGACACGGTTGGATACAATGACCAGACGCCTCATATCGCCTTCTCCCATGTGCGCGACAGTCGCACCGCGCAGTTGATGATTCCAACCAACGAATAGGTTTGCGGATAGTTTCCCCACAATTCTCCGGTTTGAAGATCGACATCCTCCGACATAAGCCCCAATCGATTCCGGAGAGCCAAAAGCGCCTCGAAATGTTCGCGGGCTTCGTCCACGCGACCCATTCGCGCTAGAGCTTCGATGCGCCAAAACGAGCATGTATTGAAAGCCGTTCCGGGAACTCCAAAGTCGTCGGGCGCCTCATAACGCATCATATGCGGACCACGCGCGAGAACCGCCTCCAATTGTTTCATGGTAGAAACCATGCGCGGATCGGATGCATCCAGAAAGCCGACGTCGGTCATCAGCAGGACGCCGGCGTCGAGATGCTCGCCGTCGAAGGATTCGACAAAGGCTTCACGCGTCTGAGACCATGCGCGCTCAAGGATTACCTTCTTGATGCGTTCCGCGCCCTCGCTCCAATCGCTGGCGCGCTCCGTTTCGCCGATATATTCCGCGATCCGCGCCAACCGGTCCGCCGCCGCCCAACACATCAGGCTGGACGTCGTATGTATGCGCGCACGCGTCCGGAACTCCCACATGCCTGCGTCGGGCTTGTCATAGAGCTGCAAGGCCTTGCGGCCCAGATCCTCGAGCCGCAGGAAATCCGCACGGTTCGGCGGCGACAATAGCCGTTGATCAAGGAATGCTTCCGCGACGCCCAGAATTACGTTCCCGTAAGAGTCGTGTTGTAGATGCTGATGCGCCTGGTTTCCAATGCGGACCGGCCCCATGCGGCGATAGCCGGGCAACGCCGTAGCAATTCTTTCATGCAGG
>Ga0302189_10001185_pt1 | contig 22301 bp, 17 predicted proteins | sample II_Bog_E2_2_FD_194551 | JGI IMG/M metagenome (GOLD analysis project Ga0302189, IMG submission 194551) | Peat permafrost microbial communities from Stordalen Mire near Abisko, Sweden - II_Bog_E2_2 | ecosystem: Environmental > Terrestrial > Soil > Wetlands > Peat | place: Sweden: Abisko...
GGGTATCTGCTCGGCCGCCCGCGCGAGTTGCGCACCCAACTGATCCTTAATGAGATCAATGATGTTCATCTTCAGCCTCCCGTGATTTGGCAAGAGCCTATTGGCGCTATTCGAGGCGAGGGCGAGCAAGAACGGCGGGCGGCTCTGCCCGCGATGACCTGTCTACTTTCTTTTTAGTCGATAGTTGAATCAATCCTTGTGGCAAGGATTTCAGCGCCAAGTGGTAAATTGTTGTTGTTTATCGGTCCGTGCCTGCTCGTTGGGTACCCTCTACTGCCGCCAGCTCCGACGGAACGCTCCGCCTTGTGCCATGGGATGATATTCCCGTGACAGATGCCCGGATTGGCGGCAAAATCGGCGCGTGAACATCCTTGCGCCACCGAAAGCCCGGCTATCGATCGAGATCGTGCATGATCTCGTCTGCCCGTGGTGCTTCCTGGGCATGCGGCGGCTGCTGCGCACGCTGCGCCGCCGGCCAGATCTGCTCTACGACCTGAGCTGGCGGCCGTTTCTGCTGAATCCGGACATGCCGCGGATCGGCATGTCCCGTCCCGACTACGTCATTCGCAAGTTCGGCGGCGAGGACCGGGCACGGCGGCTGTACAGCTCGATCTCCGAGATCGGCCGGGCGGAGGGCGTGCGGTTCAACTTCGACCGCATCCGCCGTACCCCGTCGAGCGTGGACGCGCACCGGCTGGTGCGGTTCGCCGCGCGCCTCGGCCCCGGCGACGGCATCGTGGAAACGCTGTTCTCGGCGCATTTCACCGACGGGCTGGATATCGGCGACGAGTCGATCCTGGTCGCGATCGGCCAGGCGGCCGGCCTGGACCCGCGGGCGGTGCGCCGCTTCCTGCACAGCGACGAGGACATCGATACGGTCCACGCCGAGAACCTGTCCGCACACCGGCTTGGCATCAACGGCGTGCCCTGCTTCGTGATCGCCGGCCGCCACGCGATCGCCGGCGCGCAGGAGCCCGAGGTGATCGAGCGCCTGCTGGACGTGGCGGCGGTGGAGGCGGTGGAGTTCTGATCTGGGTGGGAGGCTGGGTAGCGGTGCCGGCCTGCGCTGATCCCCCGTCACCGGCGCCGGCGGCTATCCGTATCGGTCAGGTCTCGGGTCCCTTGATGAAGCACATGATGCCACGATACGGCGTGTAGCAGACGACGGCGCGGCCGGTCGGGTTGTCCGAGCGCTCGATAATGGTCTCCGGCGGCACCGTGCGCCATTCGCCGTCCACCAGCGCTTCGTAACGGTTGCCGGCGATACGGAAATCGGTCTGACGGCAGTCCGCGATCGAGCAGCATGACATGCCGGTACCGGGCTGGCGAAGGCTCTCGAACCAGGGCGCATAGGTCATGTCGGCACCAGGCTGAGGCCGGCCGAGGGCCGTGCCGGCAACGGCAACCAGGGCGGAGACGGCAAGCAGGCGCTTCATGCGGTCATTCCGATCATTCACGTGGTCGGACGGATCATCCGGTCAAGCCAAACCGCCCCGCTCATCAACAGGTCGTCATCCGCGGGCCGGTCCCCACGCGGCAAGGCCTGCGCGGCAAGGCCCGCGCGGCAAGGATCGTTGGATAGGGCTTCAGGCGCTGGCGGACGCGGGGCTGGCCGATATGCCTGGAAGGCAGAACGGGTCCTACGGCGGCAGCCGGCGGGCTTTCCGAGGCGGCTGTGGTGATCCAATTGGATCATCGCCAGTCATGACCGGCACGTCTGTCCACCATTGAGACAGGCGATTCCGAATGCTGGCCATGATAATATCAGCGCCTGCCATACTCTGAAGAATTTCGTTCGGGATTTCGGTGAATGCCTGACGCGCCAGCGACTCCGGATCGAAACGTATGCATGTGTCAATCCCCACCGGGGATATGTCTGTTGCACCCGCAACTCCGGTTTCATCCTGATTAGCCGGGCCAGCCGAGGCGTCAATGTTAAAAATGCAGATATAGGCGTTCAGAGAACTTGTCGGGGTACCGTCTATCACGCTGTATCCAGAATTCGTTTTGACAAGACGTGGTGCGCTCAGAAAAGGTTGCCAGCTATCCCAGACCACCCGGGGAAGAGCAAGGATCGTGCCTGCCGCAGCGCCACCAGAGGACCAGAGGAGAGTTGGAACTTAACAAGCATTTGGTCGAAAGTGCGTTTGAAAACGTTGGCGATATTCGGTCCCTCGACGCCACGCCCGGCCCAATCCCGGCGAATGGATAGTCCATGTGCAGAGCGTCGATCCGCCGCATGACGGCAAGATCGGCCGCCGGAACGGCTTGAGGTTCGTAGTAAAGACTGCTGCGGCTGAGCTTCAGCAATTCCGCCTGCCGCACCAGAGACAAATCGTGACTGCGGTCGATCATCGCTTTGCGCTCAGCAGGCCGGCTTTGCCGAGCGCACCGGCTAAAAAATCGTTCTCCAGCGTCAGCTCTCCGATCTTGGCGTGCAGCACCTTCAAGTCCACCGCCGGCGCCACCTCGTTCCCCATGCCGGCGCCGAACACGCCGGCGGCACCGCCAACCAGCTGCGCCTTCCAGGCCGTGATCTGGTTCGGATGCACGTCAAATTGCTGCGCAAGCTCGGCCAGCGTCTTCTCCCCCCTCACCGCCGCCAACGCCACCTTCGCCTTGAAGGCCGGACTGCGCGTCCGGCGTGTTCGCTTCGTCATTTTCTCTCCTGATCCGCGGCATCCTCGCCGCTCTCAGGCAGAAATTCCACGTATCGACCTGTCCGAATTTGGCCAGCCACCTCTGACTTCAGAATCGACTGGCAGGAAGAGACCGCTGCGGTTGCGCCACCGCCGCGCCGACATAGCTCTTCCCATGGCCCTTCCAACTGCCTATATCTGGTTCTGCCGGTTCGCCGGCTATGGCGATAAACGGTTCGTGGAATAAGCGTTGTGGACCCGGGGGCAGTGCCCGGCGCCTCCACCACATGCGGGGGCGAAACAGGCTCGACACGCGTGGTAAAGACGGATTTTTCGCTCGGCATGGTTCCGCCGTCATCGGGCCGTTTTACAAGTGCCAATGACAATGAGGCGCTCGCTGTCGCTGCATAAGCGATAAGCGCGGTTCGGGGGGCACCGGGCAACAGAAGCCCCCCACTTCTCCCCATGATGTCACCGATGGACAGCGTTGCGCTTGTGGACGGCGCGGCAAACCGACGCATATGGAACCGGTATGACCACGCTCCTGATGGCTCCCCTGCTCGCCGCCGACGAGCCCTCCCCGGTCCTGCTGCTCAACCCGCACGGTGCCGGTCCCTTTCTGCTCACCGCGGATCACGCGGGACGGGCGCTGCCCCGCCGGCTCGGCACGCTAGGCCTGCCCGACGACGAGTTGGAACGGCATATCGGCTGGGATATCGGCATCTGGGGCGTTGCCGCACTGCTGGCCGAGGCGCTCGATGCGCCCGCCATCGGCCAGCGCTATTCGCGCCTGGCGATCGACTGCAACCGGCATCCGGGCGCCACCGATTCCATCGCCGAGATCAGCGAGACCACCGAAATCCCGGGCAATTTCAACGTTTCGGACGATGAGCGCGCTCTCCGCGAGGAGACATTGTTCGATCCCTACCACCAGCGGGTCGCTGCCGAGCTGGACTTCCGAGGTGACCGCCTGACCGCGCTGGTCGCCTTGCACAGTTTCACGCCGGTCTTCACCGGGGTCACCCGCCCCTGGCATATTGGCCTGCTGTTCGACCAGGACGAGCGCTTCGCCCGCCCGCTGCTCGACCTGCTGCGGGCGGAGCCCGGTCTGGTGGTCGGCGAGAACGAGCCTTACGCGGCGGACGCCGACTTCGACTATTCGCTGTACGTCCATGGCGCCGAGCGCGGAGTGCCGCATCTCGGGATCGAACTGCGCCAGGACCTGATCGCCGATGCGGCCGGCCAGGCAAGGTGGGCGGCGTTGCTGGCCCGTCTTCTCCCGCAAGCGCTGCAGGCCGTACCTGGACTGGCATGATCGCCTCGGCGGGCCAGCGACCTATGTGACGGAGTGGTGCGGACGCCTGGCTACGACGGGGTGCGCGGGCCTCCGCTGGCATTACCGACCGCCCAATGACACTATTGCCTGACTGGGTTGCGCTATTCCATGTAACAACCGTCTTTTATATAGTAAATGTGGCATACAATATGCTTTACTTTGCGAAAATGACAGTCATCTAATTGAGAAATATTTGTCTTCGCGCCGATTAACTCATTTTTTAGGTCAACAGGCCAGTCCTTCAGTGGCCTTGACATCTGGTCATCGGGATTAACGACTAGCGCCATCCGAATAGAATTATCCCAGTATTCATAGCATACAACAGAATGTGCCCCGGCTTTTCCATTCGTGCCGCTGCCGCATAATTCAGGGAACATATGCAATAAGCGTCCCTTTGCTGCCATATCAATATCCAAATATTGCGAAGAGAGTGCGGTTCTTATGAGACACAGCATTAGTATTATCGCATAAATTCGAAAGACGTAAAATTTCTGAAAATGAAGGCAGCGGCTGGCAGCGATCAAACTAGCTGTTATGGAGAAAATCGTGAACATTCCTCTAAAGAATGGATACTCTTCCTCAAATGACCCATAAAACCGATTATGCCACTCACCGTATACATAGAAGGAAATCGAAACTATTACAAAAGAAACCATCACGGCCCACGCGGGCCGTGAAGAGGCTTGTGATGTAATACCAGCCTCCCCATGCTGGATAACAGTCTCTATTGTCATAAATTTTTCTCTGCTAATCGATTGGCGCTGGGCGCTTCAGGAGATCTTTAGCGCAATCGTGGGCTCCATCGTAAGGAAAAATTTCGATGGACCAGCGTGGGCCGTCCACCAACGCCGCCATCCGCACCGCAGAGGCGGATGGCGCTCCGCTTATCCGCCCCACCCTTTCGACCGCCAAGCGCAAACAGCCACTGGCATTCAGTGGCCGCCACCCTCCAGATAGGCCGCCTTGATCTCCGGCCTGGCCAGCAGCTCGGCCCCAGTCCCGGCCATGGTGATGGCCCCGTTCACCAGCACGTAGCCGCGATGCGCCAGCCGCAGGGCCTGGAACGCGTTCTGCTCGACCAGCAGCACGGTCAGCCCGGTCGCGCGGTTCAGGTCGCGGATCGCCCCGAAGATCTGCCGCACCACCAGCGGCGCCAGGCCCAGCGAGGGCTCGTCCAGCAGCAGCAGCCGAGGCCGCGCCATCAGGGCTCGGCCGATCGCCAGCATCTGCTGCTCGCCCCCCGACAGCGTACCGCCGCGCTGCGCCATCCGCTCCTGAAGGCGCGGGAACAGGGTGAACACCTGCTCAAGCGAGGTGTCTTTCTCCCGGTTGCCGCTGACCTCGGCGCCCATCAGCAGGTTCTCGTAGACTGTCATGCGGCCGAAGATGCGCCGCCCCTCCGGCGCCTGAGCAATCTGCCGGCGCATGATGAGGTGCGTCGGCAAGCGGGTGATGTCGTGCCCGTCGTAGATGATCTCGCCCGACCGCGCGCGCGGATTACCGCACACCGTCATCATCAGCGTCGATTTGCCCGCGCCGTTGGCACCGATCAGCGTGACAATCTCGCCTTCGTTCACGACCAGATCGACTCCGCGCAGTGCTTGGATCGCACCATAGAACGCGGTCACGCCGGAGAGTTGCAGCAGCGGCGCGGTCATCGCACGCCCCACTTGCCGCCGCCGCAATGTCCCCGAACCGGAACGGGGCCGCCACTGGCAATAAAAGCCCTGCTGCAAGCCGGGCCGCCGCAATGCCCCCGAACCGGGACGGGGCTGCCGGAGCACAGCCCCGGAACCGGGACCGGACGAACGGCCGACCACATGCCCATCATGACGCCACGGCCTCGGCCGCAACCTCGTCCTCGTCGCCCTCGCCGAGATAGGCGGCGATCACCGCGGGATCGGCGCGCACCTCGGCCGGCGTGCCGTCGCTGATCTTCTTGCCGTGATCCAGGACCACGATGTGGTCGGAAATCCGCATCACCACGCCCATGTCGTGCTCGATCAGCAGCAGCGAGCAGCCGTCGCCGCGGATGCGCAGCAGCAGCTTGTTGAGGTCCTCGCTCTCCCGCGGGTTCAGCCCGGCAGCCGGCTCATCCAGGCACAGCAGCACCGGGTCGATGCACATGGCGCGCGCCACCTCCAGCCGCCGCTGCGCGCCATAGGGCAGCGCGCCGGCGGGCTCGTCGGCCCGTCCGGTCAGCCCGGTCGCGTCCAGCCAGAACCGCGCCTTGTCGATCGCCGCGCGTTCCGCCGCGCGATAGCGGCCGATCCCCAGCACCGCCAGCACGCCGAAGCCGGTCGCCGCCATCAGCGTGTTGTGCTGCGCCACCAGCAGGTTCTCCAGCACCGTCATGCCCGCGAACAGGCGGATGTTCTGGAACGTGCGCGCCACCTTGGCGCGGCTGGCGATGCGGTGGCCCGGCATGTGCTCCAGCGGGAAGCGCCGGCCATCCGCGTGGGCCAGCGCCAGGCTGCCCGAGGTCGGCCGGTAGAAGCCGGTGATGCAGTTGAACACCGTGGTCTTGCCGGCGCCGTTCGGCCCGATCACCGCGGTGATGTCGCCGCGCCTTGCCTCGAAGCAAAGCTCGTCCACCGCCTTCAGCCCGCCGAAGCGCATCGTCAGCCCGGTGACGGTGAGCAGGGCCTCGGTCATCCCCCTAGGCACCACGGCCTTGCGCCACCAGTTCGGCAGCGATCTCGTGCGGCTCGCCGAGCGACACGCTCGGCGTGCGCCCGGACACCAGCCCGCGTGGTCGCAGCACCATCATGACGACAAGGGCCAGGCCGAAGATCAACATGCGGTACAGCGGCAATTCACTGGCGATACCCAGGAAGACCGGGTTGTGCATCTGGTCACCGAGCCAGCTCAGCAGGCCGCGCAGCAGCTCCAGACCGCCCACCATGATCAGCGCGGCCAGGGCGACGCCGAGCTGGCTGCCGAGGCCGCCCAGCACCACGATGGCCAACACCGTCGCGCTCTCGATGAAAGTGAAGCTCTCCGGGCTGATGAAGGCCTGGCGCGTGGCGAAGAAAGCGCCCGCGAAGCCGCCGAACAGCGCGCCGGTGGCAAACGCAGTCAGCTTGGTGGTGGTGACGTTGATCCCGAGCGACCGGCAGGCCACCTCGTCCTCGCGCAACGCCTCCCAGGCGCGGCCTTGCGGCAGGCGGCGCAGCCGCAGCGTTACCCAGTTGGTCAGCAGGGCAAGCCCGAAGATCACGTAATACAGGAAGATCACCCGCTGGGTCGTCGTCGGCTCGATGCCGAAGAAGCCGGCGAAGGTGCCCGGACCGCCCTCCATCGAAAATGTCAGCCCGAACAGCGTGGGGCGCGGGATGTCGGTGATGCCGTTCGGACCGTTGGTGAGGGACACCCAGTTGGTGATCACCACGCGGATGATCTCGCCGAACGCCAGCGTCACGATGGCGAGGTAATCGCCGCGCAGCCGCAGCACCGGGAAGCCGAGCATCACCCCCCAGCACGCGGCGAGCAGGCCGGCCAGCGGCAGGCAGACCCAGAAGCCGAGACCGAAGGTCTGCGCGATCAGGGCGTAGGAATACGCGCCGACGGCGTAGAACGCGACGTAACCGAGGTCGAGCAGCCCGGCCAGGCCGACGACAATGTTCAGCCCCCAGCCAAGCATCACATAGGTCAGCACCAGCGTGCCGAGATCGACGTAGTAGCGCGAGTCGGTGAACGGCAGCAGCGCCGCGGACACCAGCAGCGCTGGCGCGATGTAGCGGCCGGCGCGTTTCAGCCGCTCGGCGAGGGCGCGATTGTCGCGCACCGCCTCGCTGCGGGGCCGCGCCCGCCAGGACAGCATGACCAGCCGGCCGACGAACACCAGCGCCACCACGACCAGGGCGCCCCCAATGCGGAAGCGGAGCCGGAGCCCGTCAGGCCCCATATTGGTCACCAGCCCGACCATCGGCACGAACAGGCCCGCCGCCACCAGGGCGGAGAGGCCGGCGTCGCGGAACCCGCCGGCGAGTCGGCCCAGAACCCCCGGCTGTTGGTCGCCGGCCTGGGGGGCAGCTTGCGGGCCGGGATCAGACCTTTTCGACATCGGCCCGGCCCAGGATGCCCGTCGGCAGGAAGATCAGCGCCACCGCGAGGATCGAGAACGCCGCCACATCCTTGTATTCGACACTGAAATAGGCCGACCAGAACACCTCGATCAGCCCGATCAGCAGACCGCCCAGCACCGCCCCTGGCAGGCTGCCGATGCCGCCCAGCACCGCGGCGGTGAACGCCTTGATCCCGGCGATGAAGCCGATATAGAAGTCGATCACCCCGTAATAGAGTAGGAACATCAACCCGGCCACGGCGGCCAGCGCCGCGCCGATGACGAAGGTCAGGCTGATCGTCTGGTCGGTGTCGATGCCGAGCAGCCCGGCCATCTTAAGGTCCTGTTCGCAGGCGCGCATCGAACGCCCGAGCGGGGTTTTCGTCACCAGCCAGGTGAAGATCGCCAGCACGGACAGCGTGGTCACCACGATGGCGATCTGCATCCAGGAGAGCTGCACCGCGAACCCCTCGGCATCCCAGATCGTGAGGCCACCCGGTAGCAACGCCGGCATCGGCTTCACCCGGGCGCCCTGGCTCACCTGCACGAAGTTCTGCAGCGTGATCGACATGCCGATGGCGCTGATCAGCGGCGCGAGGCGGAACGAGCCGCGCAGCGGGCGATAGGCGACACGCTCGATCGTCCAGCCATACAGCGCGGCGATCGCGGCGGCGAACAACAAGGTGATCGAGAGCGCGAGCGGCACCCAGGTTATGCCGAGCGCTCCAAGGCCAAGCAGGGAAATCAGCGACAGGAACGCGCCGACCATGAACACGTCGCCATGCGCGAAGTTGATCATGCCTATGATGCCGTAGACCATGGTGTAGCCGACGGCGATCAGCCCGTATATCATGCCGAGCGTAATGCCGTTGATGAGCTGCTGTAGCGCGTAGGCCACTCCGTCTCCCTATCGAATCGTCACTACCGGAGCAAACACGGCGCAAGCCCCCGACGCAAGACGCTTTGGTCGGCGTTGCTTCGGGCACGTCGCTGGTCACGGACAGGTCATGTTTTCGCCAGACGAACGAGCCGCCGCATGGCGGGAATTGGTCGGGGCTTGCCGCGCACTGCGCCGTTTTGAAAGGACGCAATCAGCCGCGACAGCGTGTTACGATGGCCATCGATGGGCGTCCTCGTTGACACCACCGTCCTCCACCATCCAAACCACTGTCGGACCACGAAGCCAAACCCCCGAGCGTGCAACGTGAAACACACCAGTTCCCCAGCGAGCTTGCTTCCTTGGCCAGATCTATCTGGTCACGGTATAATCGTTGCTGATCCGACAGCGCAAGTTTCCAGCATATAAGCGACACAATGCCGGATAGTGTAATCGTATGTCAGGATGTTACGCCGCCGGACGCGCTGCCCGGCGGCGCTATGAGACGGCCGTGAGCTATCGGTGGGGCGGCGACATCCCCCCGGGGGGGGGGACTCTTAACAACCGCACAATATCGGCAGTCATAGCAGAGATATCCGGCCTCAGAGGCAAAATGGTTTCGAATATATTCGTCTGAAAACCAGAAGTGATGTCGCTGTCTGGCTCCATCCTATCCGCCAGCAGGACTATGCGAGCCGATTTATTTCTTCGTTTCACCATGGAAGCGAAAGCGCCAACATTAAGCGTATGGGGCGGCATGTCTCTTACGACAATTATAACGATATTGGGCATGCGATCGAGGACGTCGAGAGCCTCCTTGAGCGTGGCGGCTTCAATCGGGTGGAAGCCGGCGGACCGTAACCCATGCCCCAGCGTGGACCGATAAATTGCGTCGTCCTTGACCAACAGGAGGACGCACTGATCGCGATTGGAGAGAACCACACAGCACCCGTTCGCTGACCGGACGGTTTTAGGAAGCCCTTGCGGAAAAGCCACTCACATCAGCGGGACTGTTGGGAACACGCCGGCTCCTCTTGCGCTGGCTGCAACTCGAGTTACCACCGATGCCTGCGGCCCGGTTGCCCGCCGATCAGCCCATGGACATGCCGTATCCGCCCGCCCGGGGCCAGGTGTTCAGCTCTGCGGCGCGACACCATAGCGCCCGAACCAGGCGAGCATCCGGCGCCAGCCGTCCTCGGCGGCTTCGCAGTTGTAGCTCGGGCGGTAGTCGGCATGGAAACCGTGGCCGGCATCCGGGTAGATCACGATCTCCACGGTCTTGCCCGCCGCCTTCGCGCGCGCCTCCGCGGCGCGTACGTCGCTGACGGGAATCGACCCGTCCTGGCCGCCGTAAAGGCCAAGCAGCGGACACTGGATCTCGCCGGCAATATCCAGCGCCGTCTTCGGCTGGATGTCGCTGACCGCACCGCCGAGCCCACCATAGAACGCCACCGCCGCCTTCAGCCGGGGATTGTGCGCCGCGTACAGCCACGTGTTCCGCCCGCCCCGGCAAAACCCCGCGACGCCGACCCGGCCCGGATCGCCATGGTTCGCCGCGGCCCAGGCCAGGGTGGCGTCCAGGTCGCCCATGACCTGCGCGTCCGGCGTCCGCATGACCACCTCGCGGATGATCTGCCCGGCATCGGTCATGTGCGGAAATTCGGCATTGCGGAAATAGATCTCCGGCGCCACCGCCAGATAGCGCTGCTTCGCGAGCCGCCGGCAGATATCCTGCATGTATTCGTGGATGCCGAAGATCTCTTCGTTGACCAGGACAACAGGCAGGTTGGTTCCGGTCGCCGGCCGGGCGAAGTAGGCGGGCATTTCCAGCCCGCCCCCGACCGGGATCGACACCGTGCCGGCGGCGAGCCCGGCGGCGTCGGTGTGGATCGGCTCCGCCTCCGCGCGCGCCGTGGCCAGCGTGAAGCCGCTGATCAGGCTGGTCATGACGAAGCGCCGGCGGTCCAGCGCGGCGGACCGGATGTCGGCAGGCCCCTCGGCGTCAGCCTGTCGCGTCGACTCGCTCATGCCCCCTCCCGTCAGTCGCCCGATGCCGGAATCAGCGCCGCTTGATTCATCGCGAACTGGAGGTTTTCATCGATTTTGCCAAGGAAAGCCTGCGTGTTCATCCAGGGCTCGCCGGGGCCGATCAGCCCGGCAAGGTCCCGAGTCATGAACCCCGCCTCCACCGCCTCGACGCAGACGCGCTCCAGCGTCTCGGCGAACTGCGTCACGTCCGGCGTGCCGTCGAACTGGCCGCGATGCACCAGGCCTCGCGTCCAGGCGAAGATCGACGCGATCGGGTTGGTCGAGGTCTCAAGGCCCTGCTGGTGCTGCCGGTAGTGGCGGGTCACCGTGCCGTGAGCGGCCTCGCTCTCCACCGTCTTGCCGTCGGGGCTCAGCAGCACGCTGGTCATCAGGCCGAGCGAACCGAACCCCTGCGCCACCACGTCCGATTGCACGTCGCCGTCGTAATTCTTGCAGGCCCAGACATAGCCGCCGTCCCACTTCAGCATGCAGGCGACCATGTCGTCGATCAGGCGGTGCTCGTAGGTCAGTCCGTGCGCCTCGAACGCGGCCTTGAACTCCTGCTCGTAGATCGCCTGGAATATGTCCTTGAACATCCCGTCATAGACTTTGAGAATAGTGTTCTTGGTGGACAAATAGAGTGGCCAGCCCCGTTGCAGCGCGAAGTTGAACGAGGCGCGGGCGAAGCCCTCGATGCTTTCGCGTGTATTGTGCATCGCCATTGCCACGCCGCCGTCCTTGAATGTGTGGACGTCCAGCGTCTTCGGTCTGCCGCCTCCGGCCGGCTGGTAGCTGATCGTGACGGTCCCGGGCCCTTGGACCTTCAGCTCCGTCGCGCGGTAAACATCGCCATAGGCGTGGCGGCCGATGACGATCGGGCGGGTCCAGTGCGGCACCAGCCGCGGCACGTTGCGGCAGATGATCGGCTCCCGGAAGATCGTGCCGTCCAGGATGTTGCGGATCGTCCCGTTCGGGCTGCGGTACATGCGCTTGAGGTTGAACTCGCGCACCCGGGCCTCGTCCGGGGTGATCGTGGCGCATTTCACCCCGACGCCGAATTCGGCGATCGCGTGCGCGGCATCGACCGTCACCTGGTCGTCCGTGCGGTCGCGGTGTTCGATGCCAAGGTCGAAGTATCTCAGGTCGATATCAAGATACGGGAGTATAAGCTTTTCTCTGATGAATCCCCAGATGATGCGGGTCATTTCGTCCCCGTCCAATTCCACCACCGGGGTGATCACTTTGATTTTCGCCATTCCATCCTCGTGATAAAGCACCGTCGCGGCCGGCGCGCCGCGGCGGTCCGACATGGAGCGCAAATTCGCACCCGGCCGCGCCAGCGGCAAGCCGGCGTGATGGATCACACCCATTTGATGACGCCCGGTTGAGAGCGCCGCCGATTATGCTTCCCGTCGCGAAACAGCTATGGACGTCCCTGGGGGGTTGGCCTGAGCGCGTATTGACGGTGAACGATGAAGCCTGATCCCACTTTTCTTAACCCCGCGCGGCCTTCGCGCTTCGGCGGGGCAGCGCCGTCGCAAACCCGCGTTCTGCTGGTCGGGGACACGCTGGCCAGCCAGCTCGTCACCGCGGCCGCGCTGCGCCGCGAGGACCATTTGGCCGACATCGCAAACGACGGCAAAGCGGCGCTGCGGGCGCTGCGCCGCCAGCCTTACGACCTCGTGCTGATGGACCTGCTCATGCCCGGCATGTCAGGCATCGAGGCGACGTGGCGCATCCGCGCTCTACCCGGACCGGCCGGCGCGGTTCCCATCATCGGGTTCACCGCGAACGTGACCCCGGAAGACCGGGCGGCCTGCCGGGAAGCTGGCATGAGCGGCATACTGGAAAAGCCGGTCATCATGACCGACCTGGTCGCGGCAATCGCCGAGCATGTCTGGCGGCCCGGACACCGTCGCACAGGGGGTGACCGCGGCGACCGGGAGACAAATGGCGAGCGTATCAGCCGGGAAAGTCGCCAGGCGGCCTCCCGGGCCATCGGCCATGAGCAGCCTCACGGCGCGTCCCAGCCGCTGCTCGACGTCGGGCTGCTGGCGGAATTGCGCGCGGCCATTGCCGCTGGCACGTTCAGTTCCATGGTCGAGGAGTGCCTGACGGATTTGGCCGCGCGGCTGCCGGGGCTGCGCCGCGCCGTGCAGGTCAATGCAACGGCGGCCATCATCGCGGAAGCACACGCCATGGCCGGTGCCGCAGCCGGCTACGGCATGGCCGCATTGGCAGCGCAGCTTGGCGCGGTGATAGATGCCGCGCGGCGCGGCGACACGGCAACCGTGGCAAGGCTCGCCGCCGGGCTGGACGCCACTCTGGCCCGCACCGGCGAGGCTTTCAGGCAAACGCTGCAGAGCGGGCAAACGCTGCAGAGCGAACGCGTCTGACCGATTTGGCTCAGCGCAGCGCCGGTGATGCATGGGCAGGTGACGCGCAGGTCCTGTTCAGGCATTGTTAACAGATGCGCATGATGATGCACTGCATGTCCTCCACGGGTTCGCTTTCGGCCTTTTCCGCCAGCGTCGCTCAGACCGGAATCGGCCAGGCGCGCCCCGTCCAGAACGTCCGCGCGATGGACGGCACGGCGGCCCCGACTGGGCAGGCATCGGGAGGCGCGGGCCGGGCCGGGCCGTCGCCGCGCACCGGCGAGACCGCCCCGCCGACCAGGAGCTTGCCGCGCGGATCACTGCTGGATCTTACCGTTTAAGCCCCGCCTGGATGTGGCCAGACCGTCTGGCCACGCGAAAATCGCCCAGCTATTAGGGAAACATTGATCGGCAGGCCGGAACGAGGCAGTTTCAGGCCATGCCGGAGTTTGTCCGCCGCATCCCTGAAGGCGACAACCGCGAGCGCTCGGTCTGCGCCGAGTGCGGTCATGTGGACTACGAGAACCCGAAAGTGGTTGTGGGCTCCGTGGTGTCCCTGGGCGAGCGGGTCCTGCTGTGCCGCCGCGCCATCGAACCGAGGCGCGGTTTCTGGACCTTGCCCGCCGGTTTCCTGGAACTGGGCGAGACGCTGGAGGAAGGCGCCATCCGCGAAGCCTGGGAAGAGGCGCAAGCGGCGATCACCCTCGACGGCATTCTGGGAGTTTACAGCATCAGCCGAATCGGCCAGGTGCAGGTAATCTACCGCGCTTGGTTCGCGGCCGAACCGCGCTTCGCCGCCGGGCCGGAGAGCATGGACGTCGCCCTGTTCGACTGGGCCGGCATCCCATGGGAGGCCATCGCCTTCCCCACCGTGACATGGTCGCTGCGAGCCTGGCGCCGGATTGGCGCCGCGCCGCTCGGCCAGCCGGTTGGCAACCCGGCGGATGACCCGCGCGGCGCCGGACGCCCCGGCGCTCCTGTCGAGGGCGCTGCGTGAACCGGCACGCCCTTGTTCTCGCCGCGATTCTGGCCGCCGCCGAGTCCTTGCTGCCGGAGCCACCCATCCCGCCAGACCAGCCTCCCGCCGACCAGGCCGCCCCGGTGCCAAATCCAGACGCCCACGCACCGGCTGCCACCGGGACAGCACGTACCCAGGTCAGGCCGGAAATGTTTCGTAAAGGAACCTATGATCCCAGCCTTGGTTACGCCACCGGCTCGCGCTACCAGGACAACGAGGACCGCAAAGTTATTCAGACGCCTGGCGTGCGATTGATGATGCCACTGCAGTAGCGCTCTCCGGAATGTGAAGGAACGACCGTCGCCTTTCATTCCTGCAGCGTGCACGATACTGCTACGAACAAGGGGCGCTGTCCCCTGTGCCCCTTGTCATCGGCCTCCGGCCAATGGCACCCGATCGTCTGATCGGTGTGAATAGGGCTCTCGGACGAAGGGCGACGCCCGTTTGAGAGCACCGACAAGGACATGAAACTTTCCAGACGGCTGGTACTGTTGCTGCTGGTTTCTCTGGCCCCCATGATCGCGGCCCAGGTCTATACCCAGATCGATCTGCGGCGGCAGCGCCAGGGATCTGCACAGCTCGGCCAGATTGGGCTGCGCGAGGTGCAACTGGTCAACGCCGATATGGCGAGCATCGTCGGGGCTGCGCGCCAGGTCGCCACGGTCGTGGCGCACGCGCCGGCGCTTCGCGATCAGCCCGCCGCTTGCGCCCAACAGCTCGAAACGCTCGGCATGGACCTGCCGCGCTATCGGTTCATCGCCGTGTACGATCGCTCCGGAGCCGCCGTCTGCGCCTCGCTGCCGGGGCTGGTCGCCGCCGATGCGAGACCAGCCTGGCTGCACGACCTGGCGACCGACGGGGCGACCGACGGGGCGACCGACCTGGCGACCGACGGGGCGACCGACGGGGCGGCAGGGGTCGGCCGGCTCGCCACCAGCCCCGCGGTTGACGGACCGTTCCTGCCGGTCGGCGTGCGGCTCCCGGACCATGGCTGGGTGGTGGCGGCGCTCGATCTCGGCTGGCTGTCCCGGCATCTCGATGCGCTGAAGGCAACCGGCTCGCACCTGTTCGCCAATGGCGGGCTGATCGTCACCGACCGTGCGGGGGATGTGCTGGCGCGCTATCCCGCTTCGCCGGGCTGGGCCGGCCAGCAGGTGCTGGCGGACCTGAAGCCGCTCCTGTCCCGGCAGGCCAGCGGCGTTACCACGGTCGCTGGCCTGGACGGGGGCCTGGACGGGGGCCAGGACGGGCTGGCCTCCCCCCCGGGGGGGCCGGACGACTGGCTGATCGCTTACAGTCCGGCGGCGCGGTCTCCGGCCGGGATCGGTTCCGCCGCCGCGCTTTACCTCCCGGACTTCGGCGCCGGGATCGACGCAGCCATCCGCCGCGACGCCTGGGTGATTGCGATCTGCGCGCAGCTTGCGCTGGTGCTGGCCTACATGGCGGGGCAGCGCTACCTGATCCAACCGACCAAGGCACTGCTCGCGGCCGTCCGGCGCTGGCAGGACGGCGAACTCGACGCCCGCGCCGACGTGCCGCAGCGGCGCACGGAGTTCGGCGCGCTGGCCGAGTCCTTCAACGCCATGGCCGACACGCTGCAGGCCCGCGACCAGGAGCGCCGGCTGCACGCCGAGACCCTGGAGGCACGGGTCGCCCAACGCACCAGCGCCCTGTCGGAGAGCAACAACCGGCTGCAGGTGGAGATCGCCGAGCGGGAGCGAACCGAGGCAGCGCTACATCAGGCGCAGAAGCTGCAGGCGGTCGGCCAGCTTGCCGGCGGCATCGCACACGACTTCAACAACATGCTGGCGACCATCCTTGGCAGCCTGGAGCTGATGGAGCGCCGCCTGCCGCAAGGCGGCCGGCCCTTGACCGAGGCGGACGACTCACGGCTGCGCAACCTGATCGAGCGCGCCACCGCGGCGGTGCAGCGCGGCGCCCACCTCACCTCCGGACTGCTCGCGTTTTCCCGCCGCCAGCGTCTGTCGCCCCGGCCGACCGACCTGAACCGGTTGCTCGGCGATCTGATTGCGCTGGCAACCAGCACGCTCGGGCGCCGCATCCGGGTGGTCACGGACCTCGCCGCCGACCTTTGGCCGGCGCAGGTGGACCCGAGCCAGGTGGAAGCGGCGATCCTGAACCTTTGCCTGAACGCGCGCGACGCGATGCCGGAGGGCGGCCAGCTCACGATCACCACGGCGAACGAAACCATCGCCGACCGCGTCGGGCCGGACGGCCCCGATGCCGGCGCCTATGTCCGCATCTGCGTCACCGACACCGGCGGCGGCATGACGCCCGATGTGCTGCGACGCGCGTTCGATCCGTTCTTCACCACCAAGGGACCGGCGGGCGGCCCGGGTCTCGGACTGAGCCAGGTCTATGGCATGGCCCGGCAACTCGGCGGCACGGTGCGGATCAGGAGCGCTCCGGGCGAAGGGACGGCGGTCGCGCTGCTGCTGCCCCGGTCGGCCGGGCTCGCCGGCCAGGAGGCCGTCATCCACGACGCCGCCCCGCAGCGCCGGGCCGCACCGCCCTGCCTCGTGCTGGTGGTCGACGACGACGCCGCGGTGCGGCACGTGGCGGTCGAGATGCTGAAGGATCTCGGCTGCGACGTGGTCGAGGCGCCAGGCGGCGCGGAGGCGCTCGCCCTGCTGGAGGGACCCGCACGGCAGGCCGGTGTGGCGCTGATCGACTATGCGATGCCGAAAATGAACGGGCTGCAGCTCGCCCGCATTGTCCGCGACCGGCTGCCCGAGCTGCCGCTGGTGTTGGCGACAGGCTACGCGGAACTCGGCGAGGAGAGCACGGCGCTGTTCGACGCAATGCTGCGCAAGCCGTTCACCATCCGCGAGCTGGAGGCGACGCTGGCCAGGATGCGCGAGTTGCGGCCGCTGTCCAACGTGGTTCCTCTGCGTACCCAGCGACGCGGCTGATCCGGGGCCAAGACGGGCTCGCCGCCAGCGCGTAGAGTGCCAGCGGATAGGGTGCGCAAAGCTGACGATCCGGAGGGCCGACCGATGGCAACGCCTATGGGACTCAAGGACATCCTGGTTCACCTGGACACGACCGAGCAGACCCCTGCCCGGCTGGCGCTGGCGGCCAGGCTGGCCGCGCAGCATGGGGCGCACCTGACCGGCGTGCACATCATCGACATTCCGCCGGCCAGCTTCTTCTACGGCGCAGCCATCCCGTTCCTGCCGGCCGCGCCGGACGAGATCGTCGAGCGCATGCGCGAGGATGCGCAGGCAGCCGCCGTGCCGGTCGAGAAGGCGTTCCGCGAGTGCGTGCGGCGCGACGGAATCGAGGGAGAATGGCGGCTGGCGGAAGGCCAGGGGCCGGCAACGCTCGCGCTGCATGCGCGCTACGCCGACGTCGCGGTGGTCGGCCAGCCAAACCCGAAGGGCGTGCAGGATGGCTCGGACGGCTCGATCCCGATCACCGCTGTGCTGGGCAGCGGCCGGCCGGTGCTGACCGTGCCCTATGCCGGCGCGTTCCCGGTCGTCGGCAAGCGCGTGCTGGTCGCCTGGAACGCGAGCCGCGAGGCGGCGCGGGCCGTCGCCGACGCGCTGCCGCTGCTGCAGGTGGCCGAGCACGTGACGATCCTGGCGATCAACCCGAAGCGCGGGATTGGCGGGCACGGCGGCGTGCCGGCCGCCGACATCGCCCTGCACCTGGCCCGCCACGGCGTCCAGGCCGAGGCGGCGCACACCGTGGCCAAGGACATCTCCGACGGCGAGGCCTTGCTGTCTTACGCGGCGGACATCTCAGCCGACCTGATCGTCGCCGGCGCCTACGGCCATTCGCGGGTGCGCGAGACGGTGTTCGGCGGGGTAACCCGGACGCTGCTTGCCGAAATGACGGTGCCCGTGCTGTTGTCGCATTAGGGCGATGGCGTCCCCGGCAGGCCGAAGGAGCGCGAAGCTTTTTCCCCCCGGCTGGCCCGATTAAGTCGGGAAGCCGTGGCTCATGTAGGGTGGATCAGCGAAGCGCCGTCCACCAATGCCGCAAGCCACACCGTAATGGCGGATGGCGCTCCGCTTATCCGTCCTACCCCTTACCCAGCACGGTCAGCCGCCGCACCCGATGAAACTGCCCGCCCCGCCAGTCCCCACCTTGACCGGTCAGCACGGTCGGCCGCCCGTATCAGATGAAACCGCCGATCCGTGCCACGCCCATCTTGACGGGTCGCCACGGTCGGCCGCCAGTACCAGATGACGCCGTACCAGATGACGCCGTCGGCCCCCCGCCCGTCTGTCCTCGGCCGGCTCCTCTGGCCGCTGCTGGTGTTCGAGGCCGGCATCGCGCTGGCCTTGATACTGGTGCTCGATCCGCTTCTGGTTGCCCTGTTGCAGGCGATGGTCGCCCTCAGCGGCGACCCGTTCACAGGCAATGTGGCGCTGATCGGCTTCTTTCTCTCACCGGCCGGCGCGTTGACCGCCGTGACCGCCGCCGTCGTCGCCATTCTTCTGTTCGCGATCGAGTTCGGCGGCGTCAGCCTGATCGCCTGGGAGGGATTTAACGGCAGGCAGCCGAACCTTGTGTCGGTCTGGAACCTGCTCCTGCGCAGAGGGCCGGATCTGCTGGGGCTGTCGGCGATCGTGTTTCTCGCGATCGTACTGCTGGTAGCGCCCGTCCTTGGCGTCGCGCTGGCAGCGAAGGCGGTGTGGCTGTCCGACGCCGACATCTATTTCTACATTACGGTCAGGCCGCCCGAGTTTAGGCTCGTGGCGGCTGTCGTCGCGCTGGCAGGGTGCTGCGCGGCGCTGGCTGCAGTATGGCTGACGCTGCGCTGGTGGCTGAGCGTCCCGATCTGCGTTCTGCAGCCGGTGTCGGCCATCGAGGCGCTCAGGCTCTCGGCCCGGGCGACCCGGGGCCGGAAGCGCTCGCTCTCGCTGATGCTGCTGGCCTGGGCCATCGCAACGGTCGCCGTCTCGGCGCTGGCGGCCGCCGCGCTCGTGGGCCTGAGCGATTTCGCGCTGTCCCCCCAGCGTTCCCTTCCGGCATTGAACCGCGCCGTCATCGTGCTTGCGGTCGTCAATGCCGCGACGGTCGCTGTGGTCTCCTGCCTGTCCCGTGCCGCGCTGGCGATCCTGGCGACGCGCTTCTACGCGCGTTACGGTGGCGCAGCCGAACGCCAGGACGTGATGCCGCCGCCGTCACACGGTTGGGCCAGGCGCGGTGCGGTGGCGGCGCTGTGCGTCGCGGTGCCGGTGACGGCGATCGCGCAGGCGGCCTGGGCCATCGGGCAGTTCACCGCGGACCAGCCGGTGATGGTGACCGCGCATCGCGCCGGCTCGCTGCGCGCACCGGAAAACACCCTCGCCGCGCTGGAGCAGGCGATCCGCGACGGCGCCGACTCGGTGGAGATCGATGCGCAGGAAACCATGGACGGCGAGGTCGTGGTGTTGCACGACACCGACCTGCGGCGCGTCACCGGCGTGGCGCGCTCCATCTGGCAGGTCCGCTACGACGAGATCCGCGATCTTGACGCCGGATCATGGTTCGATCCGCGCTTCCGCGACGAACACATCCCGACGCTGCGGGCCTTCGCGGCGGCGGCCAAGGGCCGGATCGGGCTGAATGTCGAGCTGAAGGACAACGGCCACGGCGTCGATCTGGCAGGTCGCGCCGTGGCGGTTCTGAAGGCGGCGGGCGTCGCGGACCGGACCGTCGTGTCCTCGCTCGACACCGCCATTCTGCGGCAGGTGCGCCAGATCGACCCGACGATGCCGGTGGGCTTCATCCTCGCCACCGGCATCGGCAACCTGACGGCCCTGGATGTCGATTTCTATGCGATCGCCCGGCGCCTCGCCACGCCCGGACTGGTACGCAGACTGACCGCTGCGGGGCGCGGTGTTGAGGTCTGGGGCGTTGATGCCGAGGATGCCATGATTGCCGCAATCCTCGATGGCGCCGATACACTCATCACCGACGATCCCGTGCTGGCGATCGCGACCAGGCGCTGGCTGCGGGAGCTGAGCCCCCCGGAGCAGGCTTTGCTCCGCTTGCGCAGTGCATTCGACAGAGGCCAACTGATGCCGCGCCCCGCCAGATGACGCACGGTCAAGGATAGAGGGTCGCGATATGGACTCTCGGCAACTTTCGCAGTCCGAAGACCGTCCCGGCGTGACGACGACCAAGGCAGATTTTCTTTCAAGCTTTTGGCGTTCGCAATTTTGGTTTGTCGCCGTCGTTGCCGCGGTGATGCTGGTTCCTGTTGTGCTCTGGGGCTGGCTGGCATCCGAGATGCGGGCTAACGCCCTCGCAGTGGCGCTGGCCGATGAGCGGCGTGTCACGCAGGCTCTCGGCGAGCACACGCTCAGGCTCCTGGAAGCCCAGGCGTTTGCCCTCGATCTCGTGGACCACGAGGCGGGAGAGCGCGACTGTCCGGCGCTGGATACCCAGGCGCAGGACCTCATCCGCCTCGCTGCGCAATCTCCGCAAACAGAAGCGCTCTGGATCATCAATGCGGACGGCTTCCTGTGCATGGCGAACGATCCGGCGCGGATGGACGCCCGCAACCGCAGCTTCCGGGACTATTTTAGCGGGGCACGGGAAACGCCGCCGGGCCGCTACTACGTGGACCGCGCCATCATCGGTATCGCCAATTCGATTCCCCTCTTCACCGTCGCGAAGGCGCGCAGGAAAAATGGGGCGTTCAACGGCGTCGTCCTGGCCTCGGTGAGTCTGACCGAACTGGTGCACTACTGGCAGACGGTGATCGGCAACCTGCCAACGCAACGCATTGCCCTGTTCCGGGAAGACGGTGCCACGATCGCACGGTCGTGGCAGCCGCTCGTGCCCGCTCCCGATCCGGCAGCCGAGCGGCGTATCGCCGCGGTTTGGCAGACGGCACCGGACGGAGGCGCGGCGCATGCGTCGGCGATCGACGGCGCGCTGCGCGTGACCGCCTGGCAAAGCTTGCCGGACTGGGGCGTGGTGGTCACGAGTAGCGTCGACAAGGACGTGGTTTTGGCGCCGTGGCGCCGGTCCGCGCTTATATACGGCTTCGTCGCCCTGTTGGCGTCCGCCCTGCTGGGAAGGCTGGCATGGTCCCTGGTGCGGGAGCGGCGGATGCTCGGCGCACTGCACGCGAGCGAGGCGCGGCTGGCCCTGTTCATCGACCGCGCCCCGGCCGCCATCGCGATGTTCGATGCGGACATGCGTTACCTCGCCGTGAGCCGGCGCTTCACTGAAGACTATGCCCTGACGTCCTTCGAGCCGGAGGCGCTGCTGGGCCGCAGCCACTACGGGGTTTTTCCCACCTTCCCGGACCATATGCGCGCGATCCACCGCCGCGTGCTCGCCGGCGAGACTCTGTCAGCCGATGACGACCCGTTCCAGCGGGAAGACGGACGCTGCGACAGGGTGCGCTGGGAGATGACTCCGTGGTACCGGGGTGACGGCAGGCCGGGCGGCGCGTTGCTGTTCTCCGAGGTGGTGACAGAGCGCAAGCGCACCGAGGCGGCGCTGCGCGAAAGCGAGGCAAGGTTCCGCGCCGCCGTGCAGGCGGTCAGCGGCATCCTGTGGACCAACAACGCCAAAGGCGAGATGGCGGGCGAGCAGCCGGGCTGGGCGGCGCTGACCGGCCAGAGCCAGGAGGACTACCAAGGCTACGGCTGGGCGAAGGCGCTGCATCCGGACGATGCCCGGCCGACCATCGACGCCTGGAACGCGGCGGTGGCCGAACGCAGGCCGTTCGTCTTCGAGCACCGGGTGCGGCGGCATGACGGCACCTGGCGGCGCTTTGCGATTCGCGCCATCCCGGTGCTGGATGAAGATGGCACGGTCCGTGAGTGGGTGGGCGTGCACACCGATGTCACGGAGCAGCGCGAGGCCGAAGCCGCTGTGGCCGAGAGCGAGGCGCGTCTGCGCGACCTGCTGGAGACGCTCAACCTCGGCACGTTCACGACGACGAACTTCCAGACGGGCCTCATCCGCTTCTGGTCCAAGGGGTGCGAG
>Ga0302189_10001191_pt1 | contig 22266 bp, 14 predicted proteins | sample II_Bog_E2_2_FD_194551 | JGI IMG/M metagenome (GOLD analysis project Ga0302189, IMG submission 194551) | Peat permafrost microbial communities from Stordalen Mire near Abisko, Sweden - II_Bog_E2_2 | ecosystem: Environmental > Terrestrial > Soil > Wetlands > Peat | place: Sweden: Abisko...
TTCCGGTTGCGTGGCCGGTCGCATCCGTGGTCACATCCGCGCCGGCGCCGAGCGTCGTGGTGGTGGCGCCGTTCTGGTAGTGGTGGAAGGCAAGCTGCACGTGGACGCGCGTGCTCACCGGCTTCTCGTCGTAGTCCACCGTGGTCACGCGGAACTTCGCGTTGTCGCCTGCATGCACCGCGTAGCTCACCGGCTCCACGTTCACGCGGAAGGTGCTGTACGTCGCCAGAAACCTGCCGCGGCCTGTGATCTCGCGATTCGCCGCATCGGTTACGCCTGCCTCCACCGTGTAGTCGAAGTCGGCGTGCGCCGCGCTCGCGTCCACGTGCGTTGGCACCTGGATCACCATCTGGCCGTTGGCGTCCAGCTTGCCGGTCTTCTCGGCCTCTTCGTCGCCGGCGTAGCCGGAGGAGTCGCCGCTGTCCGCATCGGAGCTGTCGCTGCCGCCGGAGGAGTCGTCCGCATCGTCCGCGTCCTCGCCCCACCAATAATGGCGCTCGTTGTAGATGCGATACTTCACCGTCGCATTCGCCACCGGCTCGCCGAAGAAGTAGCGCGAGTCGATGGTCACCGGCATGGTCGCACCCTCCAGCACGCGCTTCTGCCCCGCCGTCACCACCACGCGATACTCGGGCTTGCGATAGTCCTCCACGTGGAAGCCGCCGGAGATGCTGTCGTCGGACGTGTCGCCCACGCTCAGGTTGTAGTAGCCCAGCGCCGCATCCTTCGGCAGCGTGAAGTCTCCCGTCACTGCGCCGGTGGCGGAGAGCGGCATCTGCTGGTCGAAGACCGCCTTGTCGTTCTCGTCGGTGATCTTGACCTCCACACTCCCCGGCCCGGGCAGCGCCAGCGAGTTGCCGTTGTGCGCGCGCAGAATCGCCTTCCAGTGCAGGGTGTCCGCCGGACGGTAGACGGGGCGCTCCGTGTACACGTAGCCGGCATACTTGCCGCTGCCGGACATGGTCAAGCCCCAGGTCTGCGGCGTAGATGCGGCAAACTCATCGCCTTTGCTGGCCACCACCCAGAAGTTGTCCTGCGCTGCCTTGGTCGCGGCGATGGCCAGTTGCGCGGTGCCATTGGCGTCGGTGGTGGCGGTCGCCGCCTGCTGCTGGCCAAACCCGGCATCCACCTTCGCACCGGCAATCGGCTGGCCGGTGACGCGGTCTACGGCATAGGCCACCACGGTGCCCGAGGTGGTGCGCGTGACCAGCGCCATCTCCGTCACCATCAGGATGGTGTAGGCCTTGAAGCGTCCGTCGGTCGCCTCCAACAGATACAGGCCCGCGCTCAGCTTAGGCACGGCCAGGTCGTTCGAGTCCGAGATATAAGTGGCCGGCACCAGTTGCCGCCAGCGCGATACCAGTTGCGACTGGTTCAGGATTGGGATCTGCGCAAACTCCGCCTCGCTGACGATGCGGCTGCGCCGGGTGATGGCGCTCTGGTGGGCGCGCAGCGAGCTCCGCGCCGCATGCGAGAACTGCCCGCGGAAGAAGTCGCGAATGCTCTCCCAGATGCCGGTCTTCCAGTCGTGGAACTTCTCCAGCCAGGTGCGCTCGTCGATCTGCTCCTTGTCCAGCATCTCTGCATCGGGACCGAAGGAGTGCAGCTCGCGCAGGTTCTCCATGAACTTGACCGGGTCGTTCACGCGATAGACACGGAACTCCAGCGCGTCCACGTTGTGGGTGTAGAGATGGATCTGGGGCTGCTCGCCCGGTGCGAACGACTTGCTGGTGCTCAGGTTGAACGAGACTGCGCCGGTCTGCGCATGCGCACCGGGGGCAGCCAGTAAGAGTGCGGCAAGACAGGAGAGAACCTGCGGCCTCATCGAACGTCCTCGCGAAGAATGTTCCAACGATACACCCCAAGGAAGTTGCTGTTCTCCGGCAGCGGCCGCCAGCGCGCATCAGGATGGTGTATCAGGTCGTCCAGCGCCACCCGCCGCACCTGGCCGCGCACCTCCTCCAACCCCGCGCCGATGGGTCCAGTGTCATAGACGGCCCACTCGTGCTGCGGCCCGGTCAGGATCATGGAGTGGTAGGGCGAGTTCTGCTCCAACTGGCGGTAGAAGAGCAGGTCGCCGGGCCGCGCCACACGCACATCGCGCGACACAAAGAACGTGTTCAGCTCCAGCAGGGTTTTGGCGTCGGCAAACTGGGCAAAGCTGCCGTTCACGTTGTCCGCCAGGCCATACGCGCCGGGCCGCACCCGGAACAGGTTGATGCTGAGCGGAGTGAACGGGTACGCATATTGCGCGACGGAGGGCAGCGGCGGCATGGTATCCAGCGGCATGGTGGAGAGCCAGGTCACGTCGTGCGCGTGCAGCGCGTTGCGGTAGCACCAGCGCAGCAGCGCGGCGCAGTCGTCCACCTCGTCCGGCAGCCGCACGGGCGAGAGCCCGGCCGCGGCATCGGCCAGCGTGGTGAACCAGGCGCGAAAGTTCTCGCGGTCCTCCGCCGAGTGCAGCCGCAGGAAGTCCGGCGTGCCGTCGCCAAAGCGGTCGCTCGCATCCGGCACAAAGTGGATCGGCACGGAGATGGCAGCGCCGCGATACTGGAGCGTAAGGAAGCGGGTGCCAGGAGTAACCTGCGAACGGATGTCCACGCTCACCGCGTCGTCGCCCTGCGGATTCACGGTCGCCGCAGGACCCGCCGTGGTCACCTCGCCGGGATCGAGCGACCCACCCTTGGCCAGCCGCACTTCCACAGCGCGATGCACCGCCCCGTCGGCCGGCAGCGTGAGCTCATGCGGAGAGAACACCAGCCGGGGCCGCGCGTGGTGGCGCCACGCCAATGCGACGAATGCAGCCAGCACGGCGACCGCGGCAACTGCGACAAGCAGGGGGACAAGAACGCGCTTCACCGGGGAATCCTTCTGGTGGGAACATCGCAATTGTAGGCCAACCTACCCCAGCCGGATCACCCGGTGGAACATCCCTGGTCACGGCCCACCCACTGCAATCGGAACGCCTGCTGCGCGTAGCCTGAGGAGTGTTGCTTGAGGGTCGGCTCACTGCGCTGTGCGGGAGCTAGAAGGGGATAGAACCGCCGGCCTGCATCCGCCGCGTCGCACCTGCCGATGGAATGAGGCGGGATGTTGCAATGGCGGTGGACACAGTCTAGCGCAAACCGCTCTCCCACAGATATTCCCTGCAAACAGGGAAATTTACAGGGTATTTCAGCTCCATCAGCCATGTGCCTCGAGATTGAAGGTCGGATAAACCCCTCCAATACTGTGGTTTGCAGCTAATGGTTGTACTGTCACCGCTCTACCGAGCAGGGAATTTATGAAGAGGGAACAGGGAAATGAAATTTCATTAGCAGGGAATGGCCTCCTACGTTTCCTCAGCTCGGGACGGTCTCTTTGCGAGAGGGACATACCGTTCGTCTGGTGTCTTCCAGGACCTGAAGAACTCCATGGGATCCTGGGTACCGACAAACTCACGCGCTAATTGAAGGCGTTCAATTACCCGAAGTTGTTCCTCTTCCGGAAGGTTCATCGCCCGCGCTTCAACGCTCTTGAAGAACTGCTCAAGACTCATTACAGCAGCCCAAGATTGAATCACCTGGCTCAATTGGTCACGGCTTTCTTTGATGGAGTCCGCGATCCGCTTTTGTTCCTCTTCGCGCTTCCATCCTGCAGTCTGTTCTTCCCACTCCCGACGTTGCGCTTCTGCTCGCTGCTCTGCCTCATCAATTTCGTTGCGGACCGCATCCACGGAGCTTTCGATTGATTGCACAATCTTCGGGATGTCTTGTTTCAGCGTACGCCGGACAGTCTCTTGGAACGAAAGGGACCAGGGAACGTCGCGTTGCGGAGTGTAGACTACGAGACGCAGACGTCCGCAAGGCAAATTCTTAGTTGTCGTCCAAGTGTGTTCAGAATAGCCACGCGATTGTTTTGGCGGCCTGTATTCAGATTCGCGAATGTATTCACCCTTTACATAGCGCATTTCAATTGCTTCCGTCATTTCGAGAATGGCCAACCCAAACGGGATAGCTCCTACATACACAAGGGTGCGGCTTGCAGGCCACCACAGATTGCGATTGATATAAGAACGGTCTCTGCTACTGAGCACTGGCATGCTCTCACGTTCATCGAGGTTTGGCCGGTGAGACAGTTGACTCGATGACACTAATCGGACGTGATGGCCGTTGGATTCCAGTGCATTGAATAAATCGTTAGCAAAGGCTAGCGCCTTGTCGAGACCGCTCGCAGATGCGATGACATCAACCAGCTTCCGCTTATAGGGGCGAAGCAGTTGTCCCTTTTCAACTTTGTAGCCCGTCTCATAATGTTGCTTCGCACCATGGATCAGTTCGTGAATTCCGTTCACCGTTCGGCGAATCCGGGGCTGTGGTGAAGCTGACGTGGCTGTGACAGCACGGAGTCGCGGAGCCGGAAGCTCGCCTCCCTGCGACCAGAACAGTGGATCGCCTGGTAGCGGTGGTGGCAATCCCGGACGTTCCGGTGCTTTCCCGACGTCCCGTTTGGCCCAATATCCTCTCTCTGGGCGCGGAACATTCAGAAGTGAACAAACGCGAGCCATGTAGCTCCCGGAGACTGAAGACTTCTCGGCCACCTTCATCATTGGAGTCGACCAGACGAGTTCGTACAGTTCTTCTCGTGAAATCATGGGCCTCTCTCGGGAATGTTCTGTTTTCTGTGACAAGGACGTTATTCCCTAGTACTCTCCGTTGATCTACCTGAAAAGTCGGTCGACATCTTCAGTACGTCGCCGTCCCCAAAGGCGACCGTTCCTTCTCAGTGGGCGAGCAGCTGAGGCGCTGGCGTATTGGATAAACGTTCCTCTTCAACGTTACAAACGTGAATGATTCGCTTCCCTTAGTATCCAGAAGGCCAGGACACTCTTCTGGATATAATTCAGACGCAGAGATTTCTTCTAGAGAAAGCAGGCTATACGGGCTTGGACTCGCCATCGGCTGACGTCGGCCAAATCGTGTTGAGCGAATTGCAGGAGCGGTACGATCAACATCGGTTTCTTGATGTCTGGGAATCTACCGCTGGTTGGTGGAAGCCGGCAACTGATCTCGATCAGTTTTCGACTGAGGAGCTTGTGTTTGCCGCCCGACTCGCGCAGCGGCTGGGCGGATTCCGTCTGTCACGCAGCCTGCTTTGGAAAGTGAGAAAAATAGAACCGGAAAAACCGCTGGTTCGATATTTTACCAATCACCTTCAAGTGCCGCGCCAATTACTTCTCGATGACCTGACTGCCTTCGAAGCAAACCCCGATCTGGGCGGAGAAGACGACGAACTGAGGGCGAACTGGCTTGCATCGCACGCCTATTCATGGGCAAAACTCCGCAACATGAAGCGAGCGAAAGATCTCTTGCAGCAGGCTCATATATTGAGCCCTGGGAGTGCCTGGATTTATTCGCTAGAAGCGGACGTTTTCGGCCTTGCGGACGATTGGGCCGAATCCTTACGCTCTTCGGAACGAGCATGGGAGCTGGATTCTTTCTCCTCCTGGGCCAACACGAGTCTGGCTACGGCATTAATGAACTTGGGAGACATTCAGGAGGCGATCCGCAGGCTGGAGATTGCGACAGGAGACACGCAATCAGCTCAACTGTTGCAAACCGCCTGTTGGTATCAGTGCGCGGTGGCCGAGTTGCAGGAGGGCGTCGAACGGATTGAAACCTTGGCAAAGGCGCGCGCCTTGGCTCTAAGGATTGAATGCCTGGCTCCGCTTGCTGATAAAGAGTTCAAAGCTTCGCTGGCGAGGACATGGCTGGATATTGCGCAACTTGGCGGCGATCACGCAGAGATGGAGCAGTGGGCGAGAGAGGCCCGATCACCCTTTCACCGCCAGATACTAACCAACCTAAGACAGAATCCCAATGGCAAACGCATACGGCTTCCTTATCGCCGAACCTTACAGAAACATCAGGAGTGCGTGCCGACAAGCGTCGGCTCGGCTCTTTCCGCTACGGGCATCGAAATCTCAATCGAGGAATTGGCAACAGATGTAACGTTCGGGGGTACAGCCGAATGGGCAGCCGCCGACTGGTTGCGAGACAAAGGACTATACGTCCGCTTCTTTGACGTAACCAAAGAGATTGCAATACGGCTTATCGAAGCGAGCATAGGCTTTGTGGTCTCATGGGAGCATGATGACGGCGGCCACGCGATTGCGATCGTTGGGATTGATCACGCCGCGGGGATAGCGCTGGCTCATGATCCATCATCTTTCCGGACTTCGGAATACCTGTTAACCGTCCTTGATGAGAGTCGTGGCCCGCTCGGCGTACTGGGCATGGTTGCTGTGACCAGCGACCGGGTCAGCGAGTTAGATCAACTCTTGCCCACTGATGCAGACGTAGTGGAGGCGTCGCAGGCGCACCAGAAAGCGATGACTCTCTATGGCCCGTCGGCGGCCCAACGAGTAGTGGCGGAATTAACTGAACGCTTTCCTTCTCACCCTGGAACCCAATACTTGCAGGCTCTTCAGGATCTGGAAGAGGGCAGGGCCGGGCGCGCACTGACCAGCTTTCGTGAACTGATGGGGCGATACCCGAACGCCCCTCGTGTACGCCTTCACTTGATGGGCGCCTGCCGAGCTATTGGAAATACTGCTCTCTTGCGGCAGACACTGCAGGTGATCGTTGAGATGGGAGTAGTTCCAGGGGTGGAGTCACATGGCGACTGGATCCGACCGCATCCCCGCTATACTTGCGACTATGCGGACATCTTACGGGCATCCTCGGAAACTAGGCGCTATGCGGAGGCCCTACTCCGTTCTGCACTCCGAACGGATTGGAGCTCCGCATACGCGTGGCACGTACTTGCCGATCTCCGCTGGGGAATGCAACAGTTAGGCAGCGCTCTGATCGCATACTCCGTTGCTTCATTTCTGGGCGCGCACAACGAACATTATGCTCGCGCTTACGTCGATGTCTTGTCCCACAGTCAACGAATGCAGGAGGGTTTGCAGTGGCTGGAAGACCGCGTGCAGCATTTCGGTGGATCTCCACAAGGAATCAGTGCTTGGATCACGTGGATTAGCGTACTGGAGGAGCGTGGCTATCCCGAGCGTGCGCTCTCGGCATGCCGTCAGGCTCTAGAGCGTCACAAAACAACACCGTTCCTACTTGCGTTCGCGGTTCCGTTCTTCGCCCGCATGGGTCTATGGGATGAGGCAGAGACGCAACTGGATGCTTTGGCAAAGACTGAAAACAATGGGGCATTTCATGAGGCGGCGGTGTCGTTTTATCGAATGTGCGGCAAACCAACCAAAGCACTCGAGCATGCAGAATTCTGGGTCAGGGAAGTTCCACGATCGATGCAGGCCCGTTACGCACTGCTCAGTGAGTTGAGCACCCTTGAGGGACAAGAACTCGCTGCCGGCCGCGCCGAGGAATGGATGCGGGAGCACCCGGCGAATGAGGAATTCGAGGAGGCATTCTGTCAGTATGCGCAGGACCAATTCCACTGGAAGAAAGTTCTCGTTCTAAGGCGACGCGCGAAACGCAACCCTGAAGATGGGTGGGCATGGGCGGAACTGGTATTCAGCGTTTTGACTGTCTTTGAACGAGGTGACGAGAAACTCAGAAATCGACTTACGTCTAGGATCGAGGCCTACCTTGCCGAACTCGATCGTGTGGCTGGCAACGATTCTGTGGCACTCCGGGCCCACGGTCTTTGGAAGGAAGACTGTGGAGAGTGGCGAGCTGCTGTGGACCGTTACCTTGACGCAATCCGCCACCAGCCGGATCACTTTTACGCGTATCGGCGAGCTTGGGAGTGTGCAGCTCGGCTGACGGACGTGGAGCGAAGAAATCTGTGGGCAGCAATAGAACCACTGTATCTCGGAAACTCTTCCAATCTGACGAATTCGCTCGAGATGATAGGCTTGCTAGCAGGACGATTCGGAGTCAGAGAAACCGAACAGATCGTAGCAAGATGGCAGCTACAACGGCCGGACGACCCGAATGTTCTCGAGGCCGCGGCCGATCTGCTGCTGAACCATGGGCATGGGCTCTCCGACGCCAAGCGGGCCTTGGCTTTGCTGCGAACTGCTGTCGTCCGGTTCCCTTATCACGCTGGGCTTCGTTTTTCGCTCGCCAGGGCATGCCGAGCTGTCGGCGACTACCAGGGAGCAAATGAGGCTTTTGAAGAGCTAGTTCGGCGTAGACCTGATGACAACTCGGCATTAATCCAATTGGCGTGGATTCAACAACGCGAAAGCAAGACGGAACTGGCACTTCAGACGCTCGACCGAGCAAAGGAACAAGAGCCTCAAGAGTGGAACCCCTATGACAGCCAAACTCAGATCCTGATCGAATGTGATCGCTTCGAGGAGGCGAGACTTACCCTTCAAGCGGCATTGAGCCGAATTCCGCGCTCGGTACGAATGTATGAACGGACGATTGCACTGTACACACAATGTGGGCTCCCTGAGCAAGCTCTGGAAGCTGGCCGTCAGGGAACACGTGCATATCCGCGCGGCGCCTACCTGTGGCTTATCTTGGGCAGGGCGTTACAGGATGCACCGAAGCTTGCAGCTCCAGGAGAGGCCGAGGTGTGCCTGCGACAAAGCATAAAATGCAATCATTCTTTGTATGAATCCGTCGACTGGCTGGCCATGTTCTTAGTGGAACGGCGACGCTACCAGGAAGCAATAGACATCCTGTTGGACGTAGAACCGAAGCTGGCGGATCCGTCACCGGCCCGCGGGCGTATCGCATGGGTGCGCCGTCAGAGCGGAGAAAAAAGCCAAGCAGTTACCGATCTTGCGGCCATCGTGCGTGACACGCCCTGGTATGCATGGGGTTGGAATCTAATGCTGGCTTGGCTTGAGGAAGACAAAAACTGGCAACTCTGTGAAGAAATACTCGAGACCGTGCCGTCGCTGATGTTAACCGACGTCAGTTTTCGACGAAAGCGTCTCTCGCTACTGAAACAGACGAAGGTCATGCCTGCCAAGATAGACGCAGAGTGGGCTGATCTCATCCGCGACTTTCCAGAGGACGTCAGCCTTCACCTGAGCCGATATGACTCACTGGTTGAGGAAGGGCGACTGAGTGATGCAGCCGCGGTGCTTCAGCTTATTGCTGCTACCGCCGGCAACAATGTCTACTTCCTCGCTCGCCTTGTAGCCGTTGAGTGCAGAGAGAAGAAGCTGAGCGAGGCTCTTGATCATGCTCTTACCGTTTGTTTCGCCAAGACTGAGGAGAGTTTATGGGCAACAAACCAGGTGTGGGATCAAATGGGCAATGCGGGAATGACCGAGAAGCTCTCGGTGAGATTTGATCTTCGCTTACAGGAAGGGGCGCAGCCAGCACGCCGCGCGCTGGTGCTATATGCGGAACACATTCTGAGTTCGAAGAGCGGCCCTCGAATTCCAAGTTGGCTCCGCCGAAGTTGGCTAAACGAAGCGACCCGTCGAATCAAGTCGCTCTTACTGTTGGTTGAAGGGAGCAGTTGGGAAGAAGGGGCCGAGCTGGCCGATCTCATGTCGGTACTCAACCGAAATAACTATCGGCGGCTTGTGATTGCATGCTGGAACCGAATGCGCGACAAAGGCCTGAATGCCAATACGGACGCCTGGGCTCAGGCAGGTCTCGCGATGATCAATTACGGTAGAAAACGCACCGCGAGACGAGTCATGCAGGACTGGCGCGCCCGCACGGGAATCGGCATGTGGATGCTGAGCAACTATCTGTTGTGCGTGCCCCGCCTCAGACAAACCGATCTCAAGGAAGTGATTGTGACCTGCGAAGACGGGCTGACCAGACTTCCGCATGATCACTGCGCGCGTTATCTTGCGTACATGGAAGCAGAAGCGTACGCATTGATCGGCGATAATCCCGGGTTGACAGCGGCGTGGGCTAAATACACCCGATACTTTGAAGGAGTTCCTGAAAAGGGAGAGTACTTTCCGGTATGGCAGGAATATCTAAGGGCTGACCTCCCGACCTTAGTGAGTCTGCTAGGACTCCCTGGCCGCCCTGGATATAGAAGAATCACTTGGAAGCTTCGATTTCAGCGAGTTTGGAACCCCACAACTCGAAAGAGGTGCAGGAAAATCCTCGTTCTGCTCCTGCGTATCGGTATTGCACTGTGGCTCGTCGGGCGCTCCCTCGTGTCGTTCTTCAAGTAACCCGCTATTACACGCGGAGTGAGCGATTGTGTTTGTGTGCACGTCTTACATTCTGAATGCCCCCTGTCGTCGGATATATGGATCGCCGCTAGGCACAGTTGGAACGCACCGCCAACGGCGGATTCAACTAAGCTAGGTAGCAATGCTTCTAACGATTTCGACCACACATCGGCCTGCCACAGATCTCGGCTATCTTCTGCACAAGAATCCGGCCCGCCTGCAAACGGAGGAGCTGTCCTTCGGAACGGGATACGTCTTTTACCCGGAAGCCTCGGCGGAACGCTGCATGGCAGCCCTGCTGATCGAGATTGATCCGGTGGCCCTGGTGCGTGGTCGCGGTCCGGCTGGCGAAGGTGGGCAACTTGAGCAGTACGTGAACGACCGCCCCTACGCAGCGAACTCTTTCCTGAGCGTCGCCATGGGACGAATATTTGCAACAGCGATGAGCGGGAGGAGCAAAGAGCGCCAGGAACTTGCGGACACTGCTATCCCGCTGACTGCTCATCTCCCGGTTATAGCAGCCAGGGGAGGTGAGGAGCTGGTGCGTCGACTCTTCGAACCCCTGGGCTACACGATTGAACTCGAGGGATCACAGCTCGACGAGAATTTTCCCGAGTGGGGCGAATCCCCTTATGTGTCGCTCAAGCTCTCAGGAACAATACGGCTTCAGGACTTGCTGACTCACCTCTATGTACTGATCCCCGTCCTCGACAACGAGAAGCACTACTGGGTTGCCAACGACGAGATCGAAAAACTGTTGAAAAAGGGCGAAGGTTGGCTGCCCCAGCATCCTGAGAAAGACCTGATCGTTTCACGCTATCTCAAGCGTCAGCGGCACCTCACGCGCGAGGCGCTAAACCGTCTACTCGCGGACGATGCTCCGAGCGAGGAAAATGACAATGGCCCAGTTGAGACGGAGGCGGCGGAACGCGCACCCTCCCTACATACCCAGCGGCTCCAAACAGTTCTTTCCGTCCTCCAGACGACCGGTGCGAAACGGGTACTCGATCTCGGCTGCGGCGAAGGCAAGCTACTCCGACTTCTCCTAGCTGAGAGGCAATTCGAGTTCATCCTGGGCATGGACGTCTCCTGGCGGGTTCTGGAGATTGCAAAGGACCGCCTGGGACTTGATGAAATGCCCGAGCGGCAGCGAAATCGCATTGAGCTGATACAAGGTTCGCTAACTTATCGAGATCAGCGGCTTAACGGATTTGAGGCCGCCGCCATTGTCGAGGTCATCGAACACCTTGACGCGGCGCGGCTCGCCACCTTCGAGCGTATTGTCTTTGAGTTCGCCCGACCGAAACACGTCGTTCTAACCACTCCGAACGCCGAGTACAACACAGTCTTTGAGACGCTTCCCGCGGGAGAGTTCCGGCACGGCGACCACCGCTTCGAGTGGAAGCGAGCAGAGTTCGAGAGCTGGGGTAGCAGAGTTGCCGAGCGATTTGGATACGAGGTCCGCTTCGAGCCTGTTGGCCCAACGGATGCGAAACGAGGCGCTCCGACCCAAATGGCGATTTTCTCCCAGAAGGAGGTGGCGGCGTGAAGATTACCATCCCCGAACTCTCGCTCGTTCTCCTCGTCGGCCCGTCCGGTTGCGGCAAGTCCTCATTTGCACGAAAGCTATGCGCGCCGGTGCAAAACTAGGCCACAGTGCACCGCGTAAGCGGTGCTCTGCGGCGGAGTAAAAGTAGTCCACCGCTGGATCTTGGTTTCGTGAGCCATTGCGTTGGTGGCATGGTTCATGGAACACCGGAGGGATGTTCCAGGTGGAGATATACGGGCGTGTACGGCGTGCGGTTCGTGTTGAGGGCCGGAGTCAGCGAGCGGTAGCCAGGGATTTTGGTCTGTCGCGAGAGACAGTACGGAAGATGCTGCAGTACGCGGTGCCGCCGGGCTACCAGCGGCAGCAGCCGATCAAGCGGCCCAAGCTGGGGCCGTGGCTGGGCGTCATTGACGCCATTCTGGAAGATGACAAGCAGAGACCGGCGAAGCAGCGGCACACGGCCAAGCGGATCTTCGATCGGCTTAAGGAAGAGCATCAGTTCACGGGCGGCTACACCATAGTGAAGGACTACGTGCGGTCTGCGGAGTTGCATAGCCGGGAGATGTTCATTCCTCTGACGCATGCGTCGGGCGAAGCGCAGGTGGACTTCGGCGAGGCGCTGGTGGTGGTCGCCGGCGTGGAGCAGAAGGCGCACTACCTGGCTATGGACCTGCCTCACTCTGACGACTGCTTCGTTGCGGCATTTCCGGCCGAGACCACAGAAGCTTTCCTGGAAGGGCATGTACGAGCATTTGCGTACTTCGGCGCCGTTCCGACGCGGATTCTATATGACAACTCGAAGATAGCTGTGGCCAAGATACTGGGCGGTGAGCAACGGCAGAGGACGCGGGCGTTCTCCGAGTTGCAGAGCTACTATCTGTTCGCCGACAAGTTTGGACGGCCGGCCAAGGGCAACGATAAGGGTAAGGTCGAGGGCCTGGTGGGCTATGCCAGGAGGAACTTCATGGTTCCGATTCCACGCGTATCGAGTTGGGAAGAGCTGAACGCACGCCTGGAGGCCGAGAGCCGGAAGCGGCGGCTTCGACGGTTGCGCGGGCACACAGCGACCATCGGCGAACGCTTCGAGCGCGATCATGCCGCCATGCTGCCGCTGCCGGCGGCGCCCTATGAAGCCTGCGAGAAGATCGCCGGCCGCGTCAGTTCACTGTCGCTGGTCCGCTACCGGTCGAACGACTACTCCGTGCCCACCCAGTACGGACATCGCCAGGTATGGGTGAAGGGCTACGTGCATCAGGTGGTGATCGCGTGTGGCAGCGAGGTGATCGCCCGACACCAACGCAGCTATGAACGCGAGACGGTGGTCTTCGATCCGCTGCACTATCTTGCTCTGCTGGAACAGAAGACCAGAGCGCTGGATCAGGCCGCGCCGCTGGCCGGCTGGCAGCTGCCGGAGTGCTTCGCGCAACTGCGGCGTCTGCTCGAAGCCAGGCTCAAGAAGCACGGCAGCCGCGAGTATGTGCAGGTGCTTCGTCTCATGGAGACCTTCGCCCTTGCGGAAGTAACTCACGCCGTCGAAGAAGCCTTGCTGCTGGGCACGATCAGCTTCGACGCGGTGCGTCATCTGCTGCTGTGCCGCATCGAACGAAGACCGCCGCGGCTGGACATGGAGAACTACCCGCACCTGCCGATGGCACAGGTTCATACCACGCAGGCCGCCGACTACATGAGCTTGCTGGTGGAGGTGTGCGCATGAGCGACGCCGATGTTTTTGCGACCAACACCGCGGCTCATACGGCCGACACGCCGCAGTTGCTGCTCGACCATCATCTGAAGGAACTGCGGCTGCCCACCATCCTGCGCGAGTATGACAAGGTGGCACGGCAGTGCGCCGTCGAACAGGTGGACTATCAACACTATCTGCTGCGCATCACCGAGCTGGAGTTACTGGACCGCGAGCGCCGCGCCACGGAACGCCGCATCCGTCAGGCGAAGTTCCCAGTCGTCAAGACCATGGACAGCTTCGACTTCCTCGCCATCCCTTCCGTGAACAAAACCCTGGTACTGGAACTGGCACGATCGGAGTTCCTCGCCCGCCGCGAGAACGTGCTGCTGCTGGGCAACAGTGGCACGGGCAAAACGCACATCGCCCTGGCTCTGGGACTGGCCGCCTGCCAGCGCGGCCACCGCGTGCGCTTTACAACCACCGCCGCCCTGGTCAGCGAGTTGATCGAAGCTCGCGACGAGAAGAAGCTGCTCCGGTTCCAGAAGCAGATCGCCAGCTACGAGCTGCTCATCGTCGATGAGTTGGGCTTCGTGCCGCTCTCCAAGACTGGCGCCGAACTGCTCTTCGAGATGCTCAGTCAGCGCTACGAACGCGGATCAACCCTGGTGACCAGCAATCTGCCCTTCCAGGAATGGACCGAGGTCCTCGGCTCGGAGCGGCTGACAGGCGCCTTGCTCGACCGCCTCACCCACCACGTCCACATCCTGGAGATGAACGGCGACAGCTATCGGCTCAAGCAGAGCCGCCGCAAACGCACCTCATCCTCCGAGCGCTGAACTCTACCCCTCCCGGACGCGCCTCGGGGGAGAAGGGCCGCTTCCGCTACGCTCCAGCGCCCCTCCTCCCCCGAATACTCAACAACCCTACTTCCAACCGCTGGCCTACTTTTACTCCGCCCCACTGGCCTAGTTTTGCTCCGCCCTTGACAAAAGTCGCTGATCCAGAAAAACCTCATCGACGAGTTCGAGGACGTTCCGATGGAGAACTTCGATAAGTTCACCTTGCAGCTGCACGTCAACAAGCTGGCAAAGACCGAAAGCAAGGACACCGTGCTTCAGATGCGAGCTTATCTGCGGGACATCTTCGCCGAGGCGGTCGATCAGGACTTCCTCACGAAGGATCCTGGGCGTAAGGTGGGGGTTCCTACGCAGTTGCGGCCGACCGACAAGACGACTCTTACCTGGGATCAGCTACGGGACGTTTTGGCGAAGGTCGATCTGCGGGATCGGGTTCTTCTCGAACTCGACATGACCAATGCACTTCGCCCCGAGGAGTTGTTTGCCTTGAGGTGGAAGAGTTTTGATGCTTCGACATGCTCCATCCAGTTGATGGAGACTTCCTACAAGGGCCAGATCCGGCCTTGGGGCAAGACCGTCGGAAGCCTCACTACGATCCCGATCGCAGACGAGTTTGCACGGGACCTGGTCGCGTGGCAGCAGCAGTGTCCTGATCCATCTCCGGAAGCTTTCATCTTCCCGAATAATGATGGAGGTTTTCTGGACTCGGGGAACTATCGCAAGCGGGTGCTGCACAAGCTTGCGGAGGAGCTTGGACTTCCGAAGCTCACGTTCCAGGTGATCCGGCGCACAATCGCCACTCTCGCCCAGAAAAAGGGAACCGTGAAGGATGTGCAGGGTGTGCTTCGGCACTCTCGCGCCGCAACGACCACCGACGTGTACATGCAGGAGATTCCTGAAAATGTACGGGCGACGGTCAACTCGATCTCCCAGGAACTGAAGTCTGACAAGGGCAAGCGTCGGACTGGAGCCGCAGGGGCCAGAGGCAAGGCGTCGAAGCCAGCGAAGAGAAACGTCAAGCCGGCTGCCGTTGTGACGATGGCAGCCACAACAACTGACTCGTTCGCGGCCTCTGGCAAGAAGGGGCCCGGAACGGTTTCAGGCAAGGTTTTGGAATTTGCGACAAGAATGCGACAAAGTCGCGGAAGGGAGGAGCTTCTAAATGCTTGAATTGATTGGTGGACCTGACCGGGATCGAACCGGTGACCTCTTCCATGCCATGGAAGCGCGCTCCCAGCTGCGCCACAGGCCCACACTTCGGGAAGGACTCTATCTATTCTCAGACCTGCGGCGCGGATAGTCAAACGAGCCGCAGGCTGGGAACGGTCTGGCGCGCTCCTGGGTCTTGAGCCGGTGGGCGGCTGAGCCAGCAAGGATTGCAGGCCCCGCGCATCTATTTGCGAAGATTGGGGAACAATTGCAAGGGGTCCCGGTGTCTAAAGCAAGTAGAGTGAGCGAGCACTCAGCCGCCGGCGGCGCACTTCCGACTCGTTTGCTGATGGGTTTCGCGATGCGGAGCAGGGTGCGCGGCAATCGAAGGCTTGTTGCAAGGGAACGTTTGAAGTCGTAACTTTGAGGATACCCGGTATGCAGGCGGGCAGCGTGATGGGCAATCTGGCGAGCGCGGTGGCCATTCCAAGCGAAGAGGCGGCACTCGTCGCGGAGTTACAGACCGGCTCTGAGCATGCCTTTGCCCAACTCATCGCGCAATATCAGCAACCGCTCTATTCGCTGATTGCGCGCAGCCTGCAGGACCCGGCGGACGCCTCGGACATCACGCAGGACGTCTTCGTCAAGGTCTTCCGCAATATCGGCAGCTTCCACGGGGAGGCAAGCCTACGCACATGGCTCTATAGGATTGCGCTGCATGAGGCTTCCAACCAGCGACGCTGGTGGTCACGGCACAAGCGGCAGGAACTGGCGATGGACGCGCCGTGCTGTTCGCGTTGCGGAGCCGATGCCGAGAGCGAGATGCAGTCGCTGGGCTCGACGCTGGCCGATGGCGGCACGTCGCCGTTTGACCAGGCCGCGCAGGATGAACTGCGTGAGCATGTAGAGGCGGCGCTGCGGCAAGTCCCGGAGGCGTTCCGCACGGTCGTTGTGCTGCGCGAGATTGAAGGCTTCACCTATGAGGAGATTGCGGACATTCTGTGCGTCAACCTGGGGACGGTGAAGTCCAGGCTCACGCGGGGCCGGGCTGCGCTGCGCGCGCTGCTGGCGCCGAAGGATGGGGTTCCGCGCAAACCGCATGCGGCGGTGTGTCCGCGAACTGCCGCAAAGGCCGGAGCTGCGGCAGTCGGGCCCACGCGGATGGAGGTATCGCAATGAATCGCACGACATGCGCAGCTATCCAGAGTTCCTTTTCGGCATATCTCGATGGCGCTGTCAGCGGCCAGCAGATGCAGGAGATCTCGCGCCATCTCGAGGGATTTGAGGACACAAGCGGCGGGCAGCGCGTGGATGGGTGCGAGGCGTGCGCCCGGGAACTGGCTGCGTGGCGGCTGACGCAAAACGCGCTTGGCGCGCTGGGACCAGCCAAGGCTCCGGCGGACCTTGGGCTGCGGCTGCGGGTGGCGATCTCACAGGAGAAGGCGCGCCGTGGTTCCCGGCTGCTGGATCGGCTCGGGCTGGCGTGGGAGAACATGGTACGACCCTTTGTGCTGCAGGCATCGGCGGGATTTGCCGGCGCGGTGGCGCTGGTGGGTGGCATTGTGCTGCTGCTGGGTATGGTGGCCGCTCCGCAGGAGGTGCTGGCCAACGACGAGCCGCTGGGCGCGGTCACGGCTGCGCACTATCTCTACTCCACCACGAACCCGGGTCCCATTGTGACGGCCCACGATAGTGTCGTGGTGGTGGTGGCAGCGGTGGACCGTACGGGGCGGGTGTATGACTTCACGATCGCCTCCGGCCCACAGGACCAGACAGTGCGCACCCAGGTTGCGAATCAACTGCTAAGCAGAGTGTACGAGCCGGCCAGCGCCTTTGGCGTGCCCATTCGTGGGAGCGTCATCGTGACCTTCTCCGGGATCTCCGTCCGGGGCTAGAGCTGGAATGGGTGCCTTGGCGATCAAGGTGCGCGGAGCGGCGGCCGCTGGTGCTGTCTGCTTGCTATCCCTCTCCGGCTCTCTTAAACTCAACGGGAGCGTCGAATCCATATTGTGTTCTGTCTGAGCCGCCTTTCCCCATCCCGTTCCCTCCCGATTGCCGCCTTGCTGATTCCTGGCCTTGTTTTGCTGGGCAGTGTAGGTGCGCAGTCCGTGCCGCCAGCCAGTTCGTCGTCCAGCAGCAGCAGCCCGGACTCGCGCGCTACGGACACCACGCAGGGGCCGCGCATGGCGCAGCCGGAGGCGGCCGGATCGGCGATCACGCTGGAGACGAGTGAGCCGCTGTTCTATCTGGCGGTTGCGCTGAACGCCTGCGGTTACGACGCCGGCCTGGCGGATTCAAACCCGGTCCGGCAGAAAATCCGCGACGAGATCAACGACGAACTCGTGGGGTCGGCACCGGCCCGCGATGCGCGCGACGCACTCTGCGCCTTTATCCGCGAGCATAAGCTCAATGACCCAGGCCGCAATCTGGCGCAGTACGTCTCGCTGGCGCTCTATCTCACGCCGCCGCCGGAGTTGACCACCTCCGTGGACCTGACCGAGCTGCCGCCGGAATCTGCCCAGGTGGTGGAGGTGCTGCCACTGGTCCGCACCTTTGCGGAGGCGATTCGCCTGAATGTGCTGTGGGTCGAGCACCGCCCGGAGTACGAAGGCTTGGTGGACCGAATCCACGACCCCCTGACGCAGATGGTGCTGGGTACCAACATTTTCCTGCACCTGCCCGTCAGCAGCTACGACGGACGCCGCTTCATGGTGCTGTTGGAGCCGATGCTGTCCCCGGCAGAGACGAACGCACGCTACGATGGCACCGATTACGTGGTGGTGGTCTCTCCCAAGGGCGATGCGGCGGCAACGGTGCCCATGGATCTTGTCCGGCACACCTACCTGCACTACACGGTTGAGCCGCTGATTTATGGGCGCACCGCCTCCATGGACCGCATGCTTCCCCTGTTGAAGCCGGTGCAGAATGCGCCGCTGGACTTTATTTATAAGTCCGATATCGTGGCGTTGCTGACGGAGTGTTTGATCAAGGCGGTGGAGGCCCAGGTGATGGACGTGGGTTTCCCCAGGCCGGCCCGGCCCAGCTTCAAGGACCGCTCCGACCAGGACCGCTACGAGGCCGAAGTGGCCGTATATGACCGCAAGGCCGAAGCGGTGCGCCGCGGTCAGGTGGACCTGGACATGCGGCAGGGCTGGGTGCTGGTCGACTACTTCTACGGCCAGCTCGGTCTGTTGGATAAGAACGGCAGCAGCCTGAAGGACAACATGGGCCCCATGGTCTACGGCATGGACGTGGAGCGGGAACGCCATCGCGACGAGCAGATCGTATTCCTACCGGTTGGTTCCGGCGGCGACCCGGCGTTTCACGATGCGGTGCGTCGTGTACCGCGGCCGCTGACTGGCCTGGAACTGGGCGAAATAAAGCTGACGAAGGGCGATCTGGACGGGGCGGGCGAGATCGCCGATGCCGCGTTGAAGACCGCCCCGAACGATCCCGCTGCGAATTACCTGCTGGGCCGTATCGACCTGATGCAGGGTGACCCGGAGGACGCGCTGGACCACTTGACCCAGACCGTCAAGCTCTCGCACGATCCACGGACCATCGCCTGGGCGCACATCTACCTGGGCCGCATGTACGATCTGGCCCGCGACCCGGACAATCCGGATGCGGTCCGCCCGCAGCGCGACAAGGCCATCGCGGAGTACAGGGCCGCGCTAGCCAACCGCGACAGCCAGCCGGACACCAAGGCCGCTGCGGAGAAAGGCGTCAAGGAGCCGTTTACCCTGCCCAGGCGCACGGCTGCATCGTCCGACGAGCCGACTGGGGAAGCGCCGCTCGACCCAACGGGGAAAGCGGAAAAGGAAGCTTATCGGCCAACCCCTCCCAGATGAATCGCCTGCTGTTGCACGGCGATGGCCGGCTAAGTCCGGTAAACTGAAGGAAAAATCGGTCATCGGAGGGCCATTTGACGACGCGCCAAGACATAGCCGGAAGGTCTCAGGGCAAGGCGGCTTCGCGAGCGGCTGCGGCTTCCGGCGAGGCCAACGGTTCCTCCGGCAATGGGGTGCGGACGCCGGAGAAAGCGGCGGCCGCCGCGGACCATCGTTTCTTCGGCTACAAGTTCAAAGACCCCGGCCTGTTTACGCTCGCGTTGACGCACAGTTCGCTGGCGTACGAGAACAATCCGGAGCGCACCGCAGAGGCCGGTTCGGACAACGAGCAACTGGAGTTCATCGGCGACGCGGTGCTGGGCCTGGTCGTGGCAGAGGACTTGTATCGGCGCTTCCCCGCCTCGCGCGAAGGCGATTTGACCCGGCTGCGCGCCTCGCTGGTCAGCAGCCGCAACCTGGCCCAGGTGGCCATGCGCCTGGAACTTGGGCCGATGCTGCGCCTGGGACGTGGAGAGGCACACAGCGGAGGCCACCGCAAGCCCGCCCTGCTGGCCAACGCGCTGGAAGCCGTGATCGCCGCCATCTACATGGACGGAGGACTCACGCCTGCGCGGGAGTTCATCCATCGCCAGATCATCGAGCCGGCGGAGGCAGACCTGATCGGCGTGCTGCAATCGCCGGAGGCATTCTCTGGCGCGGTGGGCGACTACAAGTCGGCGCTGCAGGAGCGGTTGCAGGCGGAGGGCGTGGGCCAGCCCAAGTACCTGATGACCGACCAGAGCGGTCCCGACCACCGCAAGAGTTTCCGCATCGAGGTCCGCGTCTCGGATGGAGCCGGCGGCACCATCAAACTGGCTGAGGCCGAGGGCATGACCAAGAAGCAGGCCCAGCAGGGCGCGGCGCGCGGTGCGCTGGATAGTCTCCTGTCCGGTGCGCTGCGGGATCTGACCGCCAGGCGACAGGCTGCGCTGGCCGACCAGCTTTCGCACCCGGGCAAATCCGACCCCGCACCGGAGGCCTTGCCGTGACTCCGGCAACCGACGCCGCCGGCGACGCTGCCCGACCGGATGTCGAGCCTCCGGCTGGATCGCCGGTTCCTGCCGGACACAACTCCTCAGCCGCCGGCCCGCCCCACGGCCTGCTTCAGGCGTTCCAATCGCTGGTTGCCGTTCTGGTGATTGCGCTGTTCATCCTCACCTTCACGGTGCAGCCGTTCCGCATCCCTTCGGCGTCCATGGAGCCCACGCTGTTGGTCGGAGATTTCCTGCTGGTGGACAAGGATGTCCTGAGCGGTTCGCACTGCTGCCTGCTTGCTCCCAACAACCGGATTCAGCGCGGAGACCTGATCGTGTTCCACTATCCGGTGCAGCCGTCGCTGCACCTGGTCAAACGCGTGGTGGGGCTGCCCGGCGATCGCATCTCGCTGCGCGACGGACACGCTTATGTGGACGGCCATGCACTCTTCGAGCCCTACGCGGTCTTCCGTCCGTCGCCGCCGGACAACTACCGCGACGACTTCCCGCGTATGACCCGCACCGACTCGGCGGTGAACGCGCGCTGGTGGAGCGAGATGCGCTCCCTGGTAGCGAACGGCGAACTCACCGTGCCGCCAGACAGCTACTTTGTGCTGGGCGACAACCGCAACGACAGCGAGGACAGCCGCTACTGGGGCCTGGTTCCGCGCGCGGCCATCGTGGGCAAACCGCTGCTGATCTACTTCTCGCTGCGCACGCCGGACGACCTGCCCGGACAACTGGATGCCAACGCGACTGCGCGCCAGCCCACCACCGCGCTCGGCCAGCTTGGCAGCTTTGCGCGCTGGGACCGCACACTCCACGTGGTCCGCTAGACTCCGACAGTCTCCGCGACCGGGACTTTGACCGGAGTGAGCCAGCCGTAGCGGTCCGGCTTGGTGCCATTGACGATCCCGAAGAACTCCGCGTGGATGGCCGAAGTAATGGGGCCCATCTTGCCGTCCGCCACCAGCACGCGGTCGACGGAGCGCAGGTGCGTGACCTCGGCGGCGGTGCCGGTGAAGAAGGCCTCGTCGCAGATGTAGAGCATCTCGCGCGGCAGCGCCTGCTCCACCACGGGGATATCCAGCTCCTTGGCGATGGTGAGCACGGACGCGCGTGTGATTCCGTTCAGCACGGAGTTTGCCATCGGCGTGGTGTAGAGCACGCCGCCGCGAACCAGGAAGAGGTTCTCGCCCGAGCCTTCGGAGAGGTAGCCGTTCACATCCAGCGCAATGCCTTCGGAGTAGCCGTTGATCTCGGCCTCCATGCGGATGAGCTGGGAGTTCATGTAGTTGGCGCCGGCCTTCGCCAGCGAGGGCATGGTGTTGGGCGCCAGCCGGTTCCAACTGGAGATGCAGACATCCGCACCGTCGTTGCCGGGGACGTACTTGCCCCACGGGAAGTTGGCGATGTAGACCTCGACGGGCGCGCGCAGCGGGTTCACGCCGATCTCGCCGTAGCCGCGAAACGCGATGGGGCGGATGTAGCAGGGCGCGATGCCGTTGGCCTCCACCAGGTCCACGACCGCGGAGCACAGCTCTTCCAGCGAGTACGCGATGGGCATGCGGTAGATCTTGGCGGAGTCCAGCATCCGCTGCATGTGTTCCGGCAGGCGGAAGATTCCAGGACCGCTGGGCCGCGCATAACAGCGCAGGCCTTCAAACACCGACGACCCGTAGTGGATGACATGCGACATGACATGGACCTGCGCGTCCTGCCACGCCACCATGCGTCCGTTGTGCCAGATGTTTGTGGTTGTCTCTAATGGCATCGCCAACTCCTTGCCCGGCCAATGCGAAACTTCCGATGGAATCGCTCCGGAAATACGATTATACCGGCGTGAGAAAGTGCAGCCGCCAGGAATGCTTCTGCTAGGATATCCCCTTAGGATATACAGGCGGGCCAACGTGTCGCATCTGGCAAAGGAAAAACAGAAGCTGGTGGCGCGGATCAAGCGGATCCGCGGCCAGGTGGATTCCATTGAGCGGTCGCTGACGGCGGGCGACGACTGCGCCGACGTGCTGATGTTGCTGGCCAACA
>Ga0302189_10001195_pt1 | contig 22236 bp, 21 predicted proteins | sample II_Bog_E2_2_FD_194551 | JGI IMG/M metagenome (GOLD analysis project Ga0302189, IMG submission 194551) | Peat permafrost microbial communities from Stordalen Mire near Abisko, Sweden - II_Bog_E2_2 | ecosystem: Environmental > Terrestrial > Soil > Wetlands > Peat | place: Sweden: Abisko...
GAACTCATTCGCAACTTTCTTGGGGCACTCCATTGCCGTGTACTTCGCAATCTCTCCCCAGTTTCTTAAAGCCGTTTCTGGGCTTGCCGGGGTTCGGTGCTCAAGCAACCAGTTGGTGATATTGCCCATCCGCTGGTCTCGATTGGCATCCATGTCCATAAGCCGATGCTCCTAACTGGGCTAAAGCCCCGTTGCCTGTTTTTGAATTCATCGGCACGACTGAAGTCGTGCCCTGTTACAAAGCTTGTTGGCCTTTGCGCTCGTGAATTCAGCGGCTTCATTGGCCTAATTACAGCCACGAATCATAAAGATCACAATCCAGATTGGTATGGTGCTCAGCGTAAACATCCACATTCCCCTGAATACCCCGGCTGAAATCATTCTGATATTCACCGGCGGCGGCGCCGAGGGTTCCTGTGGTTTTTCTTCGGAATTCGAAGAATCAAGCAAGCCCATTCGTCTTCTCCCTTTGGCGAAGTTCTTCACATATTAGCAATGATTCTCGTCGCAAACTCGCTCGTCCCTACCTTCGTTGCGCCGGCGGTTTGCCGCTCGAAGTCATATGTCACAAACTTCTGTTGGATGGTTTTCTCCATGGCGGTCTCGATGAGTTTGGCGGCTTCCTTCCATCCGATGAAGTCGAGTAGCATGACGCCCGACAGAATCACCGAGCCGGGGTTGATCATGTCTTTGTCGGCATACTTGGGGGCGGTGCCGTGCGTGGCTTCAAAGACGGCGAAGCCATCGCCGATGTTTGCGCCGGGAGCGATGCCGAGGCCGCCTACCTGCGCCGCGGCGGCGTCGGAGATGTAGTCGCCGTTGAGGTTGGTGGTGGCCAGGATGCTATAGTCGGCGGGGCGGATGATGATCTGCTGGAAGATGGAGTCGGCGATGCGGTCGTTGATGAGAATCTTCTGCTTCCACACGCCGTTGCCGTGGGACGGGCCAATGTCGTGCAGCGTCTTCTCGACCTCGGCATAGACGGAGTCGCGGTAGGTCTCAGAGCCGAATTCGAGGCCCGGCTCGATCAGCGCGGCGTTGTCTTCGACGGTGAGGCCGGGGTGGGCATCGTTGTTGCCCAGAATCCAGCTTTCGCGCTCGGTAATAACCTGGTCGCGGAACTCCTCGACGGCGACCTCGTAACCCCACTCGCGGAATGCGCCCTCAGTAAACTTTTGAATGTTCCCTTTGTGGACCAGAGTGACGGTTTTGCGGCCGAGCTCAATTGCCTGGCGGATTGCGTACCGAACGAGGCGCTTGGTGCCGAAGATGCTGATGGGCTTGATGCCCACGCCCGAGTCGGAGCGGATCTTCTTCTTGCCGCCCTTGAGCAGGTCTTCGTTGATGAATTCGATCAGGCGCGCCACGTCCGTGGAGCCCTGCTTGAACTCGATGCCCGAATACACATCCTCGGTATTCTCGCGGAAGATGACGATATCCACCTGCTCGGGGTGTTTCACGGGGCTGGGCACGCCCTGGTAGTACTTGACCGGGCGCACGCAGGCGTAGAGATCGAGAAGCTGGCGCAAGGCCACGTTGAGCGAGCGAATGCCGCCGCCTACGGGCGTGGTCAGCGGTCCCTTGATGGAGACTCTGAAGTCGCGGGCAGCGGCTACGGAGTCGTCCGGCAGCCAGGTGCCGAACTGGCGAAAGGCCTTTTCTCCGGCGAAAATCTCGAACCATTGGATGGAGCGCTTGTCGCCATAGGCCTTCTCGACGGCTGCGTCGAATACCCGCTGCGAAGCCTTCCAGATGTCGCGGCCCGTGCCGTCGCCTTCAATAAAAGGAATGATGGGAGTGTCGGGCACTTCGAACTGCCCGTTGGCGTATTGGATCGGCTGGCCTTCCGTGGGCAGCGCCAGGCCGTTATAGGTGGTTTGCATGGCTTTGGTGGGTCCCTTTCGTTCTACGAGTCAAGGATGAGGCTAACACCTGCAAATTGGCGGTGGCAATGGCGGGGGCCCCGCGAAAACTTCACCGTCTTCCGCACGATGGCTGGCTTGCTGCGCAAACCGTCGTAGCGCAGCGATGAAAATGGGGTCAGATTTCTCCCAGAATGATTGACGCCATGGTGCGTCCCTGCCGATTATCAGGGTATGCGAATCACGCTCGACATCGACGACGATATTGCGAGGCTCATCGAGGAGCAGATCCAGCGGACGGGTGAGAGCTTTAACGCCGCAGTCAACCGCCTGTTGCGTCTGGCACTGGCCAGCACCCCGCCGCCGCGCGGACCTTGCGAGTCTTCAAGTTAGATCGGGCTCGCCATAAGGGTATCGTGGGGAATCGTGCTGGTGAGCGACCGCGTGGGTGGCTGGTACCATGCAGAAACATGCACAACCGTGTACAGAGAGGTCTCCAGTGAATCGTTATCTACTTGCTACCGCGCTGGCGGCGGCCATTGCTTTCCCAGACGCATCGCGGGCCCAGAACCAAGCCGTGTACCAGCCCGCGTCGAGCCTTGTTCCAGAGAACATCCCTCTCATTCCCATGGCGCTGGTGGAGAAGGCCGCGCCCTACACGGAGAGCCGCGCCGCCGGCCTGCTGGACTGGACCCCTGGACAGCGCTCGCTGCTGATCTCCACGCGCTTTGGGGCAACTCCGCAGGTTCACCAGGTGATGCAGCCCATGGGCGCGCGAACGCAGCTCACTTTCTTCCCTGACCGGGTGGCCAATGCCATTTATCCCCCGCACGATCCCAGTTGGGTGCTGCTGAGCAAGGACGAGGGCGGGAACGAGTTCTACCAGTTCTACCGCTTCGACGTGGCCACCGGCTCAATCACGCTGATCACCGATGGAAAGAGCCGCAACCTGGACCCCGTTTTCCGTTCCGATGGGGGCATGTTGGCCTACACGTCGACGCGCCGCAACGGCAACGACGTAGACCTGTGGATCGAAGACCCGCGCGATCCAGCGTCGGCGCGACTGCTGGCGCAGTCTTCGGGAGGCGGACTCAACGTTGCGGACTGGTCGCCTGACGGCAAGACGATTGTGGCCGTCGATGAGCGGTCGATCAACGACAGCACGGTCTACCTGGTGGATGCGGCCACCGGGGAAAAGCACGCCATTACGCCGGCTGGCGAACAGGTCAGTTGGGAATCGCCGCGCTTCTTGAAGGATGGCAGCGGGCTGTTTGTGCTCACCGACGAGGATTCGGAGTTTCATCGCCTTTGCCGGTTGGGATTCGACGGCAAGCTGGGCGCCTGCCTCAGCACTGCCATTCCGTGGGACGTTGAGGAGTTCGATCTGTCGAGCGACGGGAAGCTGGTTGCCTTCATCACCAATGAGGACGGTATTGGCAAGCTGCACATTGCTTCTGTGGCCGGTGGTGGAGAGCATTCCGTGCCGTCGCTGCCGGCGGGCGTGCTGAGCGGACTGCGATTCAGGAGTCAGAGTCACGATGTCGGTTTCAGCTTTACCACGCCGACTCAGCCGGGCGATGTGTACTCAGTGAATGCGGACACGGCCAAGCTAGAGCGCTGGACGATGAGCGAAACGGGCGGTGTTTCGCTGAAGACCGCGCAGGCTCCCAAGCTGATTCACTGGAAGGCTGCCGACGGGCTCACCATTTCAGGCTTTCTGTATCCTGCCAACGCGCGCTTCACAGGCAAGCGTCCGGTGATGATCAGCATTCATGGCGGACCCGAGGGACAGTCGCGGCCCACTTTTGGCGGCACAATGAACTATTACACCGAGGAGATGGGCATTACGGTCATCGAGCCAAACGTGCGCGGATCGACCGGCTATGGCAAGCAGTACACGCTGCTCGACAATGGAATGAAGCGGCAGGACTCGGTACACGATATTGGATCGTTGCTGGACTGGATTGCCACCCAGCCTGACCTGGATAAGGACAGGGTCGTGGTCACCGGCGGGAGCTATGGCGGATTCATGACGCTGAGCGTGGCTACGCAATATGACGCGCGCATTCGCTGCACGGTGGAGATTGTAGGCATCTCGAATCTGCGTACGTTCCTGGAGCATACGTCGGGCTACCGGCGCGATTTGCGCCGCGTGGAGTATGGCGATGAGCGGGACCCCGCGATGAGGGCCTTTATGGAAAAAACGGCGCCGGCCAATATGACGCAGAATGTCACCAAGCCCATGTTCATGATCGTGGGCTTCAACGACCCGCGCGTGCCGTATACCGAGAGCGTCCAGTTCAAGGAGAAGCTGCAGGCACAGCACACGCCGGTGTGGTTCCTGCTGGCCAAGGACGAGGGCCACGGCTACGCCAAGAAGCCAAATCGCGACTATCAATTCTACGCTACAGTCGCATTTTTGGAGGCGAACCTGCTGGGTGGCTCGCAGTAGGCCGGCAAGGAGAACCTTCCCGCTTCGAGCGCGTTTCACCGTGAATGCAAGATGAATTCACGGCGAGTCCTGTTTTCACCCGTCCAGATGCGATAGACTCATGCGGGAACGTTATACAGAATTGCCGAAATTCAAAACACACGGAGGGTACATAGAAATTGGGAAAAAGCATGGTCCCGAAGAAAATGTTCTTCACCAAGGGTAAGGGAACACACAAAGAGCGGCTAACGTCGTTTGAGCTTGCGCTGCGGGATGCGGGCATCGCCTCGCAGAACCTGGTGCGCGTTTCGTCCATCTTTCCGCCGCAGTGCAAAGTCATTCCACGCAAGGAAGGACTGACGTATCTCGATCACGGTGAAGTGGTCTTCTCGGTGATTGCGGAGAACTCCACGCGCGAGCCGCATAGGCTCATCGTTTCCAGCATCGGCGTGGCCATACCCGCCGACAGAGACACCTACGGCTACCTGAGCGAGCACCATAGCTTCGGCGAGACCGAAGACCAAGCCGGGGAGTATGCGGAGGAGTTGGCCGCGGAGATGCTTGCCACCACATTGGACGTCGATTTCGATCCGGACACAAGCTGGGACGAGAAGAAGGAGATCTACCGTATCTCCAACAAGATCGTCCGCACCAGCAATGTGACGCAGTCGGCCGTAGGCGACAAGCGCGGGCTGTGGACCACAACCATTGCCGCGGCGGTGTTGATACTCGAGGGATAGCGATTGCATTCGGACGGCTTTAGAGGCCAATCCCGCGGCGGGGTTGGCCTTGCTGCATCCGGCAAAGCGAATTAAGAACTGTTGAGGAGAACGGGCCGGCAGTCATGAGCGAGAAACGCAAATACATTGTGGGCCTGGTGCAGATGCGCATGGGCGCGGACCCCGAAGCCAATTTCGCATCCGCTGTCGAGCATATCCGCAAGGCGGCACGGCTGGGCGCGAACGTAGTTTGCCTGCCTGAGCTTTTTCGCGCGCAGTACTTTTGCCAGCGGGAAGAAATACGTCTGTTCGATCTTGCCGAAGCCATTCCAGGGCCATCGACTGCAAAGCTGGCCGAGGTTGCTCGCGAGGCTCGCGTTGCGATTGTCGCTTCGCTTTTCGAGCGCCGAGCGGCGGGACTTTATCACAACACGGCGGTGACGCTGAACGCCGATGGAGCAATCGCCGGCGTGTACCGCAAGATGCACATCCCGGATGATCCGCTTTATTACGAGAAGTACTATTTTGCTCCGGGCGATCTGGGCTTCCAGGCTGTGGATACTGCCTTTGGCCGCGTGGGCTCTCTAGTCTGCTGGGATCAGTGGTTCCCCGAGGCAGCGCGCCTGACCGCATTGCAGGGAGCGGAGGTATTGTTCTATCCCACGGCGATTGGTTGGCATCCGGCGGAAAAGGAACGATACGGCGAGGCGCAATACGATGCGTGGCAAACCATTCAGCGCGCGCACGCAATCGCAAACGGAGTGTATGTGGCCGGAGTGAATCGGGTGGGTGTGGAACATGGCGACGTGCTCGGCAATCGCGCCGAAGGGGTGGGGCTGGAGTTCTGGGGAGGAAGCTTTTTGGCCGATCCGTTTGGGCGCGTGATCGCAAAGGCTTCGCACCATAATGAGGAGATTCTGCTGGGCGAAATCGACTTGGCGTTGATTGAAGACACGCGGCGCAACTGGCCGTTCCTGCGGGATCGGCGGATCGATGCCTATGCGCCGATCACCAAGCGGTTTCTTGACCCGGTAAACAGGTGGCCGGCGGATGGAGATTCGAAGTAGAGATGCCGCACAAGATTGTGACAGGAACGACGCCACAGACATTGGGCTACCGCATGCCCGCCGAGTGGGAGCAGCACGAAGCCACGTGGCTTGCGTGGCCGCACAATCCCGAAGACTGGCCGGGGAAGTTTCAGGCGATTCCGTGGCTTTATGCGGAGATTGTCCGGCTGCTTTCGGCGCGGGAGCAGGTGCATATCCTGGTCAACGACGCCAAAACAATGCAACGCGCACAGAGCATTCTGGAGCGGGCCGGAGCGATGCTGGATCGCGTGAGCTTTCACTTGTGGCCTACGAATCGCGTATGGACACGCGACTCTGGGCCAATTTTTGTTCGTAACTCAGCAGGCCAGTTGGGAGTTACTAACTGGAAATTCAATGCGTGGGCCAAGTATTCCGATTGGCAACTCGACGACCAGGTGCCGGGATGCGTGGGGGCGCTGCTTGTTTTGCCGGAGTGGCAGCCGGCCGTTGAACTTGAGGATGGCACGGTACGGCGGCTGGTTCTGGAAGGCGGGTCCATCGATACCAATGGCGCGGGAACGATGCTCACCACCGAGGAGTGCCTGCTGAGCGAGGTGCAGCAGCGCAATCCAGGCGTGAGCCGCGAAGTGCTTGAGCGTGCGTTTCACGAATATTTAGGGATCGATCAGGTGATTTGGCTGGGTCGCGGGATTGCAGGCGACGACACGCATGGGCATGTTGATGACATTTCGCGGTTTGTTGGGCCGGCGACGATTGTGACCGCGGTTGAGGCGAATACAAAGGACGCGAACCATGAGCCGCTGGCGGATAATTTGGAACGGCTGAAGGCGGCGCGGACGCTGGACGGAAAGCAATTCACGGTGGTGGAACTTCCGCTGCCGCGGCCGGTGGTTTTTCGGGGGCAACGGCTGCCGGCGAGTTATGCGAATTTCTATATTGCGAATGGTCTGGTGCTGGTGCCGACGTTTCACGATCCAAATGACCGCGTGGCGCTGAATATTCTCGCCGGAGTTTTTCCGGAGCGCGAGGTGATCGGGATTCATTGCGTGGATCTGGTGTGGGGGCTGGGGACGCTGCACTGCATGACGCAGCAGCAGCCGGCTGCGTTATCATCTGACTAATGTGGGATCCGCCGCCACCCGCTCCATCTACCGATTTGCAAGCGATGCAAATCGCGCTTGCTCAGGCACGTTTAGCAGCCGAAGCGGGCGAAGTACCGATTGGCGCAATCGTTGTGACTTCCCGAAACATTGTAGGCTTTGGTCAGAACCGGTTATTGCGAGACTTCGATCCCACAGCCCATGCCGAAATCGTCGCTATTCGCGAAGCCGCCTCAGTTCTGGGAAACTACCGGCTGAATGGCTGCACGCTCTACGTGACGCTGGAGCCTTGCTCCATGTGCGCGGGGGCCATGATTCACGCGCGGCTGGACCGTCTGGTGTTTGCGGCTACCGATCCCAAGGCAGGCGCGGCGGGGTCGGTGCTTTCGGTACTGAATCATCCGCGGCTCAATCACCAGATGAATGTGGAGTCGGGGCTTCTGGCGGATGAGGCGGGGGAGTTGTTGCGGAGTTTCTTTCGGGAGCGGCGATAGTACTAACTCCGTGTTAATTCTTTGATTCGCCCAGCTTCCGCTGGCCACTTTTCTGCTAACTCCGCATAACTCCCGCTGCGATAATCCGCGAAGTCGAAGCCGGGAGTTACAGTGCATCCTAACAACGCCACCTTCCCATCGCCGATCAGCCGCGTGCCTTGCCACACTCCAGCCGGGACAACAAGCTGGACATGCTGCCCCGCCTGCAAATCCGGGCCGAGAGTTATCACAGCGGATCTGCCATCGGGATGGAGTTGCAGCATTTCAACTGGATCGCCCAGATAGAAGTGGAACATTTCGTCGGAATCGAGGACATGCATCTCGGAGAATGTTCCAGCTTCGAGGAGATAGTAGATAGCCGTGCCCATGGGCCGCATGCCGCGCGGAAGATAGAGGGTGTTGGCGGAGGTGTAAGTGCGGCGGAAGTGGCCACCCTCAACCGGGTGCGGCTGCAGATTCAACAGTGCCTTGATTTCGTCGGTGGTCATGGTCACAGATGTTAGCAGGACGGAAGGCGTAGAATGACACCATGACGGTGCAGATGTACACGGCCAGGTGGTGCAGGGACTGCCGGGCGGCCAAGCAGTTTCTCGATGAACACGGCATTGCGTACACCGAAATCAATGTAGACGCCGATGCGGCCGCCTCCGACGAGGTGGTGCGCCACGTGGGCAAGCGGGCCATTCCGCAACTGGTTATCGATGGCGTGTGGTTCCAGCCCTACAAGCCAGGGCGCGGCCTGCTTTACGACGAACTGAACCAGCGTCTCGGTATTCCTCCCGCTTAAGCATCCTTCCCTCGTACAATCAAGAGTTGGTGCGGGACGTGGAATCCTGCTCTGGCGAGGAGTCTCCTCTTGATTGAACGCTACACTCTGCCCGGCATGGGCCGGATTTGGACCGAAGAGAACAAATACCGCTGCTGGCTGGAGGTGGAGTCGGCTGCGAGCGCGGTGCTGGCCGAGGACGGGGTGATTCCCGCCGCGGCTGCCGAGGCCATCGCAACCAGGGCCAGCTTCTCCGTGGCGCGCATTCAGGAGATTGAGGCGGAGGTGAAGCATGACGTCATCGCTTTCACCACAGCCGTTGCAGAGACACTCAAAAACCAAGGGCTGGACGCCGAGTCCCGATGGCTGCACTACGGGCTCACTTCAAATGACATTGTGGACACGGCGCAGGCGCTGCAGGTTGCGGAGGCTTCTGCTCTGATCCGCACCGGCCTTGCCGAGCTGATGACCGTTCTCAGGCGGCGGGCGGTGGAATTCAAGCACACTCCCACCATTGGCCGCACGCACGGGATTCATGCGGAGCCGACGACATTTGGGCTGAAGCTGCTGAACTGGTATGCGGAGATGGAGCGCAACCTGGTTCGCTTCGACGCGGCGGCCGAGGGAATGCGCGTGGGGAAGTTCTCTGGCGCGGTGGGCACGTTTGGCCATCTGAAGCCGGAGCATGAAGAGCGCATTTGCGCGCGGCTCGGCCTCAATCCCGCGCCCGTGGCCACGCAGGTCATCCAGCGCGACCGGCATGCGGCATACATTTCCACGTTGGCTATCATCGGCAGCACGCTGGACAAAATCGCTGTGGAGGTGCGCCACCTGCAACGGACCGAAGTGCGCGAGGCGCAGGAGTACTTCAGCGAGAAGCAGAAGGGCTCCTCGGCCATGCCGCACAAGAAGAACCCGATTACATCCGAACAAATCAGCGGGCTGGCACGCGTGCTGCGCGGCAATGCGCAGGCGGCGTTTGAAGACATTGCGCTGTGGCACGAGCGAGACATTTCGCACTCTTCGGTGGAGCGGATCATCTTTCCTGACTCGACCGTTCTGGTGCATTATCTGCTGGCGAAGACTACGGACTTGATCGACCGGCTGCTGGTGTATCCGGAGCGGATGAAGAAGAATCTTGAGAGCACAGGCGGGCTGATTTTCAGTGGGCAATTGCTGCTCGATTTGGCCGAGGCGGGCATGATGCGCGAGGACGCTTACCGGCTGGTGCAGGGGCACGCCATGCGGGCGTGGAAAGAGGACCTGGTTTTCCGCGATGAGGTTGCAAAGGATGAGGCGATTATCAAGCTGCTGAGTCCGGAGAAGCTGGCTAAGACGTTCGACTATATGCGGCAATTGGGGAATGTGGATGCGATCTTCAAGCGGGTTTTGGGCGAGTAGAACAGGGGTTGGAGGCGGGAATGGACGCTATAAATCGGCTTCGGGAAAAACTAAACAGTACGGAATTTAAGGGCGAGAGAGTTTGTACGATTGAGAGTTTAGCGATTAAAGGTAATGCGGTAATGGACTACGCCTTTTTCCCCGGCGGAAACGGACTTTATCGAGGAATCAAAGCTGCTAGATTTCCCTCCGGGGGAACACTGATCCTCGGCTCGAACTTTGGTTCTAAGGAAGGCTTTGTCGACGATATGGGGAACCTCCTAATTATGGACGAGCGATGTGGTTCCACTTGGGTTGGAATGCTTGAGCGTCTTCGCCGGTCCGGTATCGAACCAGATGAATGCTTCTTCACGAACGCCTGGCCCTTTCTTCATATGGCATCAGCCGACAAATCACAAATCTCTGAAGAATCACCAAAACCGAAGAAGAAATCATCGAATTTAGATGCCCCGATCAAGACGTGGTTTGCCGACAAGGTTTTGATGCCCAAATGTGAAGAGTTTTTCAGGGACACGTTTCGGGAGATGCGTCCAATGCTTATCCTAGCTTTAGGCTTGGGTCCGGCTGCCTTCCTGGCCCGCATCTGGAAGGTTGAGTTGGGTGCCTGGGGTAGATTTAACTGGGATGATAATGACAATCTCGAATCGGGTATGGCTTGGGTTGAATTTGAGAAACACAAGGCAGTTTGCGTCGCGATCACCCACCCATCAATGCCGAATTCGAAGCACCGGCGCGCTCCTTACAACACCTGCTGCGGTGAAATTGAGCTGTTGACAAGTGCCGCCAAAAAGGCGGGTATTCTAACAAAACAGACCGGGGGATCCCGATTGCAACAGATGAACCTCACCGTAGCACTCACCGGCGCATCGGGCGCGGTCTTTGGCCGTGAAATGCTGCGCGCCCTCGAAGCGGATAACCGCGTGGCCCGTGTCCACTTTGTCGCGTCGGAGAACTCGCTGCGTGTGATCGCCGAGGAACTCGGTGTGAGCGGACGCAACGATCTGCTGGAAAAACTGCTGGGCGCAGCGCCCACCAAGACCGTCCAGCATACCGATGCGGACATTGGCGCGGCTATCGCTTCTGGCAGCCATCCTTCCGATGGGATGATTATTTTGCCATGCTCCATGGGTACGCTCGCGGCCATCGCTCACGGCCTGGCCAACTCGCTCATTGCGCGCGCTGCCGACGTCACGCTCAAGGAGCGCCGCCCGCTCATCCTTTGCGTTCGCGAAACGCCCTTCAACCGCATTCATCTGCGCAACATGACGCTGGCCTCCGAAGCCGGCGCGGTCATCTTCCCTGTGATTCCGGCCTTCTACAACCATCCCGTAGACTCAACGGAAATGGCGCGCCAGTTCGTCTTCCGCGTACTCGCGCACATTGGTCTTCCGCAGCGGGATGCTTATGTCTGGAAGGCGGACGAGTAGCAGGATAGCGACCTAAGCGCTCTCCGCCAGGCACCGAGCCAATCCAGCCAGAATCCCTGTCCAGCCCTTCTCGCTACTCGACAGGTATTCAACTGGCACTTGCTCCTGCGTCAGAGTCAGGTCGCATCCCTGCGCAGCCGGCTCGACTTCGATTGTGACCTTGGAGAAGAGCGGAGAATACTTCGGCACTCCGAAGGTGAACACCAGGCGGCGCGGCCGGTCGATTTCCAGATACTCGCCGGTGTGCTCCACATCCTCGCCGTTGCGCCGGTCCACAAGAACAAACCGGCCTCCAACGCGAGGGTCAATCTCCACTCGAACCATCTTTCCCGTAGGTGTGGCGAAAAGCCATTGGCCCGTGGTTTCAGGGTTGAGCCAGGCATCGAACACACGCTTCGGCGAGGCGCTGAAGCTGTAAGTCACCTTTACGATTCCGGGTTCATTCATCGTTTGGCTCTCCTTCGTTTGGAATGTTTCGAGGCTGCACGGTCTTCGGCTTTTAGCAGGGCATCCAGCCGCTCAAGCTGCTCGGTCCAAAAGCGCTGGTAGTACCGCAGCCACTCATCGGCCGCTGCCAGGGGTGCGGGTTCAATGCGGCATACATGCCTGCGTCCCATCACCCTGCGGCCCACCAGGCCCGCCGCTTCCAGTACCTTTACATGCTTTGAGGCGGCGGCAAACGACATGCGGAACGGTGCGGCGAGCTCTCCAATGTTACGTTCCCCATCGGCGAGCGTACGCAGCATGGCGCGCCGTGTAGGATCGGCCAGGGCACGAAAGACTGCATCGAGCGGCTGCGAGGATTGCTCAACCATGCGGTTTAATATAGATGGCTGCGCTCTAATTGTCAACCGTATGGTTGAATAATGCTTGAGGGTCAGCTTCTTAGCCGGCGTTTTATTCGCATACTCCGCGTTTCTTTTAGCGGCATTGAATTTGACTTTTACCGCTGGCAAAGCCGATACTGGCCTGCATGCCGAACTGGAGCAGTTTCGCGATCGCAGTCGTGGCCCTGTGTATGTGTATGGCCGGCGGACCCCTCCGCGTGGCTCTGGAGCGGCGAATGCGCTAGACGCAACCGATCTTCGAGTCGCACGGCCCAGGGTCCAGAATGGATTTGGGCCGTTTTTCATTTTGGCGCGGCTTGAATTCAACCCGGCCGTAAACCAAAGCCACCCAAAGCAATGTGAAGGAGCCCGCAATGTCCGAACCGAATCAGCGCCAGTTTGCCACCCTTGCCGTCCACGCCGGCCAATCGCCCGACCCGGCCACCGGCTCAAGAGCCGTACCCATCTACCAGACCACCTCCTACCTGTTTCAAAACGCCGACCACGCCGGGCGGCTCTTCGGGCTCAAGGAGTTTGGCAACATCTACACGCGCATCATGAATCCCACCACCGACGTATTCGAGAAGCGCGTCGCGGCTCTGGAGGGCGGTGCAGCGGGATTGGCAACCGCCTCAGGCCAGGCCGCGGAGACGCTCACGCTCACCACGCTGGCTTCGGCGGGAGATGAGATTATCTCCACTACCTCGCTCTACGGCGGCACCTACAATCTGTTCCACTACACGTTTCCGAGGCTTGGAATCACGGTTCGGTTTGTGGACGCGGACGACTTCGCCGGCCTGCGCGCGGCCATCAACGATAAAACGCGGGCCATCTACACAGAGTCGCTGGGCAACCCCAAGCTCGATGTGGTGGACATTGAGAAGATTGCGACCATCGCCCACGAGCACGGACTGCCGCTGGTGATCGACAACACTACCCCATCGCCGGCCCTGGTGCGTCCCATCGAGTGGGGCGCGGACATCGTGGTGAATTCGGCCACCAAGTTTCTTGGCGGCCACGGAACCACCATCGGCGGCGTCATTGTGGACGCGGGCAAATTCGACTGGGCTGCTTCCGGCCGATTCAAGGAATTCTCCGATCCCGACCCCTCCTACCACGGTCTCTCCTACACTGCGGCTTTCGGGCCGCTGGCGTTCATCCTCAAGGCCCGTGTGCAGGGACTGCGTGACACCGGCGCAGCTCTATCGCCATTTAATGCGTTTCTTCTTCTGCAAGGGATTGAAACGCTGCACCTGCGGCTACAGCGGCACTCGGAGAATGCGCTGGCAGTGGCCCGGCACCTGGAACAGCATCCTGGCGTCGAGTGGGTCAACTATCCTGGCCTTGAATCGAGCGCTTATTATGAGCGGGCGCTGAAGTATCTGCCCGATGGGCGCGGCGCACTGGTCACCTTCGGAATCAAGGGCGGCTATGAGGCAGGGAAGAAGCTGATCGACGCGCTGGAGCTGTTTTCGCTGGTGGCCAACATCGGCGATGCCAAGTCGCTGGTGATTCACCCCGCGTCCACCACCCATCAGCAGCTATCAACCGAGGAGCAGGCCACAACCGGCGTTACTCCCGAGTTGGTGCGCCTCTCCGTGGGCATCGAGGATATCCGCGACATTTTGGCCGATCTCGACCAGGCAATCCAGATCGCAAGCGGTCACACCTCAATTGGCGCAGCGGCAACCGCGGACCTTGCTGCACAATAGAAAGAATGACCGAAACACGCAACGCGGCAGGCGCCAGCCAGAAAGCGCCGGCGTCCGGCACGCAGATTCCGGTTCCCACATACGAAGGCGACTTCGTACTTGACCGGAATCTGGCGCTGGATTGCGGCAGTGCGCTCGTGCGCCCCACGCTGCATTACGCCGTGTATGGCCGGCTGAATGCCAAGCGCGACAACGCGGTGCTGGTGTGCCACGCTTTGTCGGGGTCGGCGCAGGTGGGCTCGTGGTGGCCTGAGCTGTTCGCCCCCGGCGCACTGCTTTCCCTTGCACGCGACTGCGTGGTCTGCGTCAACCTGCTGGGTTCCTGTTACGGTTCCACGGGGCCCGGCTCGGTAGATCCGGAAACCGGCCTGGTTTACGGGTCACGCTTTCCGCTGGTCTCCATCCGCGACAATGTTCGCGCGCAAACCCACCTTCTCGATTCGCTGGGAATCCGGCACCTGCGGCTGGTTCTGGGTGGCTCCATCGGCGGAATGCAGGCCCTGGACTGGGCGATTCTCAATCCCGAGCGCGTGGTGCGGGCGCTCATCATCGGCGTGGCGCCTGTTTCGGCAATGGGGCTGGCCCTGAACCACCTGCAGCGACAGGCGATTCTGCAAGACCCTGAGTGGGCAGGTGGAAACTATCTCACCCAGCGGCAGCCGCGCCGCGGGTTGGCGCTCGCCCGGCAAATCGGCATGCTCAGTTACAAGTCCGCCGGACTTTTCGACGAGCGCTTTGGGCGCAAGCCGAACCGCAATGGGTCAAACCGCAGTCCAGAGGATCCATGGAGCCTGGACGAGCTGGGCGGCGGTCTGGTCGGCGGGCGGTTTGATATTGGGGGGTACCTTGACTACCAGGGGCAACGTTTTGTTGATCGCTTTGATGCGAACGCATACTTGTCAATTTTGCGCACGATGGACACCTGGGATCCGCAGCGCGGTTGCGCCTCGCCGGGTGAGGCATTCGGCGGGATTCGCGCGCGGGTCAGTTTTGTGGGAATCAGTTCGGATTGGCTGTTTCCACCGGAAGAAGTACGCAAACTTGCTTATGCTGTCCGGAGCGCGGGCGTACAGGCCGATTATCGCGAAATGACCACCAACCACGGCCACGATGCCTTCCTCGCCGAGCAGGCGGAACTGATCCAGTTGCTCCAATAAAGCGACCTCGCACTGGCCGGGAACTGTTTTCACCTGTCTGGTGTCTAACCGGTTATGCACTGTAAAGCGTGGCGCGGCTTGGTCGACGGGTCACCCTCGCGGAACCAGGGCCGGTCCTGGTTCCGGATGCAAAGTCTTTGCCTCAAAATCGGCCATTCCGGCAGGGCGCAGGAGGTGGTTTGGAGACGGCAGGAGGACGAATTGTTTACTTCCCGCATAACTTTGCTTGTCAGAGAGGGCACAGGTTTCTATAATCCATGCAACACCGCATTGGAATCCGTGGTAGGGTATACCCGTAGCCTCGGTACTCAACCGCCTAACACAACGGTTGCGCGTTTTGCCAGCGGATGCTTGAATATTGAACGCCACTTTGGAAATTCCCAGGAGCACTGAATGAAGAAGTTTGTCTTCGCGTCTGTGATGGTGCTGGCAAGTCTTTGCCTTATTACCGCGCCCACGCTGAAAGCGCAGGATCTTTCGATCAAGGATCCGGCCGAGTACAACGCATATCAAAATGCCACCACACAGAGCGATCCAAAGGGCAAGGCCGCGGCTCTTGAGGCCTTCCTCACCTCGTATCCGCAGAGCATCGTCAAGAGCGCAGTCCTCGATCTGCTGCTGGGCCTCTATTCCACGCCTCCGCCAGACGGTGTCGGCGACACGGCGAAAACGCTGTCGACAGCTACCCGCATCCTACAGGTCGATCCCAACAATCTCAGGGCCATCTTCCTCGCGGTATACGTGAAGAAAAGCCAGTGCGCCCAGACCCAGGATGCGCAGACGTGCGACGATGCCGCGGCGCTTGCCCAGAAGGGCCTCATAGCTCCCAAGCCCGCCGCAACTGCCGATGCGGACTGGAAGACCCTGACCCATGTGGCCTATCCGCTGTTCCACTCAACGCAGGCGGCCGACGACCAGATCTCCAAGAAGGACTTCAAAGGCGCTGTCGCCGAATACCGGGCGGAGCTGATGCTCTACACCGACGCCGAGAGCCAGTCGGCGGGGTTGAACGACACTTTGCTGCTGGCGCAGGCGTGCGCAAATCCCGAAGTCAAGGATTATGTAGACGCAATCTGGTTCTATTCGCGGGTGGTGGACTACGCGCCGCCGCAGTACAAGGCGAAGATCGAACCCCAACTGGAACAGGTCTACAAGAAGTATCACGGCGGCCTCGACGGGCTGGACGCCATCAAGACCCAGGCTGCCACCACGACGTTCCCTCCGGGAACCTATCATCCCGACCCGGCCAAGACGCCGGCTGAGCAGATCCACATCATGCTCACCGATCCCACGATCAAGTTGGAATCCCTCGCCCTTTCCGACAAAGAGACGATTCTCGCCTTCGGCACCAAGGACGACGCGGAAAAGATTTGGGCGGTCATGAAAGATCAGGCGACACCTGTCCCGGGAATTGTGATTGAATCTTCGGGCACTGTCCTGAAGCTTGCCGTAACCGACGACGCAAAGACCGCCAAGACTGCCGACTTCATCGTCAACCTGAAGACGCCTCTGGCCGAAAAGGACATTCCGGCCGTAGGTGTTGAATTGAAGCTGCAGCCGGCAGAGGAGCTGGACGGCACCTACGACAGCTACACGCAGATTCCCGCCAAGGACGCTGTGCCCGCAACTCCCACCACCCCAGCGGTGCCCGCTACTGCGCAAACCGCGCAGATCGTGCTTCGCGATGGGTTTATCCAGCCTGAAAAGAAGAAGCCGGTAGCCCACAAGCCGGTCCCCGGGCACAAGGCTGCCGCAGCGTCGCATTGATCCGGCGGCGCATTGGGTAGCGTTCAACCTGGGATTTCACAAGGGCAGCCCCCAACGGGCTGCCCTTTTCGTGTACGCCCGAAAAATCGCCTCGCGCAGTGGTAGTCTATGGGGAGCATGGATCGACTCAAGATTCTCCCCGCTCTTCTCGCCCTTGCGTCCATCGCAGCAGCCTGCGCGACTTTGCAGGCGCAGGAAGTGCGGCAGCTATCCCCAGAAGCTCCCCAAGTCAAGGAGATTCACCCGTTTGAGCGGCCCATGCCATTTGCTCCTGGGGATGAGGGTCAGCTCCGCGCCATCGAATTCCGCACAGCGGAGCGGATGGCGCAGAAGGATCGCGAACTGGTTGCCGACGCGCAGTCTTCGATCGCCGAACACGCCGGCCACGCGGACCTTGGTTTCAATCAGGGCGTGTGGAGCTACCGGCAAATGGTGTGTCCGGCGCTGCCGAACCACCTGTTTCTGCGCTTCATGCGCAACAATGGCGCCGGCGACGTGAGCATCTTCTCGGCATCGATCCCGCGCGAGGGCGAAGGACGGGTACGCATTGTGCCTATTCAGCAGCGCGGCTATTCGCTGTTTTCGCCCGCGCCCATCAACGCAATAACCATCTCTGCCTTCAACCACATCCGCGCGGAAGAGCACGCCAGCGCGACGGTGGATTGGCTGGGAACCGCGGCTTGCTATGCCGCGCTGGCCGGTGGCGATCCTGTGCTGCCGCTTCTCTCGGAGACTCCGGTAAGCGAGAAAAACGACCTGGCGATGCCCGCCGTTCTGGAGATTCCAGCCGAGGGCGGCGCGGTGATCCGGTTCACGGACCTGACGCCGGTTCCGCATCCGATGGAGTGGACCATGACCTTCGACGGCAAGGGAAAATTGCTGAAAGCTACGCATCTCGACGCCGATATCGCGGCCGAGAAGGGGCTGAACCCGACGCCGGTGGATTTAGCCGGGCGGCCCCTCTCGCAGACATCCCCCATAACCAAGCCATTGCCCGCTCAATAACGTTCCAGGCCGTTGATCAGCGCTAGACGGCAGGGGCTATAGCCCTATTCATTTTATTGGCTTTATCGGCACGGTCTAAAACCATGAAGAAGAGGCGAATATGGGTTCGTGCTTTCCCTGGTCCCCAAAGGCGAGGGACCAGGGGCACCCAGCGTTCGCGTTTTCAACCACTTGGGTGGGCCGAAGGCACATGGAGACACGACTGAAGTCGTGCCCTGTTACAAGGCCTGTCCTGGACGATTTTTTCCGCAACCAGTGAAGTCGTGCCCGGATACAAAGCCACCTCGATTATGGCCTGACTGGAGTCGTGCCAATTCAGGTCGCGAACCATGTACCTGGCGCAGCGAGGGTGCGGTTAAATACGTACGCTGGGACGCTTGCGGAGACGACTGTGCGTATGCATATATGCGTATGCAAACGTGGGACAAATAGTGCAAATAAGGGCATTTTTGTGCTGTTTTAGTGCGAAATAAGCGCAAAAACGTGCGTTTTCGATGCGTTTTTGGCGCTCAAAACAGCCTCGGGAGTGAGGAAACTGCTAGCAACGATATCATTCAGCGGGCAGCTCTCAGCTTTCATCTCTCAGCTTTCCGAGGCCGGCTCACTCGCCCAGCATCATGTGCTGAATTGCCGACGCGCGGCCGGTGGACGGATCGCAGGCGACTAGCGTGGCGCACATCCTGGGGTCTCCCTTGGCGGCCTCGAACTTGCCGGGCATACCGGTCAGGAAGCGGTGCAGCACCAGTTCCTTTTCCACGCCGATGACGCTGTCGTAGGGGCCGCTCATGCCCACGTCTGTCTGGTAGGCGGTTCCGCCGGGAAGCACCCTTGCGTCGGCAGTGGGAACGTGCGTGTGGGTGCCCAGCACGGCGGTTACGCGGCCATCGAGATGCCAGCCCATGGCCACCTTCTCGCTGGTGGCCTCGGCATGAAAATCGACCAGGATGACCTTGGCTTTGATTCCTTTGAGCAGGTCGTTGACGGCGTGGAAGGGGTCGTTGGTGTGGTTCATGAAGACGCGGCCCATGAGGTTGATTACCGCGTAGTCCACGCCGCCCTGGGTGGTTCCTTCAAACACGCCGTAGCCGGGAAGGCCGGGAAGCAGATTGGCCGGCCGCAATACGCGGCGCGGGCGCTCCTGGCTGGCGGCGGGCACGGATTTCATGTAGTCGATGAGTTCTTTTTTATCCCAGACGTGGTTGCCGGTGGTTAGCACGTCGGCGCCGAGGTCGAAGATATCGTCGGCGATTTGGGGAGTGACGCCGAAGCCTCCGGCGGCGTTCTCGGCATTGACGACGACGAGGTCGACTTCGTGCGCTTCGCGCACATACCCAATGTGCGCCTGGACAATTTTGCGTCCCGCGCTGCCGAAGATGTCGCCGATGAACAATAGATTCAAGGTGGGTCGAGCTCCTTGGCAAGTGAAGAAAGGGAAGAGGGAACGGAGGCAAAATGACTGGCCGGCAGCTTACGGCTGCTTTCCGTTTGGTGAGGGGGTCGTATTGTGGCCTGCATGTTGTTCAGGCTGCTTTGTATTCGAAGTGGCCTTACCAAGCACGTAGCCGGCAATCGCCGCCAGGATTGTGGCAATCTCCCTTCCCTCCAGAACCTTGAGGATTCCCAGGCTCAGCACGGTGAAGATGATGACGATCACGGTGCTGAATTCCAGCAGAAAAGCCCAGCCGCCGCCCAAAAGGGAAATATCGATCGAACTCGGAATCTTGTCTTGAGCCCGTTTCAGCGCCAGGGCCTCATTCTCTTTGCATTTCCCGTCGTATCGGACATTCTCCTCGTCCTCCCATCTCTTGAAAGCGGCGTCCTGTTTCTCCCGCTCGGCTTTCTTCTCCAGCCGCGCTGTCTTTTCTGCTTCTGTTTCACCGGCAGGGATCCAATCGCTTTCCGGTCCAGCGGAATACTCATCCCGCTTCCACAAGCGCCTCGTCGAACCGTACCCCTGCGGCGGGGGGTGCGTTCCATCCAGCGGTCCGGCCAGCGCCTTATCCAGCAATTCGCGCTGAAGCCCGTTGAGCTCCTGTTGCTTGGCGGCCTCAATCAAAGAATCCCTGAGGTAGGCCGAATTCTGCAGACGGCGTCCGAAAAAGAACACCATGTAGATGCAGGCCAAGCAAGTTGCCAAAACAAAAACAACGAGAACACTCGGATCGATGATCATTTACCTATCTTCTTTCCTAAGAGGGCGCGCGATTGAACGGGGCCGGGGTGCATCGAGAATAGCCTATTCCTCGACTCCGCGCTCACCGATCTCCGATCTTTCGCCTCTTTCTCTCATCAGCGGGAAGAGAATCACATCGCGAATGGACTTGGAGCCGGTCAAGAGCATCACCAGGCGGTCGATGCCGATGCCTTCGCCGGCGGTGGGGGGCAATCCGTAGGCCAGGGCGCGGACGTAGTCCTCGTCCATCTGGTGGGCTTCGTCGTCGCCGCCTTCGCGCTCGGCAAGCTGCTGGGCAAAGCGCTTGTGCTGCTCGATGGGATCGTTCAACTCGCTGAAGGCGTTGCCCAGTTCAAAGCCGCCGCAATAAAACTCAAACCGCTCAACCCAATCTGGATTGTTGGGGTCCTGCTTGGACAGTGGGGAAACGGCCGTTGGGAATTCGTAGATGATCGTGGGTTGGATTAAGTGCTCTTCGGCGACAGATTCGAATATCCCAGCAATGACCTTGCCAACGGATTGCCCCGCCCTCAATTCAGTCGGGCTAGAACCGAAAATTTCGGTCACGCTCGTGCCAACATTATCGCGGACATTCGCAGCGATAGCCCTGTCAAGTAGGGATGCAAGCGATTCGGCGCTATGAAAGTCGCTCAATGCGGGGCGCGGCCCGAACAAGTCTTCCGGCCACCACTTGATAATCGCCTCGCGCATCGTCAGCCGCGTCCACTTGCCTAGATCAATCTCCACGCCGCCGAAGTTGGTGATCGTCGTCCCGTTCACTTCCTTCGCGACAAATGAAATCAGCTCTTCGGTCAGCGTCATCAGGTCGTGATAATTCGCGTAGGCTTGATAGAACTCCAGCATGGTGAACTCGGGGTTGTGCTGGGTGCTGACGCCTTCGTTGCGGAAGTTGCGGTTGATTTCGTAGACGCGGTCGAAGCCGCCGACGACCAGGCGCTTCAGATACAGCTCCGGCGCGATGCGCAGAAATAAATCCAGATCGAGCGCGTTGTGGTGCGTGGTGAAGGGTCGCGCCGCCGCGCCGCCGGCCACCTGCTGCATCATCGGCGTCTCCACTTCGATATACCCACGGCTGTCAAAAAACGTTCGCAGTGCGCGCAGCACTTTTGCGCGCTTGACGAAGACCTCGCGGGCATCGAGGTTGGTGAAGAGGTCCACATAACGCTGGCGATAGCGCAGTTCAACGTCGGCCAGTCCGTGAAATTTCTCCGGCAGCGCCAGCATCGCCTTCGTCAAAAAGGTCAGCGTCTCAACGTGAATCGTCAGCTCGCCGGTCCGCGTACGAAATAAGTAACCGGAGACGCCAATGTGGTCGCCCATGTCGAGCAATTTATAGAGCGCAAAGCCCTCTTCGCCGACGGCGTCGAGCCGCACGTAAATCTGCAATCGCTGGCCGCCCTGTTGCAGCGTGGCGAAGCCGGCTTTGCCTTGTGCGCGGATGGCCATGATGCGGCCTGCGACGGAGACGGTGACGCGATTGGCGTCGAGGGCCTCGGCTTGCGCTTCGCCCCACTGGGCGCGCACGGCGGGGACAGTGAACACTTTTTCGGTCTCCGAGGCAGGGAAGCGGTTGGGATAGGCCGCCTGGCCAAGCTTTTCTATCTCCTTGAGCTTTGCCTGGCGGAGCTCGAAGAGATTGCGCTCAAACTCTGAATCGAACACTGGGATTCCTTCTTGGTGAGGCCGTTGAGGCCCAATGGTAAGTATAGCGGCTGGGGCGCGACGGTTCGCCGCATGGAAGCTTTGCCCGCTGCCATTCCGCGGACCTTTCAAACCCCCTCGGGCCGCATCGACGCCCGCGGTGAGAAAATGGTTGAAAGGAGACGCGCAACAAAACCACATGCCAGCCAAGAAAAAATCCGCAAAACTGCTTCGATGCCCGACGTGCGCAATGCTGGTGCGCTTCAGCGACGAGGACTTTCCGTTCTGCAGCGACCGCTGCCGCAAAATCGACCTGGGCAAGTGGGCCATGGGCGTGTACAAGATCAGCTCGCCGGTGCTGGACCCGGAGGTGCTGGAAGACCTGGGAGCGTCCGGCGGCAGCGACAGCAAGGGCGGCGACTCGTATGACGAGTAGGCCGGTGGAAGCGGCGCCTCAAGCGGCGCGCAAGACCCTATGGGCTTGGACCGTTGCCACCTTCTTCGGCGCGGGCCTGGGGAAGCCGGGGCCGGGCACCTGGGGTTCCGTCGCCACCGTGCTGCTGTGGGCCGCCTACGCCGGGTTCGGCCATCCCACGCCGCGCGGGCTGCTTTACGGGCTTTTGCTCCTGATCGGCTTTGCTGTGTTTCTCGGCGTCCCGGCCGCGACTATCGTTGCCCGCGAGT
>Ga0302189_10001205_pt1 | contig 22062 bp, 13 predicted proteins | sample II_Bog_E2_2_FD_194551 | JGI IMG/M metagenome (GOLD analysis project Ga0302189, IMG submission 194551) | Peat permafrost microbial communities from Stordalen Mire near Abisko, Sweden - II_Bog_E2_2 | ecosystem: Environmental > Terrestrial > Soil > Wetlands > Peat | place: Sweden: Abisko...
ATCGGCTGCAAGGTCCCCGGCTTTCTCCAAGTTCTCCTTTTCGGTTTTAAGGTGGTAGACCGTCTGTTGGGTGTTTGAAAGGTCCGATTCTTTCTGCTGTTTCTCCTGGAGCGCTCTCGCTTCCCGGCCTTCGAGTGCATCGGCATTCTCGGCTCTGACTTTGGTGACGAAGGCATCCACTGTATCGCCGCGGGCGAGTCCTCTCAGGGTGTTCCGTAAGTCTTCAATCCGAGAAAGGGAGGCAGAGCGCTTTTCGAGTTGAGCGAGGAGGGGCTCTAGTTTGTCGGCGGAGTCCAATCCAGCCAAGTCGAGGATCTGCCGAAAGGATCGGTCGGATTGGGAAAGTAGATCCTTGGCGGCATCGAGTGAGCCCTCGGACTCCTTTATCTGAGAGGCCAGCTGATCGTGGCGATCTTTGGACTTCCTAGCATTGCTGAGTGCGTTCCAAAGAGCCGACTCGAGAGCCTCCACCGACGCGTCCGCAATGTTTTGCGCTTTAGCCTTTTCCCTGACTGCATTCGCGTACTGTTCGATCGATTCGGCTGCGGCTTTTGACTTCTTTGAAGCCACCTGCCATTGGTCAAACTTTGCGAGGAGGTCTTTTCGCTCTCTCAACAGTTCTAGGCCGACATCTGGGGATGTGTCTAAAGAAAGGCCGGCGGCGGCACATTGCTCTGCCCAGTTCCTCGTCGATACCTCTACCGAGGCCGCAAGCGCTTCGTGGGCCTGTTTCAGCGAGGTGTGGTCACTTCTTAGCTCTTTCATTTGCTCTTCCATCTCACTGCGCCGACCAGCGGCTTGCTCGTATTGGCGCACAAGGCTCTTAGCCGCTTCGAACAAGAGGGAGAACTCTTTTGACTCAGATTGACCGAGGACAAGCGCAAGGCTGGTTTTCGACCTGCCAATTTGTTCGGTCTTTCTGTCGAGTACGTCCCTTGCTGCCGTTAGCTTGTTGTGGCATTCGCAGAATTCGGTCCATAGTTCGTTCCAGTCGAGCATCTCGGCGGGTGATGTAGGAGTAATTGCTGTTGGAGACCAATCGGCCGTCCAAGCATGCTCCAGTTCCGCTAGCGCAGCCCTTTGCTGAACAAGCTTTTCATCCGCGGATTTGATTCGAGCCTCATTCTCTGCCAATCGGATGCGTTTCTCGGCTGCCTGAGCGACAGACTCGGCGCGAAGCCGCAGTTCGTCCGATATACCGTCAGCCTTTACAATAGTTGCCGGGAATGCCTGCTCTAATGGCGTGCCAGCTATGAGTTCTTCTTTGGCGCCGCTGCCTTTCCAATCTGCCAAAACCAAGTTCCACCCTTTATCGCGGGTTTCACGTGCTGTACGCAGGGCTTCCGACGTCGGCAACTCGCCCTTCAAATCGAGGCGCTTTAGCTCAGATTGAATCTCCAAAGCGTGTTCCTTATGCTCAATGATCTTGTCCTCTACACCCTTGATATCGCGATGAGCCTTTTCCATTCGTTCCGAATAGCGCTTTATCGTGGCCTTTGCGGGAACCGGGAGATTGACCGTTGCCACGTGGTCCGCAGGCGCCCCTCCTAGCTGGCGGTGCAGGTTGGCCGTTTCCTTTTCTAGACGCGTTAATGCTGATTTGTCGGTTTGAAAGGTGCGATCGGCCTCGGTCGCGCTCTCGGACAAAGCGAGCGCCTCCCTAAGCGGTGTGAGATCCCTTGCTGGAACCACCTCAAGTTTGGATTCCAGTGCGGCGATCTGCATCAAAACCTCTTGTTTTTTTTCGGAATTCTTCGCCTGAGCGATTAAGTCTGTCTTAAGAATGGATGCTGACTCTTGGCAGGATAGGTGCAGCGGAATCCCAATCCGTTGTCCCTCGAGGGATTCAAAATCCCCAGCGATGTGGAGGTCCTGCATTCCCCTTCGAATCGATGAGCCGATGTCGGAAAGCTCCGCCTGGAGATCGGCAAGCGCAGCGTTGTTGTTCCGGTATGCACCCATCTCCTGATGTAGTCGATCTAGAGAATCAGCATCTAATAATATGGTTTCTGCTATTGGATAGTCTTTCAGCTGGCTTCGGAACCGAGCAATTTCTGCTGTCAGGCGCGCGACCGTAGCTTGGGAATTGTCATATGCTTGTCGGGTTTGCTGGGCTCTTTGAACAAAGTCGCTTGTCAGAGCTGGTAAACCCTGGAGCTGATCGATTTTTTGCTGCTCTTCAATGAGGCTGCCCGTTGTGGGCAGGGCGTCTCGGCATCGGGATATCCACTGTAGCTCGTTCTCCAATTGATCGATGTCGCCTTCGAGCTTATGTCGCGCAGCTTCAGCCTCAGCTAGGTCGCTGATTGCTTTATCCCATTTATCAGGACTGATTATCGCCTCACGGCTTTGCCGTAGCAGGTCCTTGTAACGGATGGCTGCCGGCCTAATGGAAACATTTGTTCTGGCGTTTCCCTTAAACAACCTCTCCGCCTCCTGCTGCATCTCCGCAACTATCTTTTGGATAGGAGTCCCGCCCATGCTGGCGGAGAATAGGGCCATGCCAATATTCCCCTCGCCGCGCATAAGTTGCTGCGCCCCGTCACGAAGCTCCTTTGAAGCAAGGCCGAACATCGAGGAAAAATAGGGCAGGTCCACACTGCCAAGATATGGGGTAAGGGCGCTGTCCTGAAGCTGACGGCCCTCCGCATCAAGCAACGTATTTTTGTTTCCCTTGCGCCGCTGAAAAATAAGTTGATCACCTTTTTTGCTGATTATCGTTCCCTTGATTCTAAGTGAACCGTAGTCGTGAAGGAAGTTGTCGCTTGATTGTCCGTGAATACCGAAAAAAAGATCTCGAATGGCCCGTAGCAGCGATGATTTTCCGGCTTCGTTCAGACCATAGATCAGATGAAAGTCGTTCGGAGTGTCGTCAAAGCGCAGATCGAGATTGGTAAACGGACCAAATGCTGGAATCTCCAAGCGTTGAATTCTCATGATGCCTGGCCCCCCTTTGTTACCAATGCGTCTAGAACGATCGACCTAACATCGTCAAGGATCGCGGCCCGGTTGCCTGAAATCCATTCCTTATCGATTCGGTTTCTGACTTCGATGGGAAGCACATCAAGCATTTCGAGGATATCAATTGGAAGCGTGATCAGGTCATTTCCTTCTCCTTCGAGGCTTGTGACGACCTGTTTCGTCAAGGCATCGCGCTCTGCAAGTTGTGATACATCGTACACCGGCTTTGTCTCTATCTTGATCTGCTCTATCCAAAGTGCCTCGGGTCCGTGATCCTGCGCGCGTCCAAGCAGTTCAGCTCGCCAACGAGGTCCTTCCCTAATCAAGGATCCGTGCAATGGAGTGGCGCCGGTTAGAATAATACGGGCCGCTAGCAGCCGATGGTCAGCTTCGCTGACGGCCTTTGTCATAGCCTCGCTGATAAGCCGCATTGCCTCAGACTCTTCGGAGACACTGGTCAGATCCAGTTCAATGATCTGCCAGCGAACAACATCCAAAGCTTTAAATTCCGCGTTCTCCACCGAAAGCGATTCGTTTACCGTCACCAGCCTACATCCGCGTGGCCCTGTCTCGCGCGCATGCCGTCCTTGGCAATTTCCAGAAAAAACTATCCAGGGATCTTGGCTGATCACCTCAGGCTGGTGAATGTGGCCGAGGGCCCAATAGCCGTAGCCCTTGTCGCTTAGGTCGGCCACCGAGCACGGCGCATAGTTGTCGTGGCCTGGCCTCCCGGTGAGGCTTGTGTGCAGCAAACCCAGATTGAATTTACCCGTCACCGCCGGAGGGTATTCCTTAACCAAATTCTCGGGGACTGACCGGTTTGGAAATCCGCGTCCATGGATCACTACCGGAATCCCTGGTACCTCCATGGATTCTGCAGCTTTGGTCGAGAAAACATGCACATTCGCTGGTAGGCCCAGTTTCCTTGAGATAATGGATGCCGCGTCATGGTTACCGGAAATCTGGTAAACCGGGATTCCTTTGCCCGCTAGCCGAACCATCTGACCGCGGAAAAAAAGGCCGGTATTATAGTCCTTCCAATCGCCATCATAGATATCGCCAGCGATCGCCAAGAAGTCGACCTGCTCGTCAATGGCGAGCTGTACCAGGTTCTCCATCGCGTGACGAGTGGCGCCGCGGAGCTTTGCGACAGGCGCTCCGTCGTGGCTTTCCAGGCCCCGAAGTGGGCTGTCCAGATGGGGATCTGCGGCGTGGATAAAGCGAATCATGGCGATTGCTTGGGGTAGGTTGGTTGGGTGGACACTGGACGCTCCCAAGATCTACTGGCAGTAGGTTTATTCGGGGGCGAATTTCGAATGTGAGTCGGCAGTGACAGTGGACCTATCATTGTTGGACGCAATGTCTCGGCCTGTCATCCCGAGCGATTACATGGTTTTACGCGGTGAATAATGAGATGTCGCCATCGTTGGGAGACGTGGACCGGATCAGGCGGCGGGCGCCTCAGCGATCACCGCGAGCAACTGGCGGGCCCGGCTCGCTCCTGAGAAGAGTGCGTCGATCCTTTCTATGTCGGTGGCAGGGTCTAACGAAGATATTGGCGGAAGGCCGATCAAGATGACGCCAAGCCGATCGAGCCCTTTCGCCCGGTGTACATTGAGGTAAGGGATGGAACCCGGCGGCGTTTCAGGGGACAGGTCGCATAGTGGGAATCGTCCTAGACGCTCTAGACCCGTCAGACTCGTATTGGCTCGCTCGCGTCTCTGTCCTAGGATCAAGATCTCACTTGCACGGCAATATCCCGCACCCACCCAGCGCTCGGCGATTTCCATGACCTTTTGAGCAGTTAGCTCCCTGGCGGTGATGTATGCCTCGACCTCAGGTCCCTCACGAAACTCTAGCGGCCTTTGCAATATCCACTCGGGTCCTTGAGGGTAGAGGGCTCTTATCTTCTGCAGATACTCGAAAACTGACCGAGTATACCGTAGTGCGCGCGGCAGGCGAAGGTATGCAGGCTGGGATAGCGCTTCTGCCAGCCGCGGCACTGAGAACCCTTCCTTTGGCCTGAATCGCGGCCGCTGGGTCTCGTCGTAGAAGACTGCGACGTTGGACGCAGCGCCATCGCGGAGGAGGCGCAGATAGAACGTCCACCATCCCGGGAGATCCGGCTTGCTCAGCTCCTGCGGAAATACGGTGTCGTGATCCTGTCCCTCGTCGACGACCAAGGCGTCGTACTCGGGTGCGATGCCTTCGTCTTCGTTGATTTCCAGAAGCAGTCCCGGGACCTCCAGGGTATAGTAAGTGCCGCGTTTGCTCAGTTCCTCGGGCGGAGAGTGGACAATCCCTGCCGAAAGCAGGATTTGGGAAGCAAGGGCCTCCCAGCTCATCACGGTAATTGATCCCCGCGAAGGCGAGCGCCTTGCGACAAGCAGGGCTAGCTGGTCGGCCAGCGGGAGATTGTAGCACAGCAGGAGCACCTTCGAGCCGGCTCCGCGCTCCGCCCACCGCCGGGCCTGTTCGACCGCAAGGAATGTTTTGCCGCTGCCGCATGCGCCCCTGACGAGTAGTTGGCGGTTGTCCGCCACCAAGTCCAAGGTTGTGCTCTCCGCCTGCAGCTGCCTAAGGATCAGAGAGTCAGTCTCGCTGACGAAAAAACGCATAGACTGAGGTGTTGTTCCCCGAGCGAATGCAGCCTTGAAAATTCGTCGCGCTTCAGCGGGTTCAATCCAGATGGGCTGCGTGGCGACATTTTCGCGCCACCACGTCGGGAAATTGCAGATGTCACCTTGGCCGAGAAGCTGGCCGCGGGGTAGGTGCCCGCGGAAACGATCGCCATCCACGAAATTGACCGACGGCAGCGCGAGGGCCCTGTGGACCAAAGGCGAAGTGCGCCCTTCGGCGGCTGCGTTCAGGAGCGAGATAACGCCCTTCCATTCCGCGTTCAGCTGCTCGGCAGGATTGTCCCCATCGACGCTTTCCCAGTATCCGGTCAATGCGAATTGCCTGAGCTGGCCGCTTTTCACTTCGACCACGCAGACGTGGCCGGCCGGACTCTGTATCGCAAAATCGCCCTCCCGCTCTGGATCGATGCCGCCATTCGTTCCGTAGCGGTAGCCCCAGGAAATCAACCAATCGTCGGTCAGCTCGCTCAGGTGCTGCGCGACATACATTTCCGCCGGGTGGCACTTCTCCGGGGGGCGGCCTCGAACCCAGTGAGCCATATGCGGTTATGAAGGCCGTTGGAGCAGCACAAGGCAAGCGCGGGTTGCAGGACACGCTACCTTCCGTCGAGAAATGCGAAAACTGAAACATCACGGTAGTCCGGTGCAACAAATGAGGCGTAACGTTGCACCCCGGGGGGGCGGAGGGTTACCCGGCATCCACGGGAACGGCCCCGCGCCGTCCGCTGAAGAAATGCCAGAGCCCCACCATGGCGAAGGTGTCCAGGCGGCAATAGGCTTCCAATTGCCGGCGGATCTCCTCTTTCCGGCCGGGTGGGGTGTCTTCTCGGATGGCCTCCTGGAAGGCCTCCATCGCCATGCCGCCGTCTTTCACGCCGGCCAGGGCGTCGTCGTTCAGGTCCGGTGCTACAGCGGGAAGGACGTCCTTGATGCTCCAGCTGCCTCGTTGGGACGGGGAGTAGTAGTGCTCCCGGGCGACGGGCAGACAGGAAAGCAAGGGCGCCGATATTCCCTATGCTTCCCGTCTGCTTGGATAGACACGAATTTGTGACAAGTGAGGATTTAAACCTTGATCGAATTCATCAGAGTGATGCAACCTGATGCATGGGCGCTAATCGAACCAAATCAAACCACCGGGGCGAGCCCTCCGGGATTACATCAACGCGTATTACGGTTTCATTCTCTATGCAGACGCATCAGCAAATCGTGCAGCGTGCGCAGCAAAGGAAAGTTTCGGCGTCCTGGATAGTTCGGGACGCCGTCGAATCATACTTTGCCCAGGAACTCCCTTTGTTCGCACGCGACGGTAAGCTTGCCCTCTAGAATATGGAGCGTCCAACTGCAGTGAGCCTGTTTTCGGGTGCCGGGGGTCTTTGTCTTGGCTTTGAGCAAGCAGGCTTTGAGATCGTAGCCGCATCAGATATCTGGCCGAAGGCACGAGAGACCTTTGCACTTAATCGGCCCAATATCCCATTTATACTTGGCGACGTCCGGCACCTAACCAGGCAGGGCATCACGAGTGTGATAAAGCGGGAACATGTTGATGTCGTTATTGGTGGGCCGCCCTGTCAGGGATTTTCTACAATAGGTGACCAAATCGCTGGAGATGTAAGAAATCAGTTTTTCGAAGCTTTACTGCGCGTTGCAAAATGGCTTAGCGCAAAGTGTGTTGTCATTGAAAATGTTTCGTATATTAGAACTCAATTCGGCGGATTATACGAAAGAGCTGTGCTCTCTTCGCTTCGCAGCCACGGCTTTTATCCATCAGTCACGACTCTTGATGCGGCTAACTACGGAGTGCCGCAACATCGGAAACGAGCCTTCTTCGTCGGCTCGCGGACTGATGTTCGATTCGAATGGCCAGTCCCCACACATGGGCCATCGCTCGCGCCATTTGTCACAACAGGGAAAGCCATTTTGGATTTGGCCAGCGAGGCGACCGAACACTCTTTCCGTAACCATATTGCACTGGTGCATGGCGATACAGTTATCCGGCGGTACAAGTTGATTCCCGAGGGCGGGCGCATGCCTCCCCCAGCCGCGTTGCCAGCGGACATTCGCCGGAAAAATTTTGGAAACACTTATAAGCGTCTACATAGGGAGCGGCCGTCGCTGACTTTGGTGCCTGGAAACAATGCATTTCCAGTACACCCTTTCTTGCACAGGAGCCTCACACCGCGTGAGGCGGCTCGGCTCCAAACATTTCCTGACGACTATGTTTTTCCAGGCAACCGATCAGAGCAATGCAAGTTAGTTGGCAATGCAGTGCCGGTGCTACTTGCTTCGAAGATGGCCGAGGCTGTGATTGAGTTCATAAATGCTGGATTCGCAGCAGAAGGACCGTTGATATTTATGCCGAGTAAAATCACCCCCGAGCGCCCTATGCCTTCGGCAAACGGACTAACTGCCGTGAGCTTTTTTACCGGAGCCGGTGGATTGGCACTCGGCTTCATAAGCCTCGGATTTAGGCTCCTAGCCTCTTTCGATAGGAAGACTATCGTAAACGAGAATTTGAAAGTAAATTTTCCGGAGCTCCCGCATTTTCATACCGACGTTTCAAAAATGACGGCAACGGAACTTCGATCATATGTAGGTCCGGCAGCTGTTGATGTCGTATTTGGTGGCTCGCCTTGTCAGGGTTTCTCAATCTTCGGTCGCCGACGGTTTGTAAATACTAAGAATCACGATCCCGAAACTGATGAACGAAACGAACTGTCTATCGACTTTGTAAGGCTTGCCGTATCACTTAAGCCAAAAGTCATTTTATTAGAAAATGTTAAAGGAATTACCTCCAGCAAAAGGGGACGTCAGACCTATTCCGAGGCCATAGAACATCGGTTGAGACGAGCTGGCTATTCGACTTCGGCTCAAGTTGTTAACTGTGCCGATTTTGGCGTTCCGCAATCCAGGGAACGTTTCTTACTTGTCGCCACCGCTCCTGGGGTAACGTTTGTTTGGCCCGAACCAAAGTTTTATCGCAAGCCGGAGTCGTGGCAAAAACCATATGTAAACGTTGGCGACGTCATTTCCGATTTGGTTTCTAAGACTACCTATAATGCGGAATTCAGTCACGTGCCGATGGACCATAAGCCACTGCTAATTGCGCGGTATAAACTAATAAAAGAGGGCGGTCGACTGCCGGAGGACAAATTAACTACGCGGATTAGTTACCGTACGGACAATGTAAGGAATTTTTCCCACATATATCGCCGCTTAGCGATGGATAAGCCTGCGACAACAATGGTTCCTGGACACAACGCTTTCCCCCTTCATCCGAAATTGCATCGAGCACTAACTGTCCGCGAAGCCGCGAGGATCCAAACCTTTCCAGACTATATACGCTTCTTAGGGACACGGCAGCAACAGTGTATATTAGTAGGGAATGCAGTGCCTCCGCTTCTCGCAACTATCTTGGCGCAGACAATCCAAAAATCTCTGCAGGGTTCGTACTCCGATCCGGGATACAAACGCGATATCTACGATCTTAAGACAGCATGAGTACACACGACGAACTGGCATATTCTGTCGCGACCGATACGGTCGATCTGATACGGCAAGGGATAGCGCCGTGGAATAGCCTTTTTTCGGTGGATGCCAGGGTCACGAGCTCTCGGGTATGGCCGGTTCCAGATTTCGTCATCGTCGACGAAACAAATAACCTTACTGTCGCAGCCGAATTCAAGCCACCGAGACAATCCAAAAGAGAATATCTAACAGGGCTTGGACAGGCAATTGCGTACACTCGGGATTTTCATTACGGGCTCCTTGTTGTGCCGAGAATCTCGGATGACAACTACCGTATCGCAGACCACATCCAAGACGTGATTTCAATGCCGGATCTCTCGGGGGTGCCGATCGGTTTAGTTGTGTATGACCCGAGTGCTATTACGCCCCATGCTTCGCATTCGCAATTGTCGCGATTTTTTTCGCCCAGAGGAACCGTTCCGGCAAGTCCCGCGACGATCAGCGAGAGCTTTTATGCGAAGTGGCGCGAGTCTAGCGCTGAGGAAATAGGTCGGTTTCTAGAGCACTTGTACGACGAAGGTCGGAGTCCAACCCCCGGCCCTGGAACGATTCGCGATAAAGCGTTTAATCGCCTTTGGGACGATATGCAGGCTGGCACGCTTCACCATTGGGGCGGTGGAGTGCGGCATGCTGCGGCAAACACAAAAGAAGCGTGGAAGAAGAACTATCGCAATTTCATTAATCACATTGGGTGGATGGAGACAGATGGGCATCTATCCGAAGCTGGATTAAGGGCCTTCCACGCAAAGACGATTTATGGAGCAACCTCGCAGGTGTTCATCAATATTCTCGCCCAGTCTCTGCTTCTGGAGGGGAAACATTTGATTCTCATAAATGCGATCAACGATTTTCAAGATGCGCCGCACGACGATTTTTCAGATGAAGGAGAATGGCTTAGTCGGTTGGAAGCGACTTTAGAGGGTCGTGGACTTCTACGCCGAAATCCTGGACGCCACGCGGCAGCGTCAGCCGGGTCAGCTCGTGGGTTCTTGAAAGCGGAGAAGCAGCTTTGGAAAGTGCTTGGTTTGCTCGTGCCAAATGGAGAAAGGGTTTTTCATGCTCACAGAGGGTTTATATTTAATTGGTCTCGTATTACCGAATTAGTCAGAAGTTAGCCACGAGCGGTCCTGTAGCTTGTCGTGAATGACGAAGTCCAAATCATGGCGAGTTGCGAATATCTTGGACTCGATCGGCTCGCTCAGGATTCAGGTTACTTAGGGCGGTTGTTTGATCTCAAGAGTGCTGTTAACACATTAGATAAGGGTATCCGAGTCAGCGCGACGAAACTGCACCTCAAGCTTAATCTCATGAATAGCGGCCCTTCGTTTGGCAGCCGTAGCCCTCGTTGACGTCTTAAATAGGGTTGCCAATTTGGGTGAGCCGTCGGGGCAATGTTGAATGAGAATTGTGCCGAAACGCACCGAATTCTTAGAAATGGGGCCAAATCCTGCAGGGGTAAGACCACGGTTGTCCGACGGTTTTATGTAATATTACACACACCAGTATGCGGCTTAGTTGCAATGGCTTGCCGCGATGGACATCTGGTCAATAGTGGCGTTTTCCAATTCCAGCTTTACGTCGATTTACCGTGTTTTCTGCCTCGGTCTTTTTGCCAATGTAATTAACTCTCACAACGAGTGACTACTCATAAGCCTATCACCTTTATAGACCTATTCTGCGGTTGCGGAGGCTTCACGCTTGGAATGCTTCGCGCTGGATTTCAGTGCCTAGCTGCTGTGGATTTCAATGCCCAGGCGGTGGAAACGCTGAGGGCCAATCTGCAGGCCGGCGCGCCGACTGGCCTCCCAAAAGTTGGATTCGCCTTCGAAGCGGATCTGACATTGCTACCGCCGGAACGTCTGGCTCTGCTCATAAACACGCATTCGGTCGACGTAATCGTGGGCGGGCCGCCATGCCAGGGCTTTAGCACGGCTCGGCAATTCGACGGTTCCAACCATGGAACCAGCCGTTTCAGAGAGGATTCCCGTCGCCACTTGTTCCGCGACTTCCTGAGGTACGTGGATTATTTCCAGCCCAAGGTCTTCGTTATCGAAAACGTCCTTGGCCTGAGAAGCGCGGCTGGAGGACGATATTTCTCAGCAGTCCAGCATGAGGCGCGGATATTGGGTATGTCGGAGGGGCGGTCCGGTTACCGGGTGCATGCCCAGATCGAGAACAGCTCAAAGTTGGGCGTTCCCCAAAAGCGAAGGCGCCAGCTCATTATTGGCGTGAGGGCCGATCTCCCGGGCTATTTCCCCTCCGAGTTGAAACTTGCCGAACGGGCTCCGGGAAAAGCCATGCTGGGTGACGCGATCGGGGATTTGCCAGTGCTTGGGGCGGGCGAGGGGGCGCACTCCGTCCCCTATGACCTCCGGCGGCGAACAGTAAACTTTCTTGGAGGTGTGCGGGATAGGGTCAGAACCAAGTATTTGTACAATGTTCTCGAAGTGCTGCATTCCGCTGCAGTGTTCAATCACGTGGCGAGGCCGCACAGTGCCCGCGACTTACGTGACTTCCTGAGAATCGAAGAGGGCCGTTCGTCGGCGGAACTTTTGCGTGAGGGGGTGAAGTTTGAGTTTCCGTACGCCAAGACAAGCTTCAAAGACCGCTACACCCGCCAGCACCGCAATCGACCGTGCTCGACCATCGTGGCCCATTTGAGCAAGGACGGGCTGATGTTCATCCACCCGACCCAGAACCGCTCACTCACTCCCCGCGAGGCCGCGCGCGCGCAAAGTTTTCCCGACTGGTTTGTATTTCCGACCGCACGAACGCACTCGTTCCGTATTATCGGCAATGCGGTTCCTCCACTTGTGGGCGAAGCCGTCGGAGATGCTGTGCTCCTATTTCTTTCCACCATCGGAAAAAGGCCCCGAAACGCCGCGGGTAGAATTGGCCGGTTCTCGTCCACAGTTCCCCGGGGTTCCGAGGAAGCGGCGTCTCATCTCCAGCTCCTAATGCATTGCGACAGGGAGCGGCTTGGGTCTCTGGATCTGAAGGCGTTCCTCAAGGGCTGGCATGCTCTGCTTTGGCTGTTTCCGGGATTGCATCCCGACAACGCTCTCGATCACGGAACCGAGAAAATTGACTGGCCGGACGCCAGCGACGTGTTTCCGCAAATCGAACCGGGCCGCCGACAATGCCATGTGCGGAGCGGATGGCCCGTTTCCTTGGTGCTAATCGCTGAAGAGGCATGGCGCCGGTTCGATTCCGGAGGCATCACCGACGAGGCCTTTTATTGTGCTGAAGCGCAATACGCAGGGCTGGTTGCCCGAGGTCCGTCCCGGTCCGTCCGTTTGGTCTGATCCCGCGCTATAAATCCCATGCCAGCTGACCCCTTGCTAGAGCTGGCATTCGACCACCTCCCGCCGGAGGCGGAGTCCTCGTTTGAGGGATACAGGGCATTCGGTTACGATTTGTCCACAGCGGTGGCGGATTTGGTGGACAACGCACTCACAGCCCGCGCAAAAAATGTCTGGCTGGATTTTGCGTGGAATGGGGCCGATTCCACAGTCACAGTAACGGACGATGGAAAAGGGATGAACGAAGGCGAACTTGTCGCGGCCATGCGCATGAGTTCACGAAATCCCCGAGATGTGAGGGCTGCCGACGACCTGGGGCGATTTGGTCTTGGCCTGAAGACAGCGTCCCTATCACAGGCAAAGAGGTTTTCGGTCAGAAGCCGCAAGCAGAGTGATGTTGTAGTCACGCGATGCTGGGACTTAGCTGTGATCGCCGCATCAAGGGACTGGCGCTTGCTCAGGGCGGCCAATATCGCAGCCGAACCATGCCTAAAAAGATTCGCTGCGTTGGACCACGGAACTGCAGTCGTGTGGCAAGACCTTGACCGGGTGACCGCGGGTACAAAGACGAATTCGGATAGAGATCACCAGCATTTCCTCAGACGCATTGACGATGTTCGCACCCACATCGCATCAGTTTTCCATCGCCTGATTGGAACAGGGAAAAGGCAGATACAAGTTTTGGTGAACGACCAACCCGTTTTGCCGTGGGATCCGTTCTTGGAGGGCGAAGACGCAACCTACGCTCTGGCCCCCACGGTTCTGCCCATAGGCGACAGCAACGTTGAAGTGCGGCCGTATGTGCTGCCGCATCTTTCAAAACTCTCGCCGGCAGTCCTCAAGGATGCTGCCGGGCCCCGAGGATGGAGCGGGCAACAGGGATTCTACATTTATCGCAACAAGCGCCTCCTTGTTCCCGGAGATTGGCTTGGGTTTTTCCCTCGGCAGGATCTCTATCGGCTGGCGCGCATCAAAGTCGACCTCCCGAACTCGCTCGACGACCAATGGCAGATCGATGTCACCAAGTCGAAGGCGGTTCCCCCCGCCGTTCTGCGCGAGGAACTTCGGAGGATCGCCGAACGCACGCGCTCCGAGGCACGTCATATTTATCTGCACAGGGGGGCGAAGCTAACGCCTCGGGCGGACGCAGCCCGCACGCTGCTTTGGGAGCCGAAGGTGCGGCACGACAAAACATTCTATCACCTGAATCGCGAGCATCCGCTCGTGCGATCGGCTATCGACACAAGCGCAAACAAAACGGCGGTCTACGCCCTGCTAAGGATGATCGAAGAGTCGATACCCACGCCGCACATAACGTTTACCGACAGCGATAAGCCGGATCAGCACGGCACGCCGTTCGAAGGCGTCAGCGAGTCGCAGATCCGGGAAGTCATGAACCAGCTCTACCTCGCGTTCCGGTCGGGCGGAAGGACCCACTCGGAAGCCGTTAAACAGCTCCCACTCCATCCCCCTTTTGAGCAGTTTCCGGCGCTGATATCCTCTCTCGCGGAGAATCCACCCCATGCCTGACGCATCCCAAAATTACGCCAACGCTCGCAATCTCGCCGCCGACATCCTGGACAAGATGCCGGATCGGACCATTGAAAACATCCGCGATGTGGCTGCAAAGGCCGTGGCGGGAGTTGCATTATTCGGCGGGCCTCTGCCCGACGTTGAAATTCTGGTGGCCGAGCTGGCCCACATTTTCGCAGTTCGTCCCGGCTCTGTATCCGCCCTGGACGATCCGACCGGGCACAAACCCTGGCTGCCCGACAAGCGGTCCGGCCTACAGTGGCGTTTCTGGGTGCGGTACGAGAGGTACTTGGCCCGCGATTTCCAGATGCCGCCGCCCGTTGTGAACGGGCTCCACATGCTGACAGACAAGATACTGGAGAGGCTGGAGGACCCGGAGCGTCCCGCACCTTGGGACCGCCGCGGGATGGTTGTGGGCAGCGTCCAGTCTGGAAAGACAGCCAATTACACGGGTTTGATCTGCAAGGCCATAGACTCGGGCTACAAGCTCGTGATCGTACTAGCCGGGATACATACGAACCTTAGAAGCCAGACGCAGATCCGCATAGACGAGGGCGTGACAGGCTTCGACACGCGAAACAGCAGGAGGCTGAACCCAAACAACCTCTGGATCGGTGTCGGCCGGAACCCCGGCGAGCGCTATCCGATCCATTCCCTCACTAGCAGCGCAGAGGACGGCGACTTCAACAAGAGAGTCGCCATGCAGATGAACGTAATGCTCGGCAGCGACCCGGTGGTCTTGGTGGTCAAAAAGAACTCCAATGTACTGAAAAACCTGCAAGAGTGGGTTGGCGCAGTTGCTGGGCACCGTGGCGGAGCAGCGGGAAAGCTCGTCATCCGCGATGTTCCGCTCCTGTTAATAGACGATGAGGCCGACAACGCCTCAATAAACACCAAGGGCCGCCAGGGCAGCGATCCGGACCTCGATGTCACCGCCATCAACGGGCGAATCAGGGGCATTTTGGATTCCTTCGAGAAGTCGGCGTACGTGGGCTATACGGCAACGCCATTTGCGAACATATTCATCAATCCCGAGGTGGAGTCGCCCCGGCACGGAAAGGACCTTTTTCCCAGCAGCTTCATCATCAACGTGGAGGCTCCCTCTAATTATGTCAGTCCCAAGAGGGTGTTCGGGTTGGATGGAGACCCGGACCGGGAGATCCCGGCGTTGCCTGGATTGGATGTTGTAAGGCCGATCGATGACTGGATGGCAGCGTTTCCTCCAAAGCACCGCATGGACCATGTTCCGGTGGAGCTTCCGGATTCGCTCAAGCGGGCGATCAGGTGTTTCATTCTTGTTTGCGCCGCAAGACGGGCGAGAGGCCAAGCGTCGCGGCACAATTCGATGCTTGTTCATGTCACGCGTTTTCAGAACGTGCAGAATGTAACAGCGCGCTTGGTCGGCGATGAATTGCTCGGCCTGCAGAGACGGCTTCGTGACGGCGACGGCAGCAGGCAACCGACGCTCTTGGACGAGCTGCGTCAGCTTTGGGAGCAGGAGTTCGCTTCCTTGAAAACAGACTTCGGTGAGGATGCCGGATCTCCTGTGACCTGGGCCCAGGTCGAAGCAGAACTGCATTCGGGAGCGGCAAAGATCGACGTGATTGCCGTCAATGCCTCCGCGCAAACCCCACTGGATTATAAGGAGCACGAAGCATTGGGGCGAAGCGTAATTGTTGTTGGAGGCGACAAGCTCTCCCGGGGCCTTACTCTTGAGGGGTTGTCCATCAGCTACTTTCTCCGCACCTCACGAATGTACGACACCCTGCTCCAAATGGGCCGCTGGTTTGGCTACCGGCCCGGATACCTCGATCTATGCCGCTTATTCACCACCACGGCGCTTGAACAGTGGTACCGGCACATCGCGCTCGCCGAGATGGAGCTTCGGCGTGAGTTCGACTATATGGTCGCGACGGGACAGACTCCCGAAAGGTACGGGCTAAGGGTCAGAACACACCCGGCGGGAATGATTGTGACCGCTCTGAACAAGATGTCACACAGTCGGATTCAGGAGCTTTCTTGGGAAGGGGTGCTTGTGCAGACGACCCAGTTCTTCAAGGCACCGGGTGCCATGAGGGCAAACCTCGTGGCAGCGACCCAGCTGGTGGGCCTCCTTGGCGCCCCTGCGGCCGGTAGAGGGCAGAATTCGCCCGGCACAATGCTATGGTCCGACGTTAAGCCTGATTCGGTGGCCACGTTCATCTCATCGATTCGGTTTCCCCCCGAAGCGGCCCGGGCGAGCGGCGCGGAACTGGCTTCATTTATAAGGAACCAAGCGAGCAAGCCAGATCCCGAATTGACAGGTTGGACGGTCGCATTGATCGGCAACATGCAGGCGGCAACGGCTGAACAACGAACGATCGCAGGAAGGCAGATAGGGTTGATTGGGCGCACCCCGGCTGCGCAGGATGAGATTACGTGGTCCACCACCAAGGCGAACATACTCAATCCCAGGGACGAGAGCTGGGATTTTCAAAAGGAAACTTTTACAGAGGAATGGCTGGATTCGGTGGCGTCGAAACCCGACCTGTGGGAGGACCTTGATTGGTTGCGGGAGCAAATTGGTCGAGACGCAGCAGAAGTCGCACTGGATCTCACCGTCCGATGGCAAAAGGCGACACCATTCAAGATAAGGCCTCCGGAGAAGGGCACAACCACCCGCCCAAACGGACGCGTGGTAAGGGTTCTGAGGCCGCGCAGCAGGGGACTACTGCTTATCTATCCTCTGGCTCAAATGGGAATGATACCGGCCCGCGAAGGGCATCCGGAGGAATCGACAGGGCTCGATCCGCTTGGGGACCCTGTGATTGGGGTGGCCCTGAGCTTCCCATCCAGCCAGACCGTCTTGGGCGTACAATACCGGGTAAACCGGGTATGGGATGCGATAGCACGCGAGGATGAGGAATATGACAACGGATAACCTTGGCTCGGAAAGTCTCGTGCTGAACCCGGGAACCCTCTGGAGCGCTCTGGAGTCGGCGGCGGAGCACGGTTCCACCGGCTGGAGGTTGATCCGATGCCGGCAAACACCAGGCTGCAGCCTTTTCGCCGCTGTCGAACCTGTGACGAAAAGGAGGGTGCTGCTTTTGCCGCTTAACGGAGCACGCAGTCCGTCCCGCTCTTCTTGGCCACGATGCAACGGACTCGATCCAATCAGCATTTCAGTTTCAGGCGAGGCACATGTTGGCGTGGGACTCAAGGAGCAGCGCTTTGCTGACGTATTCGACGCTTTGCTCGTGGATGTGTCCAGGAAGGTCGAGGCAGCCGTTTCCTCGGAAGAGGCGCTGGCTGCGATGCTGGGACAGCTGGCTCGGTGGCACAAGTTTCTCACCGCCGCGACAGGTGGACTTAGCGTTGAACGGCAACGGGGTCTCTGGGGGGAGCTGCATTGTCTTCGGGAGCACTTGATGCCGGCAGTGGGGAATGCCGCTGCGGTCTCGGGCTGGCACGGACCCGCAAAGGCCCATCAAGATTTTCAATTTTCCGAAGTTGCCATCGAGGTAAAGACCACGACTGCAAAGCAGCCCCAATCAGTTCGTATAACAAGTGAGCGCCAACTCGATGACAAAAAATGGAAGTGCTTGTTTCTCCATGTCTTGGTGCTCGAAGAAATGGAAGGTTCAGGCCTCACGCTCCCCGATCTAATTGCTGAAATAAGAATCGAGCTCCTCGCGGACCCCTTGGCGCAGGAGTCATTCGAAGACGCTTTGCTGATGTCGGGGTATTTGGGATCCCACGAACACAACTACACTGGAATCGGTCGATCGCTACGCGTCCAGCACTGGTTTCGGGTTTCTGCAAAATTCCCGCGCATTGTCGAGGACTCACTCCCGTCAGGTGTTGGCGACATTAGTTATGGCCTGAATCTTGCAGCTTGCGGCGGTTTCATTGCCACACCTCAGGAGGTCGTCCGAGCCCTGGTAACTTGAATCAGCCACCCCAATAACAGTTCAGTAACCGTTCAATATCATGCCCGACGAAACAATGTCACCTCTTGATCAGTTTGCATATGATCTTCATCAAGAGGTGCTGGTAAAATGCGCCGATGACGCCGAGCCTGAGCTGAGGGAGGATGCCTTCACCGAGGTTGTCTTGGAGCTCCTTACAGAACACAACGAAGTCAATAGCGGCTCGGTGTGCTATTGGAACGCAAAGGGTCAGGGCCGGATGACATCTGCCAAGGTAAACGCTTGGTCGCTGTCAGGAGACGGCGCCACGCTTGACCTTTTTGTTGCCCTCTACCGCGGCGGTGGCGCGGTCTCCGCAGTGACGCGAAGCGAAGCCGAATCACATTTCAAACAGCTTCGGGGGTTCCTTCAACGGGCTCTGTCCGAATTTCACACGCGTGTTGAGGAATCGAATGATGTCTTCGAGGCCATGAGACGCATTCACGAAGCGCGTGAATCGCTAACCACCGTCAGGCTCTTCTTTATAACTGACGGGGAGGTGAAGTCCGCTGCCGTGGAGGAGGAGCAATTGGACGGCTACGAAGTTCGGTACGTCTTTTGGGACATTAAGAAGCTCAGCCGCCTTCATGTTGGGGAGAGGCAGGTAATTGAACTGAATTTCGTCCGCGACTACGATGGCGCTGTGCCCGCCTTGGAAACACGTGATGCCACAGGCGAATATCGCACATTCCTCGCCTTCCTGCCCGCAACGACGCTAGCACGCATCTATGGTGAGCATGGGCAGCGGCTGTTGGAGCGCAACGTGCGCGCTTTCCTGCAGGCCAAGGGCAAAGTTAACAAGGGCCTTCAACAGACCCTAAGGGAGGAGCCGAACCGGTTTCTTGCATACAACAACGGGCTCTGCTGCACCTCTGCTGAGGTTGTCATAGATCCGGGTAAGGATGGCCACGTAAGAATCAAGAGCGTGCGCGACTTCCAGATCGTTAACGGGGGCCAAACAACAGCGAGCATCTACCATGCGATAAAGAAGGAGAAGACCGACATCAAGAATGTCGTGGTTCAGGTGAAGCTAACGGTGCTGAACGATCCTGCCCGTGTCGCCGACATCGTTCCCCTGATATCAAAGTATGCAAACAGCCAGAACAAGGTGAACACGGCGGATTTTTCTGCCAACGGGCCCTACCATCTTCAGATCGAGCGTCTCTCGAGGCTTCATTGGGCCCCCGCGCGCAGCGGCCTTGAGCGAGGTACCCAATGGTATTACGAGCGTGCCAGAGGGTCATACATGGACGACAAGTCCCGCCAAGGCACCCCTGCACGCATCAGGCAGTGGGTCAGCGAGCGGCCCCCTGAGCAGAAGTTCACGAAGACCGATCTGGCTAAATTTGAGCACACATGGGCGGGGCTCCCGCATTTGGTGTGCAAGGGCGCCGAGAAAAACTTTGTCGATTTTGCCCAGCGTCAGGACGACGAGGGGGCTCCGCAGGTAAATGAGGGATATTTTCAGCGGCTCGTCGCCAAGGCGATCCTTTGGCGCGCAGCAGAGAAGATCTTTTCGACTTTGGAGCTGCCCCAATACCGGGCCCAATCGGTTGCCTATGCACTTGCCTGGATGGCGACGAAGTCCGACCGCCGCATCGATCTCGATGCGATTTGGCAGGCGCAGTGGATCTCACCAGTCCTTAGTGATGTGATGAAGACGGTGTTGGCGAAAGCTCACTCGTTTTTGACCGGCCAGCTCGGCAATGTGGGGGAGGTCGCGAAGAAGGAGGAGTGCTGGAAGGAATTCAAGGAGACAGAAATCGATGTTGGCGAGGCATGGGTTCGCGAATGGGCGGCATCTCCGTATGTGGAGCATTCCTCTGAGCGCGAAGCGCTGGCAGCCGAATGGGAGAACCTCAGAACCAAATTCAAGGACGACATGCGTACGATAGAGGGCCTCGAAGCCTACACCGGGAAGCAGTGGGTGAAATCGCGTCGAAGGGAAATGGTCTCCAAGTTTGCGGCCCTTTCCTGGGAGGAGCTGCTGCAGACTGAGGGAATCGGGTTTAAGAAGGCGAAGTGGCTGGTGGAGATGTTCGCCATAGCCGCCAAGGATTCTCCGCTGTAGAAATGGCCGATGTCTTCAGCAGGGAAAAGCGGTCGGCGGTGATGTCCGCCATACGCTCGAGCGGGAACAAGACCACTGAGCTGAGATTGGTGAGATCAATGCGATTGGCAGGGATAACCGGCTGGCGAAGAGGGTCGCGCCTCGAAGGCCGGCCGGACTTCGTCTTCCCATCGGAGAAGCTGGCCGTCTTCGTGGACGGCTGTTTCTGGCATGGCTGCTCCCGCTGCTATTCAAGACCCAAGACAAACCAGGCTTTCTGGGATGATAAGATCAGGAACAACCGGGCTCGTGACAGTCGTGTGGACCGCAAACTCAAGCACCTGGGCTGGCGGGTGCTGAGGTTGTGGGAGCACGAGCTTCGGAACAAGAGGGCCGGCTTCGCCCTTAACAGGATCCGGAGGCGACTGGCAAGATGAGCCTACTTTCCAGCACTCGAATTGGGGGCGCCATCTTGGAACATGCCGCCGGGCTCGATGCCGTGCGCGATTGCAAAGTCTAAGGCGCCCCGATCGGCGCCGGTTTGGCCGCCCGAAATGATTTTTTGCGGGCGATTCATCCTAAATTCCGCAGTTGAGGTGGGGTTTTAGGGCCCAGAAGTGGCCGCATTTGCGAGGTCGAGGTCACTGGTCGACATTTGATATTTCAACTGCGGCGCAGTTGTACGAATCCATTCGGTGATGCGAGTGTATCCGTCTCGCAATTGATCAGCCCAGCCGCCCTTTATAGAGACTTGTAGTTCTTTTTGGCGCCCTGATTCGACGAGCCTGGCAGCGATCAAGAGGAACCATCGTCGGCCTCGCTTAGCCTCGGTGTGTTTTTGAGGGACGATGAAGCGGACAAAGAGCGTCCAGAGGTTGTAGACGAGCAGAAGGAGCCTGGCGGCGAGTTCCGTGGTCGACCTGGATTTGGCGCAGAATCCACTGAATCCCCACTGGTTCTTGAGCTCGTCGAACACGTTTTCGGTGTCCGCCCGCTTGCGGTACAGGTCCTGGATCTGCCAGCAATTGATGCTCTCGGGCAGGTTGGTGACGTAGACCGCGAACTCGTGCTTGTTGCGGTCCCAGAACTCGGCGTTGCTCGCGGCCCGGATCACGCCCAAGAGCGTTCTGGCGAAGATCACCCTGCGGGGGCTCTTCCAACCGGTGAGCTGGATGTGACCCTCGGCCATCTGGCACGACTCGTAGCTGGCGGATCCCTGCCACTCATCCTCGCGCACCCGGCATAGCGCCGAGCGCACCAGGTTCGTCAGCTTTAGCTTGAACAGATACCTCGGCCGCTCGGGGGCTTCCTCGTGCCAGCTCATGATCGCGTCATGGCCGAGCCCCAAGTCGCCACGGTTGAGCCAGATCTTGCGTTCACCGAGCCAGCGCTCTGCGTCGTGCATCGCTTCGTGCCACTGAGTGGCCGTGACCGTGTCGCCGGAACGGAACCGGTATACCGGGCAAAGACGCGTGTGGGCGATGACGCCGAGCAGGGGATGGAAGCTGCGCCGACCGGGCTTGCCGGGGTTATATCCGATCTCGGCCCCGTCCTGGTGCCCGTACTTCGGCTGCACCGTGGAGTCCCAATCCATGATGATCGGATCCGGTAGAGAGCGCCACATCGGCTGCACATTGCGGGCGATCCACTCGGCCCCGAGGGCGGGATCCACCGACTTGAAGAACCGCCTCACCGTGTCGTCGCCGACCACGGACTCCATCCCGAAAATCTCAGGAATCGTGGGATCCTCCCGCAAGCGCTCGATATGGGAGAACCGACGCCCGTCCGTAAGAGCGGTCAGCATGAACGATTGGAGCACGTCGTATATCGGAGCCGCGTTCGGGCTCGTCCGCTCAACAGGACAGTCGGCGGCGAGCTGATCTATAATGCCTATATGTTTTGTATAGGCCGCCCACGGGACAAGCCCACCGAACGGAGTCAAACTGTCGTTGGTCACTGAAAGTCGCACCCGTCCACCGGGTGTCGGAAATGCGAACTCTCCTTCACCCAGCGGGTGAATGGCTTCGGCCTGGTTTTGAGCATCCATGGCGATCCCTTGCAGCATCTTCCGTACTCAGCCCACGGCCTCAACAGCGGATTTTAGG
>Ga0302189_10001209_pt1 | contig 22037 bp, 21 predicted proteins | sample II_Bog_E2_2_FD_194551 | JGI IMG/M metagenome (GOLD analysis project Ga0302189, IMG submission 194551) | Peat permafrost microbial communities from Stordalen Mire near Abisko, Sweden - II_Bog_E2_2 | ecosystem: Environmental > Terrestrial > Soil > Wetlands > Peat | place: Sweden: Abisko...
CGAGGAAGCCGATGAGCGTAATGCGATTCTGATACATGGTGAGTCTCCGTTGTTTGAATTCCCGGATTGGCCGGGTCACCCCTTGGCGAAGCCCGAGCGAGAGGCCCGGCTCCCAAGTGCCAAGCCGTGCATTCTGGAGCAGGGGCCCAAACTTGATTTGGGAGAGGAGTCCGGAAAGCAGAGCGGCGACGTGCCGCCGGGCGCCGGATATGGCCCGAAGCGTGTGACCGGACAGAGTAGGGATAGAAACGAGAGGCGAGCGCTTCATGATCTGCATAGACCGAGGTATTCCCGGCCTGCCAAACCTGCGCTGCTGTCTGTCGAACCATCTAATTGCCGCCTGCTCAAGAGACCTGAACGGCAAACGGACATACCGTCTTTGCGCGACTGTTGGCGCGATTCCCCGCCTGCGAAGAAACGAAGGGCCTATCTGCCGCGATTTGTGACCGCGAAAGGACATGGGAAACGCCTCGTATGGGATGTGTCTTCGGTTCGGGTTACTCGAAGGCCTGGTCGGCCCGGAAGCGGATGATAGTTAATCCAAGAGGATCGACGCCCAGCTCGTTGTTCTTGACGTTCTCTCTGAAAACGTACGTCACGCTGGCTGTCCATCGTTCACGCTTCAGTTCGGAATGGTCCGCCGGGTTCGTGAACACCTTCACGAACTCAATTCGCGCCGAATATGGCGACTGCCGGAGGTCATCGAGGACAACCTCTTTCACCTCGACATCCACATACGGAAGCGAACTGTCTTTGATGTATGTCGGGATGATGTTGTCCTTACGTTCCTGGTCGATCACTGCTCGCTGCACATCGCTGTTGAGGAAGTACAGAGCGCTCGTTTGGTCGCGCTCAATAGTGAAGCGATTCCGACTGAAATACAGTTCCGCCCAGCGGGTGAGGTAATACTTATTCTCAGCCTCCTGGGGACGGTATTGGAAGTTACGGTAGTCGATCGCTTCCGCCCGGCCCACGTCGTTGATCCGAACGATCATGGGGTGCATATTGGCGAGCGCGCTCTGGCTCTTGAAGGCAAGCCCGGCGAGTGCAAGGCAGACGACGGCAAGCACGAGGATGGTGACCTTCAGATAGGTGTTCATGACCAGCGGATCGCCATACTGCTCCAGGTAGCGTTCTGCAGCCCGCGTGATCTCTGGCGTTGCTTTCGTCTGTGTGCTCATTTCAGGTCTCCTTTTGTCGCGATCAAATGAGAGCGCGGAGCGCCATCACCGCCACACCAAGACCGCTTCCGCCGCCGCTGGTATGGCCGCTGAAGAGGGACTGTGTAATGGCTGGAATCTTGAAAAGTATGTAGACATTCACGAGAACCAAGAGAATCAGTAGCGGCAAGGTCTGGACAATCAGTGACGGATCGGAGACGCTTTGTCCAAGCTGAACGTAATAGCTCGTCAGAACGTGAGACAGAACGTTCATCGCTGCTGCGGCGACTACCTTGTAAAAGCTGAATCCGAGGTACGCCTTCAGCCAACCCCAGAACAACCAATCTAGCTTGTTGAAAACGAGAAATGGGATGAAGAGTGGCCCGAGAAGTCCGATGATGGTCGAGGCGATTGCGCCGTACGCGATGATGGCGGAAACAACTGCCGCCAGGATGGCCATGAGGAACTGTACAGCAAAGTACACAATCGAGTAGTACGGCGACATGATGCTGGTCAGCATCGACGGCCCGGTCTTCGAGGATGCCTCATGGATCTGGTTCAACATAGTCGTCGATCCGTCCGCTCCAATGACGTTGACGAGATTGGCCGTGCCGCCGTCGATGAATCCCTTGATAGAGAATCCGAGCCCAGGAATTGCACTGTCGTAGTAGTTAACCATTGCGTATGCGAAAGTGAGGAGCATGAAAAGGCTGATGAACTTTCCGATGTTGAATCCGGGGCCGCCCTGTGCCGAAGTGAGGGATTCCTGAACGCCGAACCAGACGATCATCATGGTCGCAAGTGCGATTACGATATGAATTCCAATTGCTGTAATAGAGGGTGCCGCCGTTGCGGCAAGCGACTGGCACCCTTGTGCAATTAGGTCAAAGAGACCTGCGCCCATTCAGCACCTCTCGGTTTCTGCGGTTCGTGATTCTTGCCGCCGCGACTCAGTAAGACTGTGTGAGCAGATTTGCTGCACCGCTGCTCGTGGTAGAGATGTTTGCGTTGTAGAAACTCTCGTATCCTGCCGAGTCACGAAACGCCGATTTCATTGCGTCTTGTTGCTGCTTCTGCGCGACCATCTGCTGCAAGGCAAGGTTGGCGTTGATCTGGTTGGCATCCTGCTGGGTACGAAGTTGCAAGAGCAGAGCCTGGTTGATGCGCTGGAGCGTGGCCATGATGGTCTGCTGAGAGGGGTCCTGGCTTTGAGACGCGCTCTCCAGATTTGTGATGTCCGTCTGCCTTGCGACCTGATTTGCACGGATCGTTCCAAGGGCTGCAAGATTTGTGCTCATCACGGAATCTCCGATGTCCACGCTGGCTCCCTGCGCGGCAATCTGTTGCTGCCCGGCAACGCTCGCGGTGCTGTAACCGGGAACCATGTTGGGAGTGCGTTGCACGGTTGCCTGCTGATAGGAGACCGCCGCCCCGGTTCCGGTGTTGGAGGCGTTGAGCCAACCCATCGAATTGCCGTAGGTGTTCGAGACCTGCTGCATCAGCATCAAGTCGCCCTGAGGAGACAGAAACCGCTGATAGAGCATGGACGGCGCGAGGATCATCTGGTGATAAAGGTCGTATTGTTGTTTGACTTGGTTGTAGGTCTGCAATGCGGTGGTGGCGATCTTGACGGTGTTGGTAAAGATCTTTGTGCCGTTCTCGATCTGCGTGGCTTCGTTGGCAAGCGACTGTTCTTCATGCTCGATCTGCACGATGGCATGGCCGGATTGCGTGGGGTCGAAGACGATGCCGGAGCCGAACTGGGCGTGGGCAGCGGGCTGTAACGTCGCCACGAGTGCGACTACAAGCACTGAATGGGGCATATTTCGCATAGGGATCTCCTCTCGTTCTCGGTGGGTGGTTTTGGTTGTCAAATTGGCAGCTTGGGATTACTGCTGCGCGGCGATGATCTGCCGTTGAAGATCCGCAAGATGGTCTGCTTGCGGTTTGCAACGGGCCTCCCGCTCCTGCCTCTTGGTTGCGAGAGTTGCCATCTCTTCGTCGGATAGCTTTTGTCCGGTTAGCAGTCGTGCAGAGCCTGCGGTTTCCACGTCTACACAGTTCTTGGCATAAGCTGGGTATTCGGCGTTGTACTGCGCCTGCAATTGTTGGACCCTTTTTGCCTTGCTTTCGCAGCCCGCAAGAATGAGCGTGCAAAGTAGTAGGAGAGCGATCAATCGCATGGGGAACCTCCTCAGAACGTCTGCGGTATGGTGTGATTCGAGTACGCTGGCAAAAGCATGTCCTGGGTGAAATAAATCTTCACTCGGTGGCCCTCGCGGATCGTTATGGTGGGCGGTATCTGCATGAATCGATCCAGGATAGTGTTCGCTGACTGTGAGATGCTGCCAGCGGTGCCAGTGGTGAAGGCCTGGGAACCACTGGTACTAATCGTACCGCCGCCCTGGGTAATCTCACCCGCTCCGGCAATCACACCTAAAGCGATAGACGCCCCGAATATTTCAAAGTAATGGTTGTTCACCTTGTCCTTCAACCCCTCCTCGCCGATCTGATCGAGACCGTGAAACTGGTCGAGATCGACCGAGTAACCGTCAGGCATAATCAAGCGATGAAAGACAACTGCAATCCGCCGTTGCTGCCCGAACCCGGCCGAACCAATCTTCTTTGCTTCTCCAAGGACGACCGTTCCTTCGGGAATGATGACGTGCTGGTGGTCATGGGAATAGAGCGGGTTTGAAACAAGGACCTTTACTGGGCCGGAGGCGTCTCCGTCCAGGCGATTCATCAGGACGGTGTCGAGAACTGAACCTTCATAGACGAGATATGGTTGCCCGCTAGCTGAATCGATATTTGCCTCCAGGGGCCGTTTGTACGCTCCGGCCTGCTCTGGCGGATCTCCTGCGTCTCGCGGTGGCTGTAAACTCGATTCATCCTGCCGCTGGGTAGTCTGGGCCGCAGGAACATAATGCGCGGTCGGCTTCTGCCCCGACACTTGCGGCTGTTCCTGGGCACGGGAGTACACAAGATTCGAAGCGAAGCGCGACTCATCGGCGCGCTCGCGTTCTTTCGCGGCGATGAGCTGTGCCTGTTGCTGTTCCGGCGATAACTGGAGTTGTGCGTTCCCCTGGGCTGTTCTTTCCCTCCGCTATCCAGGCGCGACGGCCCGCTGCGTGCAGAATTTTTCGCACCCTTTCCATGATTCCGAGATTGGTCATCAGCGTTGCCAAACAATCTGGTCAGCCTCGAGAGGCACGAGTGCATCGGGATGGTGAGGGACGATGCGCGCAGTGTAGTCGCTCGCGGGGCGGGTTGCGGAGACCCGAGCTGAATAGGTGTAGGAGCCGGGTGTATCTGGGCTGGGTCCGGATGAATCCATGACTTCAAGACAAATGGACTTTCCTTGAGCGGTGTCGGCGTATAGCTCGACTCTCAGGTGATCCGGAGTGAGAGAACCTGGCGCAACATCCGTTTGAAAGAAGTGCTGCCCATCCTGGGTGTTGATTCGATTGCTGACGAAATGCACGGTATTCCAATGCCGCTCGAGGTCCTGCTTCCATTGGAGCAAACTCGAGCCGACCGCACCATGGTCCGCAGCGCGATCGTGAAAGCGCGACGCGGCAGGCAGATAATGGCTCTCGGTGTATTCGCGGATGGCGCGCGTTGCAGAAAACTCCGGTGTGAGCCGCGCCATGCTCTCACGGATGCGCTCCAACCATTTGGCCGGCATGCCGGATTCATCGCGCTGGTAAAACTCCGGGATCACTTCACCTTCTAACAGGTCATACAGAGCATGCGCTTCCCTGGCATCCCATGCAGGATCTTCTCCATGTTCCTGGCCGTCCCCGATGGCCCAGCCTACTCCGGGCGAATAGGCCTCCGCCCACCAGCCGTCCAACTCGGAAAGATTGAGCCCGCCATTGACAAGGACCTTCATGCCGCTTGTTCCGCAGGCCTCCCACGGACGCCGGGGTGTATTGATCCAAAGATCGATCCCCTGGACCAGCTCCTGGGCCAGCATCATGTCGTAGTCATTGAGGAAGACAACGCGATCTTTCACTTCGGGGCGCTTAATGAAATCCTTCCATTGCTTAATCAACTCTTGTCCGGGAAGATCCTGAGGATGAGCCTTTCCCGCAAGGATTAACTGAACAGGACACTGGGGGCTCGAGAGCAGCCGAACCAGCCTCTCGGAATCGTGCAAGAGAAGATTGGGACGCTTATAGGTGGCAAAACGCCGTGCAAATCCGAGGGTCAGTACCTTTTCATCGAAGATGCCGGTGGCATTCGCCGGATCTGCGCCTTCCGCAGCGACCTGGCCCTGGTATCGCTTGCGCATTCGCTCGACCAGGTCTCTTCGCCCTGCTGTGCGCAATTGCCATAACTGCTGATTGGAAATCTGGCGGATGTCCTCCTCGGCCGGACGATCCCCATGCCAGCGCTTCACGCCGCAAGCGGAGGTCCACAATACATCGGCTTCGGCTGAATCCCAGGTCGGCACATGAATGCCGTTGGTTACCGACCCTATCGGAACCTCCTCTTGCGGCCAGCGAGGAAATAAGGACTGGAAAATCTCTTTGCTCACTTTTCCATGGAGCTTGCTGACACCATTGATCTGCCCGCTGCCGCGGACCGCAAGATACGCCATGTTGAAGGGCTCTGAAGTATCTTCCGGATTCTGTCTTCCCATAGCGAGCAGATCGTCGACTGGGATTGCGAGCTCATCCACTGCATAGTGGCTCAGATAGGTGCGAATCAGCATGGGATTGAAGCGGTCAAAGCCGGCGGTAACTGCCGTATGCGTGGTGAAGACATTCCCGGCTCGCGTGATATTCATGGCAAGATCAAACGGCTTTTTGTAATCTTCCATGTAGCAACGGGCTCGTTCGAGCACGGCGAATGCTGCGTGCCCTTCGTTGAGGTGACAGACTTCCGGGGTCAGACCCAACGCTCGCAACAAACGCCATCCGCCGATGCCGAGTACAGCCTCTTGCTTGAGGCGCATCTCCGCGTCGCCGCCATAGAGCTGACTGGTAATCCCTCGATGGGCCGCCGTATTGGCAAAGTCGTTTGTGTCGAGAAGATACAGCTTTGCACGCCCCACTGACACCTCCCAACAGCGGATCCAGAGTTGTGAGCCGGGAAGTTGAACGCGGAGCCGCAACCACTCGCCATTCGGTTGCCGCAAAGGCCGGATTGGCAACTGCCCCGGATCGTTGACCGGATAGAGTGCCTGCTGGCGGCCTTCCGAATCGAAGTCCTGGCGGAAATATCCCTGGCCGTAAAGCAGGCCGACTCCAACAACCGGAACTCCGAGGTCGCTGGCGGCCTTCATCTGGTCGCCGGCTACATTGCCGAGTCCACCGGAGTAGATAGGCAATGCCTCGCTCAGCATGAACTCCATGCTGAAGTAAGCAACCGTGGAAAGCGCGGTGCCCGGATGCTTGTGCTGAAACCATGCGTCGGCCCGATAAGACTCCCGATTCTGCTTGAGCAGACTATCGAGACGGCTGCGGAAATCCGGCGCGCCCAATGCAGCTTTGATCTTCTCCTGAGAGACCGTTCTCAGGATGACCCATGGGTTCTGGGTTGTTGCCCAGAGCTCATTATCGAGGCTTTCCCATAACTCGTCCGCAGCATGGTTCCAGGACCAGTGAAGATTGAGCGCCAGTTCAACCAGCGCATCAACTCCGTCAACTTTAAACCAATCAGATGGCGCCTTCGGATCGTTCAAAATCTCCTCCTGATTATCAGGTCCAAGAAGCGGAGACCACCATCGCAACTGTTATGCAATGGCGGCCTTCGATTTGAGTTCCGCCAGATGGAGCCTAACTATCGGTAAACATCGCCTTCTGCGGATGCCCCTTGGCGAGCGGGGCCGGAGCGGCTGAATCAGTAAAGTCCTTCGTCCACTGCCAGTTTCTGATCTCAGGCATATCCTCGAGATGCTCGCGGATATAGTCATGGTGGCGCTGCAATTCCTGGTTGAAGAAGTTGATTGCGTGCTCGGCCTGCAAACGGAGACGAGGGATGTGCTTCAGTGCGTCGAGCGCCAAGTGGAAACGGCTCATTTCGTTCAACACGACCATGTCGAATGGCGTGGTCGTTGTTCCGCGGTCCATATACCCGTGCACGTGGAAGCGGCTCTCATTGGAGCGCCCGTGAACAAGGGTATGAATGAGCCAGCGATTGTTATGGAATGCGAAGATAACCGGCGCCGTCTCGGTAAAGAGCGCATTGAACGACATTTCGTCCATACCGTGCGTATGCTTGTCGGGAAACATCAGAGTCATCAGGTCGACTACGTTAACAACGCGCACCTTGATGCCCGGAACATGTTTCTGCAACAGCCATGAGGCTGCGCAGATCTCGATGGTTGGTACATCGCCGGCGCAGGCCAGCACAACATCCGGCTCGTCGCCTTCATCGTTGGTAGCAAACTTCCATGTGGACGCGCCGCGTGAGCAATGCTCGAGAGCCTCTTCCATGTTCAGCCATTGAAGCTGCGGCTGCTTGCCGCAAGTGACAACATTCACGTAATTGCGACTGCGCAGACAATGGTCGAAGACGCTGAGCAGGCAGTTGGAATCAGGCGGATAGTACACGCGGATTACTTCACTCCTGCGTGCCAGCGCATTGTCCACGTATCCGGTTGCCTGGTGACTGAAACCATTGTGGTCGTTGCGCCAGGCGTGACTTGTGAGCAGAACATTGAGAGACGCGAGCGGCCTGCGCCAGGGATATTCGCGGCATTGCTCAAGCCACTTGGCATGTTGCGTGGTCATCGAGTCGACCACCTGCGCGAAGGCTTCATACGAAGACCACATGCCGTGACGACCTGTGAGCAGGTAGCCCTCAAGCCATCCCTGGCATAGATGCTCGCTCAGCACTTCCATGACGCGGCCGTCCGGACCCAGTTCATCGTCGATCGAAACAATCTCGGCCATCGAGCACCGCTTGGTGGCTTCGAAGATGGAGTTGAGACGATTGGAATTCGATTCGTCGGGACAAAACATGCGGAAGTTTGTCAGGTTCATTCGGAAGATGTCCCGGAAGAAGTCGCCCAACTTGCGCGGCGCCTCAGCCAGAACCTGTCCGGGCCCAGGGATTTCGAGCGCGTAGTTTGTGAAGTCGGGCAGGGCGAGGGTGATCAACTCGCGTCCGCCATTCACATGCGGGTTGCCTCCCATGCGGCGGTTGCCGGCTGGTGAGAGAGCCGCGAGCTCGTCGATAAACTTCCCGTTCACGTCGAAGAGTTCTTCGGCCTTGTAGCTCTTCATCCAGGCTTCAAGAATCTTGAGATGCTCGGGATTGTCTTTAACCGATGCGAGCGGCACCTGGTGCGCGCGGAATGTGCCTTCGATGGGTGTTCCATCCACTTCCTTCGGGCAGGTCCATCCCTTGGGCGTGCGGAAGACGATCATGGGCCAAACGGGCTGCTTTTTGAATCCGCTCTTACGCGCCTCCTCCTGGATTCCACGAATCTCGGCAAAACAATCCTCAAGCGTTTGAGCGAGGAGTTGATGCACGACTTCGGGGTCGTCGCCCTCGACAAAATAGGGCTTGTACCCACGTCCCACGTAAAGGGCTTTCAAATCGGCGTCGCTTGTTCGTGCCTGGGCGGTTGGCCCGGAAATCTTATATCCATTGAGGTGAAGGATGGGTAGAACCGCGCCGTCTCGCGCAGGATTGACGAAGTTGACCGACTTCCAGCTTCCTTCCAGTGGACAGGTCTCGGACTCGCCATCCCCGACAACGCAGGCCACAATCAGGTCCGGATTGTCGAACGCTGCGCCGAACGCATGGACCAGCGAATAGCCAAGCTCTCCGCCTTCGTGCATGGAGTTCGGTACATGCGGCCCGCAGTGGCTGGGCACTCCACCCGGAGTAGAAAACTTGCGGAACATAAGTCGCAGGCCGTCTTCATCGTGCGTGATCTCGGGATGAACTTCGGTGTAGGAGCCTTCGAGATAGGAGCAGGCATTGAGCGAAGGGCCTCCGTGTCCCGGACCCGAAATGTAGATGATGTCCGCATCGTGTTCTTTGATGAGCCGGTTGAGATGAATGTAGATGAAGTTCTGCCCAGGCGACGTTCCCCAATGGCCGAGCAACCGCGGCTTGATCTGTTCTGCCTTGAGCGGCGTGCGAAGCAGGGGATTGTCAAAAAGATAAATCTGGCCGATGCAAAGATAGTTCGCAGCGCGCCAATAGCGATTCATCTTGTCCAGCATCTCGGGCGAAAGCGGTCCCTTGAGCTTTGGTGCTCTCACTTCGTTCTTGCCGTTGGTCGCAACCGCAGTTGACAGGCTCACATCGAATATGAAGCCGGATGAATTGCCAAACTGATCGAAGTTCTTGCTGAAGGGCCGAGGCATGTCGTCCTTTTCATCTTTGATGGGGAGTTCGGTAGTGGCCATCGTAGCGTATCCTCTCTCGTTCTCCGCAACTGTTCACATCCTTGCAGCGGCTTTTAGACCTCAGATTGTTTTGAGTGATCAGGCACGGGTTCACTTAGCAAGCATTTTGCGGATTGATTTCAATTCGACCCGATGCTTCTGGGTTGTTGCTGGATAGGACGGTTTGAGTTCCCTTAGCGCATCAAGAACGATCTGAGAGACGATCAGGCGAGCGTCGTCCTTATCATCCGCAGGTACTGCATACCAGGGAGCATGATGCGTGCTGGTAGCGCTCAGGCACTCTTCGTAAGCCTTTACGTATTCCTTCCAGAACTTTCTCTCTTGAATGTCCGCGAGGCTTAACTTCCAGTTCTTGTCCGGATCGTCGATGCGCGCAAGAAACCGCTTTCGCTGCTCATCCTTCGAGAGATGTAGGAACACCTTGACGACGCGCGTACTGTTTCGGTCAAGGTGCTTTTCGAAATCCACAATAGATCGATACCGATCCTCCCATTTCGACTTATCATCCACAAGCTGTTTTGAGAGCCCTTCGTTGCGAAGGTCTTCCGGATGGACGCGGACGACCAGTACTTCTTCGTAGTAAGAACGATTGAAGATGCCGATGCGGCCGCGCTCGGGCAGACGGCACGCGGCGCGCCATAGAAAATCATGTTCCAGTTCTTCGGCGCTGGGCTGCTTGAAGCTGAAGACTTCGCATCCCTGCGGATTTACCCCGGACAATACGTGCCTTATGGCGCCATCTTTGCCTGCCCCATCCATGCCCTGGAAGATGATTAGAAGCGCATGGCGGTTGGATGCGTAGTGAAGTTGCTGCAATGCACTGAGATCCTTCACGTGCTCTTCAAGCAGCTGTTTATACTGCTTCTTCGATTTAGTCAGTGCCGGCGCGGCCGTGGGCCATTCGCCCAATTTGAGCTTCTTGCCTGGCGGTACTTGGTAGACCTTTGAATCGATCGACATGGTGTTCACTTACCCCTGCAAATCTGGTTGGATGCAGATAACTCAACCCGGGGACTTGCGACGGGGCAAGGATTCGCAACATTGGTTGGAACTCTCCGATTCAGTATCGACTCGGATTGATCCGGGGTCTGAGCAGTTGTGCTCAAACAAGGTGGAGGATGCGCCTTGATGAGGCTGCTAAGAAGGCTCACAGGACGTCAGTCGGGGAGCGTGGGCGGAAATGTCGTGCGCCGCAATCGCCCTGCATCAGCTTGACCGGCGGGCAGCGGTCAAGGCCTCGTATCCCGATATGACATCAAAGAGTTCCTCGTCAATCGACTCCTGGCGAATGCGATGCAACTTGAGGTTCAAGTCCTCCAGAATCCCGTCAATGTTCTTTTCTGCCCGCTGCATCGCGGCAAGGCGGCTGGCGTTTTCACTGGCGAGCGACTCGGCGCACGCTTGAAACAGCAGGACAAAAAGGTATTCGCGTATGAATGCGCGCAACGGCGACTTGGCTCCCTGGATGACTTCAGGAGGCAGCTTGGTTGGCCACGGAGCAGCGGCAAGCTGTTTCTGCCAGGCGAGATCCAGAGGCAACAACCGCTTGCCGACGGGTTCGTAGACCGATCCTGATTTGGGGTGGTTGTGGAAGAGATACACGTCCACCAAATCGCCGTGCTCCCTTGACGTCTCGACTTCGATCAGAATCTGTCCGATGAGCCCGACAATGGCATTGACCGAGGCTGGCACCGGCAAGATCCGGGCCGTCGGCATTCCGGAATCGGCCAGCAGGGCGTGGATGCGCTCGCCGAGGGGCCATATCTTCGTGATTGTGCCGGGCAGAGCTTTGAGTGTGTTGACGGAATATTCCACGACCGCCTCATTGAACCTTCCAACGAGGCCCTGGTCCGAACCAAAGACAATTGCTCCGATGCCATGCTTCTTCTGTGACCCTGTTTCTGCCGTGCCGTAGCCTGGTCCTGCTTGGCGAAGGCATGCGGTCAAGGCGAGTTCCACAGTGGCTGCATATTCATCGAGCGAGTGAACCGCTTTTTGATACTGTCCAATGCTCGATGCGGCAAGCGCCTTCATTGAACGAACGACGGCCTCCAGATCGGCCGCCCCGGAAATCTTCCGCGTCAGGCTCTCAATTGTCCCACTCATGGCGCAGCTTTCGTTGCGGGTTTTGGTGCCGGAACCGGCTGGAGCGGAGCCAAAGCGCGTTTTGCGATTTCGAGGATTTGCTTTCGATCGTCGTCGCTGAATTTGTCAGACGAGATTAGCCGCTCTGCCACATCTTTTGGAATATCACTTGTGGCCTTCTGCAGCGCCTGCTCGGCGTCATTCACTTTGTCGAGCGGAAGGGGATCGAAGAGTCCCGCGGTGAGAGCCAAAAGCACAATGATTTGTTCGATCATGGAAACGGGATGAGACTCGGATTGCTTGAGGCAAGCGCGAATGCGCTGCCCGTGGTCAATCGTCTTTTGAGTCGAGTCGTCGAGGCGGGTTCCGAATTTCGCGAAGGCTTCCAATTCTTCGAACTGCGAGTAAGCTAGCTTGAGGCTGCCCGCGACGGCGCGATATGCAGCCCGCTGCGCCGCTCCGCCGACGCGCGACACCGACTTTCCCACGTCGACTGCCGGGAGGATTCCAAGTTGAAACAAGGTGGGCGAAAGGTAGACCTGCCCGTCGGTGATGGAGATCAAGTTCGTCGGGATATAAGCGGATATGTCCTGCGCTTCGGTTTCGATGATGGGGAGGGCTGTGAGAGATCCGCCTCCGCGTTCCTTGCTGAGATGTGTCGAGCGTTCCAGCATCCGCGAATGAATGTAGAAGATGTCGCCAGGGAAGGCTTCACGTCCCGGAGGACGGCGGAGCAGCAGCGACAGCTCGCGATAGGCTCGCGCGTGGTGGGTAAGGTCATCGTAGACAATCAGGACATCGCGTCCCTTTTCCATGAAGTATTCTGCAATGCTGGTCGCAGCATAAGGCGTGATGTAGACGAGGCCGGGCGCATTGTTGTCTTCGACGACAACCACAACTGTGTAGTCCATCGCGCCTTGTTTGTCGAGGTTTGCCACGACTTTAGCCACGGCAGCCGCGCGCTGGCCAATCGCACAATAGACGCACACCACATTCTGTCCGCGCTGGTTGAGGATGGTGTCGATGGCGATGGCAGATTTGCCGGTCTGGCGATCGCCGAGAATCAGTTCGCGCTGGCCACGACCGATGGGGACGAGCGCGTCGACCGCCTTTAGGCCGGTCTGCAAAGGGATGCTTACCGCCGCACGATCCATGATGGGTGCCGCGGGGCGTTCAACGGGGAGACGCTTCTCCGCGGTTATCGAGCCCTTGCCATCAAGCGGATTGCCCAATGGGTCGATTACGCGTCCCAGCAGACCGTCGCCCACGGGCACGTCCATCACGCGGCCGGTCCGTTGCACCTCATCGCCAGCATGTAGGTACTGGTAATCCCCGAGCAGGATGACACCGACCTCTTCCTCATCGAGATTGAATGCAATGCCAAGCAGACCGCCCGGGAACGTCACGATCTCCTCGTAACCAACGCCTGGAAGCCCGGAGAACGTCGCGATCCCGGTGGAGACCTTTGTGACGACGCCCACTTCTTGCGGAATCAGTTTTGCTGTGAAGTCTTCTCGGCCCTGATGCAGCCGGGCAAAGGCCCGCTCGATCGCTGGTCGCAGAATGTCGGCTGAAGGTGTCATTTGGCCCCGACGAGAGCAACAGGTTGGGACTGGGCTGCTTTCGCAGTTTCCGGCGGCGGTATGGCCACCGTCTCTGGCTTTTTTGTGTCTTTGATTGGCGGAGAGGATTGTGGATCTACGAGATCACTGACTTTCTTGCTCAACTCGTTGAGATAGCTCAAGATGCTCCAGGCAACTTTCTGGTCATTGGCGTTTAATTCAATGCCGCAGATTACGTCCTGCGAATCTTCGAATCTGATCCGGACCGCTGCTGAGAATGTCTCGTTGAGGGCGTTTTGAATTGCGGCCTTCTGGGCTGTCGGCAGATCAAACGCACTGCGAACCAGAGCCGGTTGCGATGAATTTTTTAGAGCGGCGCCCAGTAATTCTTTCGACTTCGGATCCAATTCCCTCAGACGGCGTGTGAATACCTCGCCAATCCGCTCTTCAAGGCTGACGGTGGCGAGGTCCGTGAGTGCCTTTCGCGCGATGGCAAAGACCTCTTTTTCGGCAAGAAGGGTGATTTCAATACCAAGCCGAGTCTGAGCTGTACGAAGCGCATCCGCCTGTGTAGCTTGTAAGCTTTCTGCATTCTTTTTGGCTTCATCGATGAGACGCTCGCGTTCGGCTTTCGCGTCGTCTGTGGCTTTCGCGAGCAGGCCGCTGCGCTGTTGATCGAATACCTTGTTTTTATCCTCGAAATTGGCACGTTCTTTTTCGGCGTCGGCCTTCTTCGTATCGGCGTCTGCAAGTTCAGCCGCAATTCGCTTCTCTCTCGCATCGATCGCGTCGAGGACGGGTTTGTAAAGAAAATGCTTCAACAACCACACCAGGATGAGGAAGTTGACAATCTGAGCTCCGACAGTGAACCAGTCGATGAGCATGGCTCACTTCCCTCCGGCTTGCGATAGAAAATGATTCCAGAACGGATTGGCGAAGATGAGGATCATGGAGACGACAAAGGTATAAATCGCCGTGGACTCAATCATCGCGAGTCCAACAAACAGCGTGCGAGTGATGGTGGGTGAGGCGTCGGGTTGCTGTGCCAGGGAGGTCATGGCGGAGGCCACGGAACGGCCTTCGCCAAGCGCAGGCCCCATGCAGCCGAAGCCTGTGGTGATGCCTGCGGTGGCGATGGAAACTACTGCAACGATGGTGGCGCTATCCATTTGAAATCCTTCTTGTTGTTGGAGACCCTACGCGGGGTTGAGCTCCGGCTGGGCCTCGACAGCAGGCTTCGGTTTGGTTACACGCGTGGCGGCGGCAATGTAGACCGCGGCGAGAATGCTGAAGATATAGGCCTGCACCGAACCGGTGAGAAGGCCGAGTAGCGTCATGACGATTGGGAAGATAAAGGGCGTGATGGTGAGAAGAATCCCAACGATCATCACTCCGCTCATCATATTGCCGAAAAGACGGATTGCCAGTGCAAGCGTGCGCGAAAGTTCACTGATGATATTGAACGGCAGCATGATCGGGGTTGGCTTGATGTAGGTCTTGAGATAGCCGGCAATCCCTTGTTCCCGAATGCCGAACAGCGGGACTGCAATGAACACGCACAGTGCGAGGGCTGCCGTGGTTGAGAGTGAACCGGTCGGCGGCGTGAAACCTGGAATAACAATACAAACGCTGCAGGTTCCGATGAATAGAAAAAGCGTGCCCAGGAATGGGAGATACTTTCTAGGCTCGCTGAGACCGACTTCTTTGATTTGTCCCTCGATGCCGGTCAGAATCATCTCAAGCGCGCTTTGCCAGCGTGAGATTGTTCGTTCGGTTGCGAGCTTTCGAGTAATCAGCATGGAGCCCAATGTCATCGCGAGCATCATCACCCAGGTCGTAACGATGGTTCCGTTGAGCACAACAAATCCATGCTGCCAAATGATCTGCTGGTCGGAGGTGAGGTGCACTGTGGGGACAATCATCGCCCACCTTCTTCGAGGATGCGGGTCCTCTTTGCGGGCGGGAGACGTACGAGCCGCGTTACGGTAATGCGCGCAAGCAGGAAACCAGCCAGGCAAGCCACCAGCTTCCGCCATTCGCCATGAGACACGAGGTAGAATCCGGTGACGGCGACGGCCATTCGGATGAGAAGGCTCCCGGCGAAGAAGAGACCGGACCATTGCGATGGGGGACTTGATCGAATCGTCCACCAGAGTCCGCCAAAGAAGAATGCCCCAAGCAGAACACCGGCGCACAGGTCCGCGGCCAGAATCAGCGGTGTCAGAGTTAAGGATTCAATCATGCTTGTCCTCCTGCCCGTCTTCAATAGCTTTGTTCTCCTGAGCCACCCAATGCCAGGCATTTGCGCAGCCTACGCAAAGGCCGATGGTCAGCAGCATGAGTGTCCATGAATGGGCTCCTGGATGATGGCTGTCCCACCACAGGCCCGCCATGGCGCCCACGACCGTTGGAACTGCTACCGACCATCCGATCAACCCCGACATGCCCAGACCAAACCAGACAGTCTGTTCACCATTCTTCTGCGCGCGGAGCTTGCGGGCAGCCTTTGCGGTAACTTGCCTGACAAAGTCAGAGGTCGCGGGGTTTCTGTCTGCGGGAAGGGCCTCATCCGCTCTCTCATCGGTCATATTCAAACTCCGCCAGACGTCCCATCAAACCACTCTCCATCTTCGCGACGGCAGAGCGAACATTGCGCTCCTGTTCGTCCAGTTTCCGGAAGTCGCGCTCGACTGCGTCTTTGAGTTGCCCCAAATCTGCTCCACCAATGGCGCGACGCACGGATACTGTAACCTGATCGCCTGCCTTTACCAACACACCTTGATCAATCCCGACATAGGCCGTTCCACCATCTTTCGATTCGTAAGTGAGAATCCCGGGAACAAGGGCAGCAACGCAGTCGAGCCGGTGGGGCAGCAAACCGTAAGACCCATCGGTGGTCTCAGCGACGACGCGCAACACATTGGATTTTTCGACGAAGACACCGAAGGGGAGTAGGATTCTAAGATTCATGAGTGCTCGCAGTCACGACCTTTGGTTGTGCCTCGTTCCCATTGTCTTCCGGCTTGCTCTCATTCGGCTGCTTTGTCTCTGGCCGCGCAGGTTGGGGTTTCTTGGCCTCAGGGTTCTTCGCCTCTGGCTGATTTGCATCAGGTTTTTTCGCCTCCCCAATCGCGCCAATCATATAGAGCGCGCTCTCCGGGTAGTCCTTGAACTCGTCGCGGAGAATGCGTTCGCAGCCATCCAGCGAGTCCTTCAGGCTTACAAGCTTGCCCTTCATTCCGCTGAATTGCTCGGTAGTGAAGAAGGGCTGGGTCAGGAAGCGTTCCAGGCGCCGAGCCCGTGCAACGGCGTTCCGGTCTTCCAGAGAAAGCTGTTCCATGCCAAGCATGGCCACAATGTCTTTGAGAGATTCGTACTGCGCCAGAGTCCGGCGAATCTCCTGCGCGAGGTTGTAATGCCGGTCGCCTACGATACCAGGCGTGGCCATTTTCGAACTGGACTGGAGCAGATCGATCGCCGGATAAAGTCCTTCGCTCGCCCGTTTGCGCGACAAGACAATGGATGCGGAAAGATGAGAGAAGACATGCACCGCGGCAGGGTCGGTCAGATCGTCCGCCGGCACGTAGACAGCCTGGATCGAAGTGATGGCTCCGGCATGAGTATTGGCAATGCGCTCCTCGAGACCCGATAGTTCGGTACCCATGGTTGACTGGTAGCCAAGTCTTGAAGGCATCTCCCCCAGAAGACCGGAGACTTCCATGCCGGCTTGAATGAAGCGGAAGATGTTGTCGACCAGGAGAAGAACATCGCGATGCTCATCGTCGCGGAAATACTCTGCTATGGTCAGGGCCGCGGCGCCGACACGAAACCGGCTGCCCGGCGGTTCGTTCATCTGGCCATAGACCATTACCATGTTGTTCAAAACTCCGGCGTCTTTCATTCCGCGATAGAGTTCTTCGCCTTCACGACAACGTTCGCCGATCCCGCAAAAAATGCTCATACCATGCTGATGGCCGATCATGTTGTGGATCATCTCCGTGAGAAGCACCGTCTTGCCCACACCCGCGCCACCGAACAATCCAGCCTTGCCGCCGCGCTCCAGCGGTACAAGCACGTCGATCGCCTTGATACCCGTCTCGAAGATCTCTGACTTTGTCGAACGCTCCGACAGCGGCGGTGGAGTCCGATGGATAGTGCGCCATTCAACATTCTGCGGCGCCGGTCTGCGGTCGATGGCGGAGCCGAATACGTCGAACATCCGCGACATGATTTCTTTGCCTACCGGTACCTCGAGTGGCTTGCCGGAATCTTCAACCCGCATTCCTCTGGCGAGGCCTTCAGTCGGAGTTAACGCGATGCCCCGAACCCGGGTAGCATCGAGTTGGGCCATCACTTCGACGATGATCTTGCCTTCTGCTCCAGCGTGTAGAACAGAAAAGATTGGAGGCAGGCGGCGATCGAATCTCACATCGACAACGCCGCCGCGCACCGAGACGATCGATCCGAGATTCGGAGAATCCGTTTTATTCTGAAGTCCGACTGCCACGGTAGCCTCAATTCAGGTCTCCCAACTCGGGTGGGGCGGCCTTTGATTGGTAACAAGGGTATCGGGCCGGAAAGCCTGGCAGAAGATCGTTGCCTCGAGGCTCGATCGGATCGAAAGCATCATCCGAGTCTTCGTAGCGAATTCTGACATTGCGATCACTTCATGGCCAAACAATTGCTATACGTTTGCGATCGATAAATTGCAAAGATTACGTCGCGCAATCATCAGAGGCCATCTAAACCTCTTTCTCAACTGCCACCACTCCATTGAGCGATACGGCGGAGTTTCCATTCCGCTCCGCCCCCTGCAATACTCGAGGCGGAGAATTCATTGTTCTCCTTGGGGCGAACAAAGACTGTGCACTCTTGCACAATTGCGGCCCGGGTCTGGGATGTTCCTCGCTGGATGGATCCTGAATCCCAGCATGTAGATAACCGACCTCGCTCGTGTGCAATTGTGACCTGCATTCCTGAGCTGTCCTGTTCGATACTTGCGACGCCGCGCGAGAGCATCTGCCCCGGTTCTGAAGAGGCGTCGTTTCGACAGGCGATTCGGCAAAAGGATTTTTCGAATGTCGGGTGCTGGCGTGGGATCGTCCAGGCCATCGCGGGCAAAGGAAGTGGAGTCATGAGAGTCCTAATGGCAGTTGACGATTCGGGGTTTGCTGAAGATCTGCTTCGTGCTGTGGCGGTCGGTATCCGGCATGAGAATACTGAGGTCCTTGTTTTACATGTGCTGCAATCCGTCGACACTGTGCCTCCGCCCGAGATGGCTCAGGGTTATGCTCCGGAGTTGGAAGATGAGAAGCAGCCTGCTCGTGCATTGGTCGAGCAGATTGCGGCCGAACTGCGCGGTGCTGGATTCGCGGCACAAGCCGAAGTAAGGATTGGAGACGTAACCGAGACCGTTCTCGAAAGAGCAGTGGAATGGAATGCCGATTTGATAGCAGTCGGTTCGCACGGTCACAGGAACATCCACAACTTCCTCTTGGGCAGCGTGGCGGAGTCGATAGCTCGTCGAGCGGGATGCTCCGTGGTGATCGTTCGCACAGCGGCAAGGAAGTAATAAGTGCCCTGGCGCAAGCTTGAGAGATGTAAGTGCAATGAGGAGCAGATAGGAAAGTGCGGTATTCACCCATTGCAACAGTGAAAGGTAAAACGCGCCATGGCAACACTCGCAACAATAGCTGCTCCGCCCGCATTGGATGAGCTGTGCATCAATACCCTCCGTTTTCTGGCGGTAGACATGGTGCAGAAGGCCAACTCGGGCCATCCTGGGCTGCCAATGGGGTCGGCAGCCATGGCGTATGCACTTTGGGATAGGTCGCTCAAGTACAACCCTTGGGATCCCCACTGGCCTGACCGCGACCGCTTCGTTCTATCGGCTGGCCACGGGTGCGCATTGCTCTATGCTCTGCTTCACGTCACGGGATTCGACCTTCCTCTTGAAGAACTGAAGATGTTTCGCCAGTGGGGCAGTCGCACGCCGGGTCATCCGGAATATGGCAAGACTCCGGGCGTCGAGGCGACCACAGGTCCTTTGGGCCAGGGTCTCGCGAACGGAGTGGGTATGGCCATTGCCGAAGCGGCGTTGGCGGCACGTTTCAATCGCCCAGGTCACCAGATCGTCGACCATTTCACCTATGTTTTAGTCAGCGACGGCGATCTTGAGGAAGGCATCTCATCGGAGTCCGGCTCAATCGCGGGCCACCAGCATCTTGGAAAGCTCATCGTTCTTTACGCAGATAACCACATCACCATTGAGGGAAGCACAGAGTTGACATTCACCGAGGATCGCACGGCTCGGTTCGCTGCTTTCGGCTGGCAAGTGCAACGAGTGGAACAGAGCAATGACGTAGAAACCATAGCGCTGGCACTCGAGAACGCTCGAAAGGAAACAGATCGCCCATCGTTGATCGCAGTCCGCACGCACATCGGCTTTGGCAGCCCGCATAAGCAGGACACTGCCGCGGCCCACGGAGAAGCTCTTGGAGTCGAGGAAGTGCGTCTTACCAAAGAGGCAATGGATTGGCCTGTTTCGCCTGCCTTTCTGATCCCCGAGGAGGCGCTGGAGCATTTCCAGGGAGCAGTCGCCCGAGGAAGCGCTGCGCAAGTGGAATGGGAATCGCGATTCAAGGCTTTCGCGCAAGAACACCCGGCCCTTGCTGCGGAGTTTCAGAGAGTTATCGACAGACGGCTACCTAATGATTGGGATACCGGTCTGCCAGCGTTTACTCCAGCGGATGGACCGATGGCCACACGCGTCGCTTCGGGAAAGATGATCGAGATTCTCGGCACTCGTCTGGCAGAGATGATGGGCGGCTCTGCAGACCTTGCTCCAAGTACCCATACAAACATTGACGGGGTGGGCAACTTCGAACCGGAGGACTGGGCTGGACGCAACATGCATTTTGGCATTCGCGAGAATGCGATGGGAGCGATTCTAAACGGAATGGCCTTGCACAGCGGCTTGATTCCATATGGCGGCACGTTCTTCGTCTTCTCTGATTACATGCGGCCTCCCATGCGCCTTGCGGCCATGAACGCCCTCCCCGTGATTTATATCTTCACGCACGACAGCATCGGCATGGGAGAGGACGGTCCGACTCACCAGCCTGTGGAACAACTTGTCGGATTGCGATCGATTCCAGGCATGGTTGTTCTTCGCCCTGCGGATGCCAACGAGACTGTAGCCGCCTGGCGAGTTGCGATCGGCAGAAAGCAGGGACCCGTCGCACTGGTGCTGACACGACAAAGTCTTCCGGTGTTCGACCTGGATTCCTATCCTGCCATTCCGACCGGAGTTCTGTTAGGCGGATACATCCTGGCAGATTCTCCGATAAGCGGGCGACCGGACATCGTTCTCATCGCTACAGGATCCGAAGTCCATCTGGCGCTCGAAGGTCGCGAACGGCTCGCGGCGTCAGGCGTTCACGCGAGGGTGGTTAGCATGCCGAGCACAAACCTGTTCGCAGCGCAATCGGACGATTACCGGGAAAGAATAGTGCCAACGGATGTGCCAATCCTGGTCATCGAGGCCGGTTCCCCGGTAGGATGGCAGTCCTTTGTTGGCCCCAGGGTCGCCGTCATTGGGATAGACACCTTTGGGTCGTCGGCGCCCGGGCCAGTGGTGATGGAGCAATACGGCTTCACTGCTGAGAACGTATGCAGGCAGGCTCATCGTGTACTTCACAAGAACAAGGAGGAAGCGCCATGCGTGTCGGAATCGCCTCAGATCATGGAGGGTTCGTTCTGAAGGAGCAGATCGCGAACCTGCTGCGTGATGCTACCTATGAGGTCGTCGACTTCGGTGCGCTTCAGCCGAGTCCAGGAGACGATTATCCGGACTACGTAATCCCACTTGCCAGAGCCGTTGCCGCCGGAAAAGTGGATCGCGGAATAGCACTCTGCGGTAGTGGAGTGGGAGCATCCATCTGCGCCAACAAGGTTGCTGGCGTGCGGGCTGGTCTCATCCATGACGTGTTCTCTGCTCACCAGGGAGTTGAAGACGACGACATGAATGTCTTCTCACTCGGTGGACAAGTTATCGGGCCCGCGTTGGCCTGGGAATTGATTCAGACGTTCTTGAAGGCTCGCTTCAGCGGTGCGATTCGCCATCAGCGCAGAGTCGACAAAGTGAGTGCACTCGAAATTCAACCAGTGACTGAGAGACGTGTTTGCCAAGAGGACTGAAATGAACCGAACGACCGAGAAATTGCATGGAATTGGTCAAAGCATCTGGCTCGATAACATCACACATCGTTTGCTCGCCAGCGGTACACTGCTGAACTATATTCAAGAGCTTTCAATTACTGGCCTCACTTCGAACCCAACCATCTTCGATCACGCCATCAAGAACAGCAACGACTACGACGACGTCATCCGCCGAAAGTTGGATGAAGGGAAATCAGGCGAGGTCCTGTTTTTCGAGTTGGCTCTCGAGGATCTGAGGCAGGCGACCGATCTTTTCCGGCCGGTCTACGACCGAACCGACGGTGTGGATGGTTGGGTGTCGCTGGAGGTATCGCCGCTTCTGGCGCATAACGCGACAGGTACTCTCTCCGCGGCGAGAGCTCTCCACAGTCGCGCCGCGCGGCCGAATCTCTTCATCAAGATTCCCGGAACCCGCGAGGGACTTCCAGCCATCGAGGAGGCAATCTTCGCCGGCATCCCAGTGAATGTAACTCTTCTGTTCTCGGGCGGACAATATGTTGCCGCAGCCGAAGCTTACATGCGCGGCGTCGAGCGGCGCATGGCCGCCGGGCTCAATCCCGATGTTGGTTCCGTGGTGTCGCTCTTTGTCAGCCGTTGGGACGTAGCTGTAGCACAGAAGGTGCCGGAAATTCTGT